>Ga0265316_10003705_pt1 | contig 15380 bp, 13 predicted proteins | sample 4522metaG_FD_202092 | JGI IMG/M metagenome (GOLD analysis project Ga0265316, IMG submission 202092) | Rhizosphere microbial communities from Carex aquatilis grown in University of Washington, Seatle, WA, United States - 4-5-22 metaG | ecosystem: Host-associated > Plants > Roots > Rhizosphere >...
CGCAACCCGACTTCAAGGAAGCAGGTTGGATTCTCAATCACCTTCTGGTCAACGGCATCAGCCGCATCGAATACATGGGCATGGGCGGAGCGGGGCCGGGCCGCGGCTTTTACAGCGATCCCGGCTTTCCCGCCCTCTCCGCCCATGTCAACCGTGTCAGCTACCTGCTCGGTGAAGGCCGCCCCACCGCGCAAATCGGCGTCTATATTCCTTCGAGCAGCTTCTGGTTCAACGACTCCGCCGCGAACACCGCCTTCGTAGCCATCGTCCACCAACTCCTCCAGCACCAGCGTGACCTCGACTATGTGGACGAATATGCGCTGTCGAAAACGCTCAAGCTCTCTGGGCGCGAACTGGTCAACCTGAGTGGCCAGGCTTACCGCGCCATTTTGATACCGCCGGTGGACGCCATCTCGCGAGCGGCGTTGGACAACCTGCGCGCCTTCGCCAAGGCCGGCGGCAAGGTCATCTTTTTCGGAGGCGCGCCCAAGCTGGTCATGGACAAGAACTTTCTGGCGGCTACCGGGCCCGCCGACATAAGCTGGGCCACCCTGGAGCCGGCGCCCGAAATCACTCCCCAGGTTCTGGCAGCCCTGCCTGCGCCGGACGTCGCGACCGGCCAGGCCACGCCGTGGCTCAAGTATAATCACCGCCGCCTGAAGGACGCCGACTTGTACTTCTTCTTCAACGAAGGCGACCAACCGTTGTCGCTCAAGACGACCGTCGCCACGAGCGGCACTGCGAAGCAGGCGCAAGAGTGGGACACTGCCAGCGGAAAAATCGCGCCCTGGGCCGGCGCCACATTTGCCAATGGCAAAACTACTCTCCCGCTGGAACTCCAGCCCTGGGGCGCGAAGATCGTGGTAATCGGCTCCAAGTAGATGAAGACAACTCCTCTCGGCCGCAAACAGGTTGACGAAGGGCCAGTTGGGGAAGAAAGACGAAAGTGAGGAGGTTGACCATGCTACGCAAATCTGCCGGGTTGCCGCTTGTCTTGTTCGCCGGCGCGGCGATCGCGCTGGCGCAAAGCAAACCGATTCCGCAACTGGTCAGGCAAGGCGCCAAATATACTTTCCTTGTGGATGGAAAGCCTTTTCTTATGCTGGGAGGACAAGTCGATAACTTCAGCTCCTGGTTGCCGGGGCCGGCGTACCATAACATTGAGCCTATCCAGGATGAGATTGCGAAGGTGTTGCCCGGCTTCCGGTCGTACCACGCGAACACAATCGAGTTTCCGGTCCATTGGGGCTATATAGAACCCACGGAGGGTAAGTTCGACTTCACCGCATTTGACCGGATCGTCCGCGACATCCGCGCGCACGATCTCAGGGCCATTGTGCTTTGGTTCGGCACGTGGAAGGGCGGCGACGACACGTTTCAGCCGGAATGGGTGCGGTCCGACCCCGCGCGTTTCCCGAAGGCTCTGGGCGAGGATGGAAAAGCAGTGCGGACGCTTTCGCCGCTCGGGACAGCGACCCTGGAGGCCGACCGCAGGGCCTTCGCCGCCCTGATGAAGCATATCCGTGAGATCGACGAGAATGACCGGACCGTGATCCTGGTGCAGGTTGAAAACGAAGCCGGGCTTCTGGGAACCGCGCGCGACCACTCTCCGGAGGCCAACAAGCTGTTCAACGGGCCGGTGCCCGAAGAGTTCGTGACGGCTCTCAAGAAGAGGCCCGGCTCCTGGTCACAAGTCTTCGGTCTCCCGTTCGCGGACGAGGCTTTCACCACTTACTATATGGCGAAGTTCATCAACTCCGTGGCTCAGGCCGGGAAGGATGCCTACCCGCTGCCGCTCGCTTTGAACGTCTGGATGGGCGGGCCCGGAAGCAACGCCTTCGACCGCCCGGGCGACAGCTACCCTAGCGGAGGCGGCCAGGCGCACACGCTGGACTTATGGAAGGCAGCGGCGCCGGCAATCGATGTGATCGCTCCCGATATCTACGACCGCTCTCCGGTCAACTATCGGAAGGATCTCGCGGACTACGCCCGCCCCGACAACCCGCTGCTGATGGTGGAGACCGGGGAGGGAAAGGAAACCGCACAGTATTGCTTCATGGCCTTCGGCGAATTCGGGGCGATTGGCCTGGCGCAGTTCGGCGTGGGGATCAAAGAATACGGAGCGACGGCCGATGGCGAGTTCGGCCCGCAATTCGCGGACATGGCGGCGAATTTCCGCCTGCTGCGGAGCGCGGCGCCGGTGATTGCGGAACTCGAAGGAACGAAGAAGCTGCAGTCTGCCATCGAAGAGCAGTACATCGCGCGCCGTCTGCTCTCTTTCGACCGCTACGATGCGATGGTGCGGTTCCCTCCGGCGATGGGCCGGCAGCTCAATTGGGGAGAGCCGAGATCCCCCACGGTTCCGTCAGGCCGCGCGATCCTCGCCCAGTTACAGCCGGATGAGTTCCTGATCCTGGGGATTGACAGCACCATTGACTTCCGGCCGCCTGCGACATCGGGCCACAAAGAAGCGCGCTTTGTCGAGATCGAGGAAGGTCTCTACAAAGATGGCGTCTGGACACCGGTGAAGTACCAGCCCGGCGTTTCCGCCAAGTCTCCCGCCCGGGGCCTGATGCTGCCGAAAGAAGGGCTCATGCTCCACGTAAAGCTGCAGTGGGAGTGATTGCCCGGCGGGGCCGCCTACGCGGGTTTCGTCGGCCGGTATCCCGGGCGGTATTTTACGCGTAGCTTCTTGCCGGGGTCGCTGACCACTTCCACCAGGAGCTTGCGGAAACCCTCGTTGGGGTTGGCCGCCGGGTAGTAGGTCACGGTGTAGGCGTTGCTCATCTCTTCGCGCACGTCTTCCAGAGCTTCCACCTGCTTTTGCCAGGTGCGCGCCCAATAGGCCTTTCCGCCGGTGCGCTGCGCCAGACGGCGGAAAACGCTGCTGGAGATAGAGTCCTTGTTCACTTCACTGGTGGAGATGACGTAGATCGGAATGCCTTCGTCTTCCGCCACGGCGCGCACGTCGTCGGGAGCCACCATGCTGGCGTTGTCCGGACCGTTGGAGAAAACGATGATCACTTTCCGTCCCGGAACCTTGGCGGCGTCCCGCAGCGTCAGCAGCAGGGCGTTGTAGAGAGCCGTATCGTCGCCGGCCACGGATTTTCCCAGTCCCGCGATGGCTTCGCTTTTCTCGCGCGTCAGGGTGGCCGCGCGCGAGAGGTTGCGGCTGAAGGTGTAGACAGCCACGGAGTCGGCTCCGTCCAGGCCGCGCACGAAATCGGTGATGGCGTCTTCGGCGTAGACGAAGCCCTTGTACATGAAGTTACTGGTGTCGAAGAGCACGAATACGTTGGTGCCCACGAACGCGTCCGGCTTCTCCATGCCGGGTAGCGGCTCCGCGCGGGCATCCAGCAGCGGGCGGGTCGTGCCGTCGGGCGCCACCGCCACGGGGGTATTGGAGCCCTCGGCGAAGGTCGCAATCTTTTGCGGAATTCCGTCCTCGAAGATACGGAAATCGCCCGGTTTGAGTCCTTTGATGTAGTGGTTCTTGCTGTCCGTCACCTGGTAGCTGAGCACCACCATGTCCACTTTTACCCGAAAGACGGGCCGTTGCGGGGTCTGGGCACGGAGTAGAATACCGCCGGCCGTTAGTCCGAAAAGTTCTCGTCGCGTAATCGTCATGGTCGTTTACCGGTATGGAGTCTACTGGGCCTCCGCTTTCGGATCGCCGGCGGTGGCTGCCAAATGGCTGTGTGCGCGCACCTCGTCGCCTACCTGGCGCAGCGACCGCAACACCGCGGGCCAATCCTCCAGGTGGGAGGCGAAAATCTCTTCCACCAGCCTGCCGGTCCACTCGGGAATCCGCACGTTGAGTTGTGCGGGCCCCAGGCTCAATTCGTCCGCCAGCGACACCCAATACAGCGTGTTGGATTCCCAGCTCTCCGCCATGATGCGGCTGGAGTAGCCCATCAATGTGGGGAAGGTGCGCAGGTTGAGCAGCTCCGGCTCGTATGAATTGGCCAGCGTCGGTTTGGGAGTCCCGAAGGCGTGCGAGATGGCGGCATAGTTTGCCTCACGCGGGTAAGTGTCGGCGAGTTGGCGCAGGTCCGCCAGCACACAGGAGTCGTCGCTCTTGCGCTGCGGCCCGAGATCGCGCGCCAGGACGAACAACTCCGAGGGGGTGACATGATCCACCGCGTCTCTCACGGCGTGCTGGGACAGCAGATCGCGGATCTCGGTGACGCGCACGGGCGCCGCCAACTGCGATAGCGATTCCAAGACCTGCGCGCGCACTTGCTCATCCACGGCGGCTTCCGCCAGAAGCTCGCGGGCATACACCAGGTGCAGCCCCAGCCAGTGGATCTGCGGCGGGGTGACGTTCCACCAGCGCGGCGCCTTGGCGCTGAGAATCATCTGCGGAACCAAGTCGCCCCAAATCAAAGCCTGCGTCTGCGTGGGCACCAGGAAGTTCTGCTCGGCCTCCGCCAGCGCGTACGGCAGAGTGGCCAGGGAGCCCACCAGCCGTCCGCCGGCGTTGGTCGGCCAGCCCGTGCCGTATACTTCGGTGGAGCGCCAGGTGGCGGGAGTGCCCAGCGCACCCAGGAAATCGTGACCGCGCACGAACACCGGGTTGGTGTACAGAATCTGCGCGCCCGGCGGGGCGTAGTACGCGTAGTTGAAGGTCAACAGCGTGTCGCGCAGGAGCGGCGCCATCAGCCCGCGCACTTCCTTCAGCTTCTCCGCGTCGGTCCCGGCCTTTTCGATGGCCGCGCGCAAGTTGAGTCTTCGCTCGTTTTCAATGTGCTTGTCGGTCCAGAAGCCGTAGCCCATGGCATTCTGCTCGGTCGAGGAGAGAGAAGCGCGCGGAAGCTGGATCTCGGCAATGCGGCCGGCCAGTTTGGTCACCAGCGCGACGTTCAGCTTCTCTCCTTTGGACAAACCCTCCAGGTTGTCGGCCAGCTCGAATATGGTGTCGAGCGAGACCGTATGCTGGGCATCCAGGATGCGCTCCAGTTCCAGCAGAACCTGCTGATGCACTTCGGCCTCGCCCGCGGCGCCGCCGCTGAGCAGATCCAGCAGACGTTCCTGGGCGGGGGTCGCGGGGCCGGCGGAACTGGGCTCAGGGCCGGAAGGGCCGGCCGCCGCGGCCAAGAGCCGTCGCGTAGAGTCGCGGGAGGCGTCGAACAGCTCGCGGTTGTTGCGAATGGGCGCAAAGGACGCGGCGATGCCGGAGAGCGCGGCGTCGGCCTGGCTCTCCGTAATGGTCTGCTGCCGGACCAGGATCTGCCACAGCCCTACCAGCGATTGGAAGGAGCCGCAGGCATCGCTGTGGAGGGCCTGATCGCGGATCTTGTTGAGGGCCTCCACGGTATCCATGAATTGCAGAATGGTCTTGTCGCTCAGGCTGCGCGACTCGCTGAGGATGGGATATTGCGCGCCGTAGTCGTGATAGGACCGTGCCAGGCGGTCTACCGTGGCAGGCTGCAGCGGCTGGGCGCGGTTGCGGTCCACGTCGCTGAGGGCCATAAAAATCTTCAGCGGCTCGTTTTCCACGGTCTTGCGGCACAGGGCGAAGAGCGCCTCCAGGACGTCGTCGGATTCTTTCCAGGTGCTGGCCAAGCGGGTGAGTTTCCCGTCATATTTGCCCTGCGGATGGTTCGTGAAGAGGCTCTTCCAGACGTCCAGGCTGCCGGGGATGTGGGGCTTGCCATCGGGCTCGATGTGCAGGCGCGTGGTGAGCAGCATCATGTCGGTGTTGGAGCGGAAGACCGGCCGCGCCGGTCCCGGGCTGGTGATGCGCCCGCGCACCGCGGTATAGAAGCGCTTCAGGCGTTCGGGTTGGGTGAGATAGTCCTGTGCCTGCCCGTGGATGCGCGCGATAGCATCGTAGAGGCTGGCCAGCCAGCCGTCGTCTTTCGACATCAGCTTGTCGAAGAATTCGGTCCCGCGATCGGGCGATGAGCCCAGCAGTTCGCCCCAGGCCGCGGCCGCCCGCGGTCCACCGGGCGTCACGGCTTTGCCGCCGCGAATCTCGAACATTCCGCCGAAGAAATCGAGCACGTGGGAGTAAGTCTTCAGCCGCGTGAAGGGCAGGGCCTTGCGCAGTTCGCCGGCCGTTTCGGGATCCAGCTTGGCAAAGCCCAGGTACAGGCGGCACACCGAGGGATCGGAGATGAAGGCTTCCACAAAATCGGCGGGGTCCACGCCCTTGGCGCCGGCCAGCCAATAGTCCGTGCCGAACAGCACGGAGATTTTCGCGGGGTGGAAATCGTAGGTGAAGGGGCGGTTGGTGCGCAGCGCTTCTTCCAACTGGGCGACGGGGAAGCCGGAGTCCCTGGTCAGAAAGGCGCGTCCGGCGTTGACCGTTTCCAGCACCACCTCCGAGCCGCACCCGCCGCGAATGCGGAAACCGAGGATGCGCAGCAATTCGCCCACGGTGGGCGATTCGCAAGCGTCAATCTTGATGATTTTCGAATCGCCGGCCAGCTTATCCAGCTCGGTCGCCTGGGAAATATAGCGGTGGACCAGTTTGAGATACTCGGTTTGCTCCAGAGCCTCGTTGGTGTGCGATGCCTGGTACCCATTGGTCACCACGTTGCGCGCCAGCGCGGGAAGGACGTCGTCCGCGCTGGCATCGACGGAGATAGCAGCCATGCGCGCGAACGCCCGCAGGGGTCCGCGGATCGAGGCTGTCGGCTGGGCTTCGCCGGGGGCGGGGGCGGCGGCGCCGTTGCCTTCTCCCGCCAAGAGATCGAGCAAGGTCAGCCGTTTCGAGATCGCTCCCGCGCGCGCGGTATCGCCCGATTGCCGCAGCGCGGTCACGAGCCTGCGATAGACCTCGCGGCAGGAGGGGTCGCCATAGCGCTCCAGAAACTCGGCGTAGTTGGTGAGCGCGGAGATGCTCCCGGGACTGCTTTCGACGGCGCGAGCCAGGGTGGCGCGCGCCTCCGCCACGTCGCCGGCCGCCTCCATTTTCTTCGCCTGATCGAGATTCTGGGCGTGGATGCCCCAGGTTGCACACGCCAGCCATACCGACGCGAAAACCGAAAACCGCTTCATGCCCGGCCCTCCGCTACTGGTCCAACAATGTACCACGTCCGTCTAAGGAGTGGTGAAACCTTCGTAACGGCACGGATGTAAAAACGTACACAGAGGATTCAAAAACCGTTATCTTGCGGGAATATTCCACGGTCGGCGGAATATGGCCTATCGGGGGCATGTTACAGAGCCGCAACCGTTAGGGCGCGGCCGCCGGGAGACCGGATTCCCGAGTTTGTTGAAGCACCCCGCCCGTCTGCCCCTCTGCCGCTCGTCAATGAGCGATAATGAATTCGTCTCCAACTGCGCGGCGGCAGGCTGCCATGCACCAGTATAGGAATTGGGAAGCAGTGCGCGACCGGGTGGAAGTCCTGGTCCTTGAAGACAATCCGGGCGATGCCCGGTTGCTCGATGCGGAGCTCGCCAGCGGAGCCCCGGTTGAGGTCAGGCTCACCGTCGCTCCGCGTCTCTTGGACGGTTTGCACCTGCTTGCCAGCCGCGAGTTCGACGCCTTATTGCTCGACCTCAACCTTCCTGACAGCCAGGGGATGGAGACTCTAGAGCGGCTGCGCAGCGCGGTCCCCGATGTGCCCATCATCGTTTATACCGGCATCGATGACGGCCAGACCGCAGCGCGGGCGCTGCGCGGGGGCGCTCAGGACTACGTAGTCAAGGGTGCCGCCACCGGGCCCTTGCTGCTGCGCGCGATCTACTTCGCCATCGAACGGCACCGCGTGCGGGCGGAACTTTATCGGCGCGCGGCCCGTCTGGAGAAAAACCAGGCCACCTTGCGCCGCGTGATCGAAGCTAGCGCGGATGTCATCCTGATACTCGACCGTTCGGGCGCGATGCGCTTTGTGAACCCAGGCGCAGAGAGGATGCTTGGCCGCTCCGCCGCCGATCTGGTGGGCCGGCCCTTTGCGATCCAGCCCGGCGCCGTCGAGATCGATATCGCCCGCCCGGACGGCACGGAGCGGACCGCCGAGGTGCAGACCGTGGACATGGAGTGGGAGGGTGAGCCGGCCACCCTGGTTTCGCTCCACGATGTCACCGGGCGCAAGCGGGCGCAGGAGCAGATAGAAGCCGAGAACGCCCGCCTTGAGGAGCGCGTCCGCGAGCGCACCGCCGAGCTGGTTGCCGTCAATGCGGAACTCGGGGCATTCAGCTACTCGGTCTCCCACGACCTGCGCGCCCCGTTGCGGCATATCAAGGGTTTCACCCAGATGCTCGAGGAGGAAGCGGGCGGGCGCCTGGAGGCGCCGGCGCAGGCCCTGCTCGGCCACATCCTCGGTTCCGTGGACCGCATGCAGAAACTCATCGACGATCTGCTGGCGTTCTCGCGGTTGGGAAGCCGCGCGGTCTCCCGGAAACCCGTCGCTCTCGGCCCCCTGGTGCGCGAAGTGATCGAGGAGTTGGCGCCCGAAGCCCGCGGGAGGCCCGTCGATTGGTGCGTCGCAGGGCTGCCCTGGCTCGATGCCGACCCCAGCCTGCTCCGGGTAGTGCTGGTCAACCTGCTGTCGAACGCCTTGAAGTTTACCCGCGGCCGCGATCCCGCCCGGATCGAGGTCTTCTCCGCCGCCGATAGCGGCTCTGAGCCGGTCATCGCCGTGCGCGATAACGGCGTGGGATTCGCCGCCGGTGACGCCGGGCGCCTGTTCGGTGTGTTCCAAAGGCTGCACTCGCAGGCGGAGTTTGAAGGCACGGGGCTCGGCCTTGCCATCGTCAGGCGCATCGTCGTCAAGCACGGCGGGCACATCAGGGCCGAGGCCGAACCGGGCGTAGGCGCCACTTTCCTTTTTTCGGCCGGCCCAGCGGTAGTCTGACGCGCCGGTCATCCCCCAAAATAGTTGTCCAGGACTCCGGCTCCGGGCCGATAAGTCTCAGTATGGAGACCCTGAGCGCATGAGGATCAGCGCGGATTGGCCCGTGGTTGTGGCGGAAGACAGTTTTCCCGATTTCCTGCTGCTCGAAGCGGCGTGGAAGCGGGCGGGTAGTGGGCACTCTCTTGTATGCGAGCCCGACGGGGTCGCGCTGCTCGAACGCCTGCGTTTGCCGGGCATGCGCGCGGCCCTTGTTTTGATGGACCTGAACATGCCCCGCAAGAACGGTCTGGAGGCCCTCGCGGAAATGAAAGCCGACCCCCGCCTGGTCTCCACACCCGTGGTGATGTTCAGCACGTCGCGTAACGATGCGGACCTCCGCCGTGCCTACGAGCTCGGGGCCTCCTCTTACGTCGTCAAGCCTGTCGGCTTGCCTGAGCTGGTTCGGGCAGTATCGCTGCTGGGAGCCTACTGGATGGGCCTGATCGAGGTGCCCCAATGAACAGCAAACCGGAGACCCACGTCCTCATGATCGATGACGACGAAAACGATGCCATGCTGGTCCGCCACATGGTCGGCAAGATGCCTGACGCGGGCTGCCAGTTCCACTGGGCCGGATCCTACGACCAAGGGCTGAAGGCGTTGAAGGACATCGAATGGGACCTGTGCCTGGTGGATTACCAGTTGGGCGCCCGCACCGGTGTGGAACTCGTGACGGAATCGCGTTCCCGCGGCGTAGATTGCCCGTTCCTGCTGCTCACTGGCGCCGGCAGCCGGGCCATCGATTTGCAGGCGATGCGGGCCGGCGTCAAGGGTTACCTGGAAAAGAACCACCTCTGCCCGCTCGACCTGGAACGGGCTATTCGTTATGCGATCAGCAGCCATCCGGCGCGCCAGGAGTCCCCGAGCCCCGCGGCCACCCGCGTTCCCCAGGATGTTGTGGTCTTGTTGCGAGCCGGTTTCGCTTCCAAACAGCCCTTCGTGGTGATCGCCATGATGATCGACCGCGAAGCCGCTCTCCGCAACCACCTCAGTTCGCGCCACCTGGATCGCATCAACGCGGACCTGGAATCCCTGGTCCGCGCACGGATCGCCGCGGGCGAAGCCCTGTTCCGCACTAGCGAAGGCGCGCTTTTGCTGGTATCGAGCTCCCAGGAATCGCGTGACGCCCGCCAGTTTCTCGCGCTGCTGCTCTCCGAGCCGTTGAGCCTGTCCAGCGGCGACCGGTGCCGGAGCGTCTCCTTGGCGGTCATCCTGCGCCGTAACGTGTTCGCTTCCACTGGCTACCCGGGGCCGGTCCCGCTGTTCGCCGAGTTGGACGACTTCCTGGGAGCTTAGTTAGCTGGACTGAATGAATACCTGAGATTCCCTCCGGAGGGCCGGTACTAACAAGGCATCACACCCAACTCTATGTCAGAACCGCCGGCCCAGTGTCCCCCGGAAAGCCTCGCCCAGCCCAACGCGGCGGGTCCGATTCGCGCCGCAGCCGGCGATTCCCTTCTATCCGAGATCGTCGACGGCTTCCCCGTCCTCATGGGCACTTGCTTCTCAGTGCGCGAGAGCGACGGCAGCCTCGTCCACAGGGTGCTGTTCTCCGACTGGTGCCGTTTCCTCCATGCCCGCCCCGCCCAGCACTGCGCCTCGACCGGAGCCGGTGGGGAACTGGCTGACGGCGCGCATTTATGCCAAGAGTTTTGCGGCAATGACGCCTCCGCCCAGGCCGCGGCTTGCAGCGAACCCGTGAATATGGAGTGCACCGGCGGGCTTCGCCTACACCTTGTTCCTATCCATGCCGGCGGCGAAACGCTGGGGACCATGTGCATGGGATTCGGCGACCCTCCCCACGACCCTTCCCAACTGGCGCAACTGGCTTTGCGGTTCGGCGTGGAGGTTGCGGAGTTGGAACGGTGCGGCGCCGCCTACGAAACACGCCCCCCGTTCATCGTCGAGCTGGCCAAGCAGCGTTTGGCCGGTTCGGCCCGCGTTCTGGGCGAAATCGTGCTACGTCACCGCGGCGAGTTGCTCCTTCGCAAAACCATAGACAACCTGGAGCGGAGCAATCGCGAGCTCGAACACCTCGCCGGACAGCACGCCCGGATGTGGACGGCGAACACCGTGCTCGAGCGGAGCAACCGCGAGCTGGAACAGTTCGCCTATGTGGCATCGCACGACTTACAAGAACCGCTCCGCATGGTGGCCAGTTTCACGCAACTGTTGGCCGACCGGTACGGCGGCCAACTAGACCAAGACGCGCGGGATTTCATCGCCTACGCCGTGGATGGCGCCACCCGTATGAAGCAGTTGATCGACGATCTGCTGGCCTATTCGCGCGTGACCTCGGCGGGACGCTCCCCTGCCGTTGTGGATACCCGAAACGCCGTCTCGCTGTCGCTACGCAACCTGGAAGCGGCGGTTCGCGAGGCGGGCGCCGAGGTCGATTACGGCGCCCTGCCTCAGGTGCTGGCCGATAGCGGCCAGATCGTCCAGTTGTTCCAGAATCTGGTGGGAAACGCCATCAAGTTTCGCACGCCGGGCGTGCCGCCGCGCGTCCATATCGAAGCGCGCCGGGCGCCCGACGAGCCGCACCAATGGCTGTTCCGCGTCGCCGACAACGGCATCGGCATCGACCCGAAATTCTTCGAACGCGTGTTCGCGATCTTCCAACGCCTCCACTCCCGCCGCGAATATCCCGGCACGGGTATCGGATTGGCCCTGTGCCGGCGGATTGTGGAGCGCTACGGAGGCCGGATCTGGATCGAATCCGAGCCGGGCAAGGGAACGGCATTCCTATTTACACTTCCTGAAGCCGATGCACAGAAGGGAGAACTTTGATCGTGGAGATTTTCGGTGCCAGAGCTATTGAGATTCTTCTAGTTGAGGACAGTGAGGGGGACGCGCGTCTCGTCCAAGAGGCCATGCGCGGCAGCAAGATCGGCAACGGGCTTCACCACGTGTGGGATGGTGAGGAGGCCATGGCCTACCTGCGCCGCTCAGGGAAGTACACGGCGGCCGCCCGGCCGGACCTCATCCTTCTCGACCTCAACCTCCCCCGCAAGGACGGCCGGGAAGTCTTGGCGGAGATCAAGACGGATCAAGCCCTGAAGCGCATCCCCGTGGTGATCCTCACCACCAGCAGCGCCGAAGCGGACATCCTCCGTTCCTACGACCTCTACGCCAACAGCTATATCACCAAGCCCGTCGGCATGGCCGATTTCCTCCGTGTGGTGGGCTCCATTCAGGATTTCTGGCTGACCATCGTGAGACTGCCGGTCGAACCGTCCGTCTAGGGTTCCGCGTCTGGTTCTTTGCCGGTTTACCGCGGCAACTGAAACGGATGCGCGCCATCCAAAAGCCTCCTGAAAGGGAATGCATAAGCGAGAGCTGTCAAGTAGCGCCTATGCTACACTAAAGCCGCAGATGGAGTTGCTTGAGGCAAGCATGACTGCGCCACCCCCTACGCTGTTATTCGTGAAGAAGCGGATTCCAGCGGAGTTGAACCTTCACGAACGCCTGGTCTCCTTGCGCAAGGAGCGCGGCCTGACGCAACACGCTGTCGCGGAGATGGTCAGCATGCACATCTCGCAGATCCGGCGTTACGAGAGTGGCCACTCGCAGCCAACCCTGGACGCGATCCGCAAGCGTGCGGTTGCGCTCAGCGTGAGCGCTGATATGCTGCTTTTCAAGAAAGACGAACGCGGCCCGGACGAAGATCTGAAACTTCAGTCCGAAGCGGTGTGCCGGCTGGACGAGGAAGAGAAGAGAGCCATCCGTTCGGTGACCGAGAGTATCATTCTGCGCAATACCGTGAAGGAAGCGGCGCGCCGCTTCGCCGCATCCGATTCCGGAGGATCACGATGACCGATCCCCGCGAGCAGGCTCACCACTTGATCGACCGGTTACCGGAGACGCAGCTCTCGGCGCTGGTCGGGTTGCTGGAAACGATCGTTGACCCCGTGGCTGCTGCTCCGCGCGACGCGTCTATCGACGACGAACTGCTCACCGCCGAAGAGGACCAGGCGCTGTCCCGGGCGGACGCCTGGCTCGAACAGAGAGGCGGCCGGGGGATTCCGCACGAAGAGGTCCTAGCCGAATTCGGGCTGACCATGAAGGATTTCCCGCTCAAAGAGAATGGCTCTTAGCATCGAGTGGACCGATGAGGCACGCGCAGATGTTCGCGCTCTCGATCGAACCACGGCCATGCATATCTTCGATGGCCTGTATCATTACGCGGTCACCGGAGTGGGCGACGTGAAAGCGCTCCAGGGCAAGCACGCCGGCAAGCTCAGGTTGCGTCTCGGCGGCTACCGGGTTTTCTTTACCTCCGGCGGGAAGCTCCTTCGCATCCTGGCCGTCAAGAATCGCGGGGAAGCTTATCGCTGAGGTGGCGTGTCATGCGTCCAGCCGATGCCGATGCATCGTCTGTTTCTTCGGCTCCTGGATACCGCCCGGTAACTCGCTAATCTTAGATGCGGCGCCGTGAGGGCTCTTGGTGTGTGCTAGTGTAAACCTCCCCTGCGCGGAATCATAGTAACGCGCTTCGCGAAAAAGTCCAGCCCCGTTCCGGCATCCCGTTCTTTGCCGGTTCACTGTGGCAACTGAAACTGCACGTGGCGCTCGCGGTTCAGTTGCAGGCTCAAATCGCGGTCTACGGTTTCCAGCGGGACCTGCTTTTCCTCGTGTTGCAGCGTGACATAGTGCAGCGTCCTGCCATCCACCCAATACGATGCCGCCGCGCGAATCGCCTGGTCTTTGGTGGCGATCAGGTAAATGGGAGAACCGCTTTGCGCGCCGGACGACCCGACTTCCTGGCCGTATTGATCGTACGTTCTGGTGACCGGCCGCACGGTGCTGGGCGGGTCAGGCGCCGTCCGCGGCGACCCGTACACTACCGTCACGTTCGGAGACGGGTTGTATCCGTAAACGGGATTGGAGTAACTGGGATAGGTGGAAATGTAAGGAGAGTAACCGTAATCGTAATAGTATGGATCGTACCAGCCGAGTCCGACGCCAAGTCCATACCACGGGTAGCCGTAGTAGCCATAGCCATAGCCGTAGCCGAGACCGCCGCGGACGCCGTAGCCGTACCTGCCGTAGCCACCGTAGCCACCATAGCCTCCGCGGAAACCGCCGGCGAACCCGCCGCCATAGCCTCCTCGAATGCCGCCGCCAATTCCTCCGCCGATGCTTCCGCCGCGGAATCCACCGCCGCCGCCACCGCCGTGCCGCTGCGCCATCAGGCATCCAGCCAGCAGGCAACACAAGCCAATTTGCCGAAGAACTCTCATGGGAATGCCTCTACTCCGAAGCTTACCCCCGCCGCCGGTGGGCTGCAAGCGGCGATGCGGCGTTCGCGGTTATGATCGTAGAGCCCGCTCATGATCTACACCTGCTATGAGATGATTCGCGATTGCCGCGCCGGCCGCGCGGAAGGCTGGTCCCATTTCGCCGCCAACTACGTGCCGGCCATCCGCAGGCTGCTGGCGCACTACGGCGCCGGCCCGGACGGGGAGGCGGAGGCTCTCAACCGCGTGCTCCTGGCAGTGCGCCAGCCGGAGGACAGCTTGTTCCAGTCGCTGGAGCCCTCTCCGGAGCGCTGGTTCCTCGCGCAACTGCGTCAAAAAGTGGTGGCGGAACTGGCCCCGCCCGCAGCCGCAATCCCGCTCGACCTGGAGACCGTGGCCGCTGCCCTGGAGCCGCTCACGCTGTTGGAGAAACAGGCGGTGTGGCTCGAAACCATGCTCTACCCGCCCGCCCAGACCGGTGTGCTGTTGCGCATGGCGCCCGCCACCGTGGAGAAGATTCGCGCCAAGGCGGCGGACCTGATCCGCGGCAAAGTGGACTCCTGGAGCCGTACCCTGTTGGCCGACAACGGCGCCGCGTTGGGGCGCGCCGCCGCAGCGGCAGCGGGCAGCGAGTGCCTCTCGCCGAAAACCTTCTTCGACCTGCTGGACGGCCGCACCACGTGGCAAGGCCGCGAACAAATGGAGCGGCACGCGGCCCGCTGCTGGCACTGTATCGACCACTACTGCCGCCTGGTGGAAGTGGTGGAATTGCTGCGCGCCAACCAGCCGCTCTCCGATGCCGAAGCCGAGCCCTACCGCAGGCTGCTGGGCGTCGCGGAGAAGAAACGCGCGGCGTGGAAGCGCTGGCTGCCCGGCGGGGCCCCGGAGGCGGGATAGCACTCCCCGCGCTTCGTCCGCTGCGAGCGGCCGTTGGTCCGAAAACGGCGCCTTTCGTCGCTGTGGCTGCCCGGCGGGGCGCGCCACCGCCTACCATGAAATCAGCATGAAGCTGTTGCGTGGATTCGGGCAGATGGCGTTGACCATCATCGCCGGCGCGGCGGTTCCGGCGATTCTGCTGCAGATCTTTCGCCAGGATGCCACTGCCAAAGACCTGTTGGTGCACTTCCGCTACAGCCTGGTCTATTCCTTCTGCATCGGCGTGCCGGCCTGGTGGGTGATGGGATGTTTTGGGCCGGGGCTGTTTCGCCGGTCGCCCCACCTCCGGATCCCGGCATTCGTGGCTATCCTGGCCGGGCTGGCCCTCGCCGGATCGCTGGCGGCGAACCTGATCTTC
>Ga0265316_10003706_pt1 | contig 15374 bp, 12 predicted proteins | sample 4522metaG_FD_202092 | JGI IMG/M metagenome (GOLD analysis project Ga0265316, IMG submission 202092) | Rhizosphere microbial communities from Carex aquatilis grown in University of Washington, Seatle, WA, United States - 4-5-22 metaG | ecosystem: Host-associated > Plants > Roots > Rhizosphere >...
TTTCTACAAAAACATTTAATCTTAAACCCTCATTAAAAATCAGTCCATCATATATAACTGGAATATCAACTTGACGTTGATAATTTAAGCCTCTTTTGGTCAACTCATGGCAAAAACATATTTCATAAACTTTTTCTAATAGTCCTGGGCCTAAATTTTTATGGACGAAATAAGCAGAATCAACTATTTTCTTTCCTATTATGTCTAATTCACTGGGTATTGGTTGATACATTTTTTGGAGTGATTTGGTGTTTTGGTGATTTAGTGGCATGTTTTTTTTATTGTTATTCATAGTACATCAAAATAATAAAAAGCCAATAAAATTAATTTTTACATTACTCTACTGAATTCTATTAATTTCTTCTCTGCCTTATTAAACAACACGTCAATCTGCTTTTGAATGTTTATGGTGTGGTGGATGGCAGTTGCAATTTTGCAATATGTTGCCGGATCGTCCATTTGCCGGCCCTTGCGGTCCTTTAAATATTTTTCCATTACCTGGTAACCGCCAATATGATATTCCCATACTTCTTTGCTGATACCCTCAAAATACTTTGTTTCGTTAATTCGTATACACTTCCACTGCTCATCATAGACCGGTTTTTCAATGATATCTTCGCCTGTGCCCAGGTACCTTGCTCCGGGCCTGTTTAGGATTTTGCTTTTGAGCAGGTGCAGTTGTGCCAGTTCTTCACCTTGTTTCGCCAATTCTAAAAACAATTTGTAATCGGTTGTAAATGGTATTCGCGGAAAATCAATTTTTAAAAATTCGGCATATTTCTCACGGTATGCATTGCTATACAGAACGGCATAGCAGTAATACAATATCTGCTCCGGCGTGGGTTTCTTTTTATAAGCTTTTTGCAACATCTCAAAAACCTTTGGCGATATATTTGGCTTTTTGCCTCCTTTGCCATATTCCTGTTCCGGCTCAAAAAGCAACATGGTTTGCAGACCGGCTTTTTTCTTTTTTTCTTCGGGTTTGTAGAGGTAGAGAGGAAATGTATAACATACTTCACTAGTTTTATTTGATATATAACAACATTCAGTAATTTCTTCAGAAACTAATGCATGAATCCAATTCTTAGATGCTTTAACCTGCCTAACTATATTTAATGAAATATTATTTTTCAATAAATGTTGCATAATTTCCTTTCTGGGCCTATCTATTATGTCATCAGAATAAACTATGAACCTAGAATCAAAGGGTCGGTAGCTAATTGGAAGAATTTTTTCATGCAATTCTATATCTCCATTCATAATTTTTCTGACATTACTTATTTTAAATGTAGAAGTTTCTTTTATTTTATATGCATCTTTTACAAACTCATCAGGAAATTGAAGATTTACGAATTGACGAATTCTATTTTCTAATTCAGATGCTTTAAATGCAATTACAAAATCATCTCTGTGAGTTTTTATTCCAGTTGAGTTTGTAGGAAAAATTTCAAGCACACTTGGCCATTTTGTAAAATGCTCAATTTCTTTTGTATCTCTTTTTATAAAAAAATACCAAGGAGTTTCAGGATGCAATTTTTCGTAATCTTTAATTCTAAAGTGATTTTTATTTAACCAGTCATACTTTATTTCACGCAATCCGAAGATGTCACGATAAAATATCTTACAACCTTTTGCTTTTGGCTTTTTTACAAAAATTGCAATAGCTGTTCCTTTTGTAATATCAAATACATTTTCATCTTTGCTTCCATCCGGTGCTTTTTCTTTCTTCTGACTGTCACCATGTAAATTAATAATGTAAATTTCATTAAAAGTACGCATCAGGCTTTCCCTCATACCTGGGAAAGTTATATTATTCAAATAACCATGGTTAGTAATCATCCCAACAATTCCTTTTCCTGCATTATTTATTTTCCACTGAGCGAAGCGTAAAAACTTTACATAATCATCCTGCAAAAGTTTAGGATTATCTTCATTAAGTGGTTTCCCATCGACAAAATAATATTCTTGCAAAATATCGCCTATGAAGTTTTTTTGATTTATTGCAGTTACACCCGTTTCTTCATTTACTCTTTTTACATTTGCAAATACTGGTATAGCAGTTTTCTTTGTATCGTCCCATTTGTAATCCTTAATATACTTATCATCTTTCTTTAAAAATTTAATTTCTTCTGATTTATTCGATGAATTTGCTGAATATGGCGGATTGCCTATAATGACCAGTATAGGTTCCTGCTGTTTTATTTTTCCGGCCTCGTGGCTTTCTTCACTCAGGCTTTCGAGTCCGGGTATTTGTGTCTGGGCAAGGTCCTCCATATCGAGGGTATTGGTGAGGTAAAGTTTAAAACGCTCGTTGTCGTTCATGGTGTAGCCCAGTTCTTCCAGGAGGAAACTTATTTTAATATGCCCGATTGCATAAGGCGCCATCATGAGTTCAAAAGCATAAAAGTTTTTCAGTATCTGCCCGCTGATGAGTTTTTGCACACCGCCGTCACCATATTTTTCTTTATATTCGGCAACAGCCAGTTTAATGGCTTCGGCAGGAAAGGTGAGCGTACCTCCGGCCGGGTCGAGCAGGGTAACCTCTTTACTTGCCAGGCCGTCGGCCAGGTCAAAGTGCGTTTTCAGCAAACTGTGTACACTTCGTACAATATAGCGCACAACGGGTTCAGGCGTATAATAAACCCCACGTTTCTCGCGTGTGGCAGGATCATATTCTGTCAAAAAGGTTTCATAAAAATGAACAATGGGGTCCTCCCCTTTACCGGCCTTGTAATATTGTCGCAGGATATTTTTTGCATCGGCAGCATTCAGCACATCGGCAATATCATCAACCATCACTTCCATAGGCATTGACAAATCACCCTGCGAAATGAATTTAAAAACATTGCGTAAAATACCGATGGTTTTTGGTATCAGGTCGTAGGCAAGTTTTCGGTTAAATCCGTTGGTACTTCGGGTGCGTGCAGCAAACAATCCGTAGGTTATGGTTTGCGAAAACAGGTCGGCAAAGTCTTTTTCGGTAAGATTGGCGATCAGGTATTTTTTAAAGCTTTCATAAAAACCAAACAGTTCGCCTTTCCCTTTTTGCTGCTGTTCCATTTCAAGGCTTATCACTTCGTCGCGCAGAAAGCGGGTACGCACGGCCAGTTCCTTTGCCAATTGTTCAGCAGTGGAAACCTTTGGCAGGGAAAAAGAAAAAAATTTATTGAGCAGTGCAGTGAACTTTTCTTCGTTCTCGAAAGGTGGAGGTATTCCTTTTTTTGCAAGTGCAGCACGCGCACAAAAGGTTTTATCAATTAAAAGACCGTTACGGTATAAACGGAATTCATAAAAATCGGTGAGGATAAGGTTGGGGAAAGTTTTACGGTAGCGTTTCAGTTGTGGACTGTTTTCTATTACGTCGAGGTTTTCACCGGGCTTTTTTGCTTCAATATACCCAACGATATTTTGTGTGCCGTCCCAAACGCGAAAGTCGGGGTTACCGGCTTCGGTTTTTTTAGGCAGGGTGGTAATTTCTATCTTTGATTTGCCGGTACTTTCAGCAAATTCTTCAATAAAACCGGACAAATGCGGGTAATAACTTTCTTCCCTTGCATCGCCTTTAACAGTTGTGGCAGTAATTTTTTTAAGGTAATTTTTCATGAGTGATTAATTGTCCTAAAAAAGTTTTGATTTTGAATGTTAGGTTATTGTTGGGTTTTGTATATAATGCGAAATAGAAATTGAATATATAGCCACAAAAACTCCAAGACACAAATGATCACAAAAAAATTTCATTTTGTGTTTCTTTGGGTCTTTGTGCCTTAGTGGCAATGATTTGTATTCTTCAAATCTTAATTCGCAGATAAAATATATATAGTCCCAACAACAATGTCATACAAATATAAATTAATCCCCGGTAGAAGAAAATGATAAACCGGTTAAGATATTAACTTACTATGAAAATTATTAACCCGGGATTTGAAATAACCCTTCAGAGCTTCTGGAATGAACGCTTTGATTTACTTAATGCGAACTTTGAGTTCTTTCTAATTTTATTGTACCACAAAGTACCACGAAGGATTACACAAAGTTGCACAAAGTGCTTTTTAATTATATAAAGTCCATTATTGAGTAAATCACTTAAGATGTGGTGTTAAAAATGATAATAATGTAAAATAATGTTCGTTATCTTTTAGCAACATAGTTGCGGAATATTTGTAGAAACAAGTACATAAATAATTTTAGCTCCGTAGGAGCGACATATAAGTCATTGATATACATTTCGCTCCTATGGAGCTTTAAATTAAAATTTCTGTATTTTCTACAAAGATTCCGTTCCTACGGAACTTTTTTAGAACAATAATAAAAATGAAATATCATGCATTTTTAACACCCCACCTGACAGGGTTCTGTGTAAAAACAAAAAAGAACTTACACACAATCAAGAAAAAAACCTCGAAAGCTCTATCCCTTTTGATGTACTTGTTTTTATTCAGAACTGCCACAACCTCTTAGCGGTTAAGGCAGAATCTCAATTAAGATACTTCTGCTCATAACCGCTTAGAGGTTTGCTACTGTTTTTCAGAACTTCCAATCTTCTGATCTTCAATCAATACTTATTCCACTTCTTTGTTTGCACTTAATTTAAATCCACTTGCCATCTTAACCAGCCTTACAAACTCGCCTCTGTAACCTTCTTTATCCTTTCCCCTGGCATTGTCAGCAATTTCAACTACATCATTGAAAGAGCTGGTTCCTTTAAATTCTGAATTTCTTAACAACATTCCAAACATTGAAACGGCGGAAGAAAACCTGATGTTATCCGATGCATTATTAAATGATTTGCAATTGTCAGCAATTGGATGTACCATTTCAATACTCTTATCACCATCAGGTTTTTTATAGCGAAATTTCACTGTGGCAATTTCAGCATATGATTCATTATTTATGTTTTCACTATTCTGATATTTAAGAGGATCAGCATCAGGAACAAATTTACTTTTCACCCCGGTCGGGACTATTTCATAAACCGCAGTAACCGTATGCCCGGAACCCAGTTCACCGGCATCTTTGGTATCGTCCTTAAAATCTTCATTATTCAGCAACCTCTTTTCGTAACCTACAAGCCGGTATGACTGAACTTTTGCAGGATTAAACTCAATCTGGATTTTTACATCTTTAGCAATTGTAAATAACGTACCGCCAAATTCACTGACAAACATTTTATTGGCTTCCATCAAATCATCAATATAATCATAATTGCCATTACCTTTGTCGGCAAGGATTTCAATTTTTGAATCCTTATAGTTGCCCATTCCAAATCCCAGGCAGGTTAGGAAAATTCCAGTCTTTCTTTTTTCTACAATAAAATTTTCAAGCTCGTTTTCATTGGATATTCCAACATTAAAATCACCGTCAGTTGCCAATATCACGCGGTTGTTTCCTTCTTTGATAAAATTTTCACGGGCTACCTGATAAGCAAGTGCAATACCTTCACAGCCTGCTGTTGAACCGCCAGCATGAAGTGAATTCAAGGCATCAATAATTTTATCTTTCTGTGAACCTCTTGTTGAAGGCAGCACCAGACCTGCTGCACCTGCATAGACTACAATTGCTACCCTGTCTTTGTCACGAAGGTTATTTACAAGAAGTTTAAAAGCTGCAATAACCAAAGGCAATTTATTGGGTTCTCCCATTGATCCGGAAACATCAAGCAGAAATACCAGGTTACTGGGAGGTAAATTTTCCGTTGAAATTTTTTTACCCTGTATTCCAATATGAAGTATCTTGTGATCCTTCTGCCAGGGACATTCAGAATATTCTGTATTTATTGAGAATGGATGTTCATCTGTCGGTTGCGGATAATCATATTCAAAATAATTTACCATCTCTTCTATCTTTACTGCATCAGCCGGGGGTAATTCACCCTGGTTAATATATCTGCGGATATTACTGTAGGAAGCCCTGTCCACATCAATTGAAAAGGTAGAAACTGGATCAACCTTCACACTCTTAAATCCGTTTTCATTGATTTTAGAATAACTTTCGGTACTTGGATCCAAATATACCGGAACATAGGATGTGTTAGAATTACAGGAATAACTATTACTTATTTGAATACCTGCACAATTACCTTTCAACGTCTGCTTGAATTTTCGGATCTCTTTTTTATCAGTGGAAACAGCTCCGGTTAAATCACACTTTCTTTGAACTCCATAACCGACTATAACTACTTCGTCAAGCTTTTTAATTTCTTCTTTTAATGTAACATTAATTACTTTCTTATCAGAAACCTGAATTTCCTGGGTGGTATAACCCACAAATGAAAAAACCAGGACGCATTTTAGATCTGGTACTATAATGCTATATTTCCCATTAAGATCAGTCACGCTACCACTAGTAGAACCTTTAATTACTACATTTACTCCTGGGAGAGGATTGTTGCTATCATCAGTTACTTTTCCGTTTATAACGGTATAATCTGGTTTAAGACCCATCGTAATTAACAGAATTGCAAATGACACAAATGCCAATTTAAAAAAGGCATTTTGCTTTACTTTGTTTAATTTTATCGTTTTCATATTTTAAAAATTTAAAGGTTTATTTTTTGAATAATTTTTTGAATATTTTTGACGTCTGACATTAAGATGCAGAGAATTCAAATTTTCCATAAAAACAAATGAAAAAAACCTGATTTGTTTGAAAGGCACAACATAAGGGCATTAGCTGATGAAGCACTGGTAAAGGCTTTCTGTAAAGAAGAGAAAAACGAGTACCTGGAGGAGCTTTATGGCAGGTATCTAAAGTTCGTATTCCTTGTTTGTATGAAATATTTGAAAAACGAGGAAAAGTCTAAAGACTTGGCCATGCAGGTTTTTGAAAAATTAACCGGAGATTTGAAAAGGTTTGATGTCCGTAATTTTAAAAGCTGGCTGCATGTTGTGACAAAGAATACATGCCTGATGCAACTCAGGGCTGATAAAGGTATTGAGATTGTTGTACTGGATGAGAAAAAAGAATTTCAAAAAAATATGGAAAATTCAGCTTGTTTGCATCCTGAAGATGACGACAATCATGAAGTTGAAATAGAGCAATTGAAAAGTGCAATAGAAACCCTGGATTGTGAGCAAAAGCGATGTATTGAATTGTTTTATCTGGAAGAAAAAAGTTACAAAGAAGTTTCTGATATTACAGGCTATTCTTTGAATGAAGTGAAAAGCCATATTCAGAACGGGAAAAGAAATTTGAAGAATATATTATTAAATAACAGCATCATCATAATTTTAATATTGATAAAATTGCTACTAAATTAACCATATGCTTAACCTAATAAGTAAAAAAAATATTATGCCACTAAAACACAAAAACACAAAGTCGCTGAAGCGATCACAAAATAAGAATATTAATCTGTTTTCTTTAGTGGGATTTTGTGTCTTGGTGTTTTGGTGGCTAGATTTTTATTTTTCAAAATGATAATGATTTAAAGCATTGAAGAAAAACTGGCAACATATTACACATAACGGACTTTGTCCTTCAACAGATACACTTATACTTTATTATAAAGGAAAGTTGTCCGGAGAGGAAAGCTTTGCCATTGAAAATCATATTGCAAGTTGCGAAATATGTACTGATTTGCTGGAAGGAATAGCAGAATTAAAAAATATAGAATCGCTTACAAATATTGAAGCCGAATTAAAACAGCGGTTGCATAAAAATCTCTGGGGCAAAAAAACAAAACAAAGATTTTTACCTGTTTATCAAAGAATAGCGATTGCAGCATCCATTTTATTAATTATTGGAATTTCAATAATTGTTTATCACAATGTCGAAAGTCCTATGAAACCTGTTGCCCAGGAAATAACTCAAAAGCCGCCTTCAAAAGATGAAAAAAATGAAACTATAACAGAATCAACCAAACTACAGTCTGAATTTAAAAGTGAAGAAAAGAAAAAACTACGGGCTCCTTTATCAATAAAAGTTTCCAGAAATGCAGTGACCATGTCAGATATTCAATTTGATGATAAGAAAGAACCCGCTGGTAATGCAACAATTGCAAAAGTAAAAACTACAGATTCTATAATCACTTCTTCACCGGTTGCTTTAGCGTCTGATAATAAAATTGCGGTTAGAAGTAATAGCCAACTCGAAAAATCAGAAAATTTCGATAGGTTATCTGCAAAAATTGAATATGACAAAGATCAAATTGTTGGCAAAAATATCGTTAAAGGCAGAGTTACCGATGAAACCGGTTCTCCTTTGCCTGGTGTTAATGTTATAATTAAAGGTACAACAAAAAGTGTGGTCACAGATTTGGACGGACAGTTTACAATTGCATTAAATAAACCTGATGAGGTACTTGAAATTAGTTATGTTGGATATAAGAATAGGGAATTGGCAGTCATAAATGACGATAATATGAAAATATCACTTGATCCTGATGTTAAGGCTTTGGACGAGGTCGTTGTGGTGGGTTATGGAGTTCAAAAGAAGTCGGATTTGACCGGGGCAATATCAAGTGTTAATGAACCTGAAAGAAAAAAATCACGATCAACCAAAGTTGATAAAGCGCTGCAAGGTAAAGCTTCAGGTATATCTATTGTATCTGATAAGGAATCATTGCACAACTTAGATTCCTTAAATAAGCTGTTAAACTTAAATAAACAGGATGTAAAAACATTAAAAGCCATTATAGAACAATACCTTGAACTTAAAAATAAAAATGAAGCTTTGGAAAAACTTTTTGAACTCAATACACTTAAGACAGAAGAAAAAGAAAAAAAAGAAATAGAAGATATTATACAACTTACAAAGGAAGAAAAATACAGTAAAGCTTTGAAGAAATTGAAGAAAATAAATTAAGAATTGCCACGAATTCATGAATTGAATTAAATAAAAATAATTCGTGCATTCGTGGCATTTATTTAAAGTAACAATACATTTACAGTACAACTATTATATATTTTAAATGAAAGTTTTAATTATGACAAAAGCAGAAATTCACACAGACAAGGGGATTATGAAAGTAAATTTTTATGAAACAGATGCCCCAAATACAGTAGCTAATTTTGTAAAACTAAGTAAGCAAGGATTTTATGATGGACTGACCTTTCACAGGGTAATCCCTGAATTTGTGATACAGGGAGGTTGCCCGGAAGGAACTGGCGGAGGTGGTCCTGGTTATTCTATTAAATGTGAACTGACAGGTGGTAACCAGTATCACGATCGTGGCGTTCTTTCAATGGCCCATGCAGGAAGGGATACCGGGGGATCACAGTTTTTCATTTGTCATAACCGTCAAAACACAAAACATCTGGACCAGCAGCATACTTGCTTTGGTAAGGTTTATGAAGGTTTAGATGTTATTGATCAGATCCGGGCAGGAGATAAAATTATTAAGATTGCTATTATTGAAGCATAATGTATTGGCAGCTTAATTGTAAGAATATTTAATATGCAAAAATTCCAGAATAAATATCGGATTGAATCCATCCGGTTACAAAAATGGAATTATGCATGGAATGCCTCATATTTTATAACCATTTGTACGGCTGGACGGGAACATTTTTTTGGTAAAATAGAAAACAAAAAAATGATTTTGTCCGAAATAGGTTCAATCGTAAACATTGAATGGATAAAAACTCCTAAAATTCGTCCCGATATGAATTTGATATTAGATGCATTTTCTATAATGCCTAATCATTTTCATGCAATTATTTGTATTGGTAAAAATGAATATAATAAATGTATTGAATTAGGTAACCACGATGATGATGGTTGCGATGATGGTTGCGATAAACGTAGAGACGCGATGCATCGCGTCTCTACAAACCCAACGCACGAACCCAATTCCATCCACCATCCCATTCAAAACAAAAACAAATTTGGCCCGCAAATAAAAAATCTGGCATCAATAATACGCGGATTCAAATCTGCTGTAACACAAAATGCAAGGAAATCTGATGCAGGTTTTGCATGGCAATCACGCTATCACGAACATATTATTCGGAATAATGATGAATTCGAACGAATAAGACAATACATTTTAAACAACCCTGCAAACTGGGATGGGGATAAATTTAATAATTGAAATTCTAGTTATGTTTTCAAAATCGGCAGTTGTTATAATTTATTAATAGTGATCGGGGTTTAAAACGACGTTCAGTTCATTCTTAACATTTCATTAACAATTTCGCTTTTTACAAAATCAATTTTTTCTTATCTTTAACATGATAGACGCTTAACTAATATTTGATACCTAATAATTAATAAAGCAAACCAATGTCTGATTTTAGCCGCAGGGATTTTTTAAGAATAGGATTTATGGCTGGTGCAGGAATTTCTTTAATTCCACAGATTACAAGAGGTAATTCTTTGTTTTCTGAATATCCCGATATCTCAGCCATTACTGGAGATAACTATTTTGAAAACACCATCAAAGCAGTTGAAGGATTAGGTGGAATCGGAAAATTCGCCAAAAAGGGATCCAGGGTCGGATTGCTTGTAAATTTCACAGGTCAGTGGACAAGACCCGGAACTTTTGTGAACCCTGATGTGGTATTGGCTTCTCTTAAAATGCTTAATGATGAAGGGGTTAATGATATCACCTACCTGGTAGCCCACATGAAAGATTATTATGAAAAGAGCCCTAAATCAGGTCAGTTTGATAATATCATTAAAACTGTTAAAAACAATTCAGGTGAATTCAAAGAAATTGAAATTCCAAAAGGAGTAACATTGAAAAAAGCAAATATCATAAAAGATTTATTTGATTGTGATGTATTCATAAATATTGCTGTAAATAAACATCACTCCGACACGATGTTCACAAATTGTCTTAAAAATTACATGGGTGCCTGTAACCAGGATACCACTAAGTTTTTTCATTCCGGCCCCATGTCAAAAGATGGAAGTAAAGACGAAGAACACCTGGCTCAGTGTATTGCTGATGTAAATCTGGTTAGAAAACCGGATTTATGCATTTCTGATGCAACATTTGTGCTGAAAACGAATGGTCCATTCGGACCGGGTGTAATGATTAAACCCAGAAAAGTTTATGCCGGTGCAAATCCAGTAGAAATGGATGCTTATGGTTGCACATTGCTTGACTTCCGTCCCGAAGATATTCGCACCACTGTTTTGGCAAACAAAAACGGTATTGGCAAAATGGATTTAAAAAAATTTAATATTAAAGAAGTTACCATTTAGAATATTATAGTAACAAGGGTAACCTTTATCAATTCCATCTTATTTTTTGTTCTGAATAATCGGGATTATTCTTTGTGCGACTTTGTGTTTCCTCTGTGAAACTTTGTGAAACTAATTTTTTATATATGATTAAAAACTTTGTAGCATCATTCCTCTTGGTTCTTTTAAATATAACTGCAACTTTATCTTCTGATATTAAAAATCTTTTACCAAAAAATTCTGAACTCAGCTCCTGCAAAATGTCAGATACCATAAGAGTTTATAAAGGAGACGAATTATTCAATTACGTTGATGGCGGTGCTGAAATTTTTATGGAATACGGATTCAGGCAGGTAGCCACGACCAATTATACAGATAAAAATAACAACCAGTTGCAGGTAGAAATTTATGAAATGAAGGATTCATCTGCCGCTTATGGTTGCTATACATTCTATTTAAACGGTGAAGGAAAACCATTTAATGCCGGAACAGAAGGCACATTTATAGATTATTATGCCGTTTTCTGGAAAGGAAATTTTCTTTCTGTAATATCCGCATCAGAATATAAAGAGGTTCTTGAACCGGTTTTTAAGGAAATTGCTTCATACATAAATAGCAAAATATCTTCAACTACACTGGCGCCTTCAATGATAATGAATTTCAAAAATTCAGGATTGATCAATGGTTATATAAAATATTTAAAAGGAAATGTGGGATTGAGTAATGTTTACAGGTTTATTCCCGGAAATTCTTTCACATTTAATGAGGGCGTCTCATTCAATTTGACTGAAGCGCAAGTTATCATAATGAAATTTGAATCAGAAGCAACTGCAACGCTTCGTTTATCAGAAGCAAAAACAAAAATGAAGGAGGCAAACAAAGAAATTGCTTTTACTGATATAGATAAAGGGGTTTCATTTCCCGATTATAAATCGAATCAAATCAATTGTATTTGTTATAAAAATTACATAATCATATTAATTGGAAAAACGCAGGAAAATTGTTATGCAGGATTTGAAAAAGTGATGAAAATCCTATAGTAATAGTTTTTTAGCCGTTTGAATAAATAATTTTATTTGGTCCCATTTATTTTCTGGTTAAATTGCCTAATTTTAATAGCTGATTTAATATAAAATATAGTAGGTTTTTTCTTTGATCATTGATATTAGGTTTTTTTATTTATATATGCAACTTTTTTCATAATTTGCAAAATAAAAGGTTATGATACAGCAACTTTTAAAAGTAAATATCCCAGAAGTTACAAGTATCCTAAAAATGTATAAAGTCAAACGTGCTTATGCTTTTGGATCTGTGTGCACAAATCATTTTAATGAAAGCAGTGATGTTGATCTATTAATTGCATTTGAAGATGGACTGGATCCAATTGAATATGGAGAAAATTATTTTAAAATTATGTACGCTTTGCAAAAATTGCTAAAAAGGGAAGTCGATCTTATTACAGAGCGCTCATTGAAAAACCCATATTTCATAAAAGTTATGAACCTGACTAAGACTCCAATTTATGAGTGATGAAGTCAGAAAATATCTTCTTGATATTCAAGAAGCCATTTTGTCTATTAATGTTCATTTAGGCGAAAAGAAAGTACTGGATGAGTATTTGAAAAATAAAACTATTCGCCGTGCTGTTGAAAGAGAGATGGAAATAATTGGTGAAGCTATGAGCAAAATATTGAAAATGGAACCTAACATAAAAATTAAATATACAAGACAAATTATCGATCTTAGAAATAAAGTTATTCACGCATATGATAATGTTGATGATACTATTATTTGGAAAATAATTATCAAAGATTTGCCTGAATTGAAAACTGAGATTTCACATTTATTGAATTATTGAAATAAGACTTATGTAATCTTTGAATTTACAATCGTTTTATTTAAATACTCCCAAATTTTCTGCTTTTGCTCAGGATGGAACCAAACAATTTCTTTATCTCTTGCGAACCAGCTTAATTGTCTTTTTGCGTATCGCCTGGAATTTCGTTTAATAAGCTCAATAGCTTTTTCAAGAGAATGTTTTCCCTCAAAATGATCAAATAACTCTTTATAACCAACCGTATTCAGGGCATTCTGATTTCGCGTATGATAAAGAGAACGGGCTTCCTCCAGCAATCCGTTTTGCATCATGGAATCAACCCTTTGATCAATAATCTCATAAAGTTCCCGCCTTTCGCGGTTTAAACCAATTTTGATGATTCTAAAATCCCTGGACTTATTCTTTTTTGTCAGAAATTTAGAATAGGGTTGACCTGTCATATAATATACCTCAAGTGCTTTTAATATGCGCTTGGGATTTTTAATATCGGCGGTGCTGCAATAATCGGGATCAATCTTGATCAATTCCTGCCTCAAACTTACCATACCTTCATCGGTGAGGCGTTTTAAAAGATTTGTCCTGATTTCAGGTTCAATGGCTGGCAAATCATCAATACCTTTGCAGACAGCATCTGCATATAATCCGGAGCCACCTGTCATTACTACAAATTTGTTTTTCTTAAATAATTCGGAAAGTAAATCGATTACAGCAAACTCAAACATGCTTGCATTGTAATAGTCCTTAATTGAAATTGAAGCGATAAAATGATGCTTTACCTCAGCCAGTTGATTTTTCGCAGGTCTTGCCGTACCAATTTTCAATTCTTTATAAATCTGCCTTGAATCACATGAAATAATTTCAGTGCCTAATTGCCTGGCAATATCAATTGAAAGTTCAGTTTTACCAATAGCAGTAGGTCCAATTATTACAAGTAAAATACTATCGGTCATTGCAAAAATCTTATCAGTTTATTTGATGGAAGCAGCATTTGATTAACCGAGTCACCAAACATTTTTTCATGTCCAATTGCCGCACCTGAAGTATAAATATCAGATATATTTGATGAGTTGTTCAGCATTTCAAAAAGGTGTGATTTGTCATCATAATATTCATAATACAAAACACCTGTTGGAGATCGATAGGATGAATCTTCGGTTAACAATAAAAATCCGTTATCGAGGTGAGGGATTTGATTGATAAGGAATACCGACTGATAATATTGATAATTATTTGCATAAGCGCTATGATCCAAAAGAAAATTCCAATTTTCAATAGACTTATAAAAAGTTGTTAAATCATATCCTCTGGGTAGATATAACTTTTTGACACTTCCGCTTCCCATTCCGAAAAAATTAAAAATATCAGAAGCCAGTAATTTCAATACTTCAGAATTTTCATTTCCATCAAGTACAGCTATTGATTGGTGACGAATTTCGTGCAGGGAAACTTTATTTTCCAAATACTTTTTGATTTCTACTTTGTTATCTTTCTTTTGCGATATTATTAATTCCTCAGCATCCTTTAAGTTGCCATCCGTGAAATTAATGCCCGATTCAAATTCTTTAAAAGTTTTATGAAGGAACTCGAAAAAGAAGGAAATTAGTTTATCTGATTTTTCACTGGTTTTATAAATGAACGAATTGCCTGAAACCAGTATACTGAGTAATGTTGGGAATTCCTCAAGAGGAATATTTTCTTCAGAATATATTCCAAAGGTTCTTTTCTTTTTAAACTCCTTTGTACGAAAAATAGAATAATGAGATTTTAATTGTTCCGAGATTAAAAAATTGCAAATCATTCTAAGGCGAAGTAATACAGCATCCTCAGTAAACCAATGATTGTAATGTCGGGCTTTTGAAATATGCGAATGTAATATTTCTGTATCATGGCAAGCGATTTCCTTATTAAGCACTTCCAGGAACAAGCATCCAAAAGATTGTATATTGTATAAAGTATCCAATTAAGGTTTGTTATTCATAAATCCCTGTTTCTCCAGAACTCTCAAAAAACTTTGTGAAAAAGCGATGTTATCCTTTTTGGTATATCTGATATCAGTAAATATTTGCGCAAGAGTTTCTTTGTTGTTTATTTTTAATAAGTCCTGATAAAAAGGCATGGACTCTTTTTCGTTGTACAGAATATTAATATCACCCTTCGAAAAGGCCGAATACCGTTCATAATGAATAACCGCTTCGAGAGGCAAGCGATCGCTGAGTTCGGGTTGTTCATCAGGATAGCCAATTGGAAATGATGCAACGGGAACAACAGCTTCAGGAAGGTTCAGGATTTCTATAATTTTATCGGCATTATAAGTAGTAGTACCCAGATAACAGATTCCCAGTCCCTTATCTTCAGCCGCGATAGCAACATTCTGGGCTACCAGCAATGCATCTATTGCAGCAGTCATAAA
>Ga0265316_10003707_pt1 | contig 15373 bp, 9 predicted proteins | sample 4522metaG_FD_202092 | JGI IMG/M metagenome (GOLD analysis project Ga0265316, IMG submission 202092) | Rhizosphere microbial communities from Carex aquatilis grown in University of Washington, Seatle, WA, United States - 4-5-22 metaG | ecosystem: Host-associated > Plants > Roots > Rhizosphere >...
CAGGAGCCGGTGGTTTTGGAAATCGCATAACGGTTTGTTGGCCGGGCTCAAAAAGGGGCCGGCGGAGAGAGTCAAAAAAGAATGGCTGATCTGGTTCAATACTACGGGACGGGGCGCCGGAAGTCGGCGATTGCCCGCGTCTACCTGCGTCCGGGAACGGGCGAGTGGAAGGTGAACGGCAAGGCTTTCGAGGAGTACTTCGTCACCGAGCAGCAGCGCGTGGCCGCCAAGCGCACCCTGGTGGTGGCTGAGCTGGCCTCGAGCTTTGACGTGGTAACCACCGTAAGCAGCGGCGGAGTTGCCGCGCAGGCCGACGCCGTCAAGATGGGCATAGCCCGGGCATTGGTCGTGTTCAATCCGGAACTGCGCAAGCTGTTGAAGGCCGAGGGCCTGATGACTCGCGATGCGCGCCAGAAAGAGCGCAAGAAGTACGGACAGAAGGGCGCTCGCAAGCGGTTCCAGTTCAGCAAGAGATAGTTGTCAGCTTGCAGTTGACAGCGGACAGTTTTCTCTCGGGTCTTTGGGAGTTGCTGATCGCTGTGAACTGTTAGCCAGGTTTTAAATTCCCGCATTAGCGGGTTCAATCCGGGCCAGACGAAGGTTAGCCTGGATGCAATCCACGAAGGAGGCCAATGGCCACGATCACAATGAAGGAGCTGCTCGAAGCGGGTGTTCACTTCGGGCATCAGACGAAGCGCTGGAATCCCAAGATGAAGGAATACATCTTTGGCGAGCGCAACGGGATTTACATCATCGACCTGCAGAAGACGCTGAAGCTGTTCAAGGATGCGTCGAAGTTCGTCACCGATCTGTGCGCGGGAGGCAAGACGATACTTTTCGTCGGCACCAAGCGCCAGGCGCAGGATGCCGTGGCCGAGGAGGCCAACCGTGCTGGAATGCCGTACATCAACCAGCGCTGGCTGGGCGGCCTGCTGACCAACTGGGTGACGGTGCAGAAGAGTGTGAAGCGCCTTCAGGAACTGGATGAGATGGCCGTGGATGGCCGCTACGAGCTGCTGACCAAGAAGGAAGTGATCAAGCTGGAGCGGGAGCGCAAGCATCTGCAGGCAAACCTGGCCGGCATCAAGACATTGAAGCGCCTGCCGGACGCATTGTTCATCGTCGACTCGAACAACGAGGCGATCGCGGTGAAGGAAGCGCGGAAGCTGGGCATTCCGGTGGTTGCAGTTGTAGATACAAACTGCGATCCGACGGTGGTGGACTACGTGATTCCAGGCAACGACGACGCTCTGCGCGCCATTCGCCTGTTCACATCCAAGATCGCCGACTCGGCGGCCGAGGGCGTGAACCTGGTGGGCGACAAGGCATTTGCCGAGGAACTGCCGGGTCCGATCGCGGCTGAGGCAGAGGCCGCGGCGGAGGAAGCTGCGCCGGCAGAAGAAGTAGACCTGGAAGCAGTTCTGGGCGCGGGCATTCGCAAGGCGCCTGCCGCGGTGGCGGCGGTGGATGAGGCGGACCTGGCCGAGGGCGGTTTGTGAATTTCTGATTAAGCTGCAGTGCGAACCAAGATAAGCGTGACTGCGAGCAAACAGAGTCACGCTTTTCTTATGCCGGAAAACGTCGGGCTGGAAACAATGGGGAGACGGGAAAAGAGAGATGACGACTGTGACTGAGAAGATTGATGCAAAACTCGTGAAGGAATTGCGGGAAAAGTCAGGCGCGCCCATGGGTGACTGCCTGAAGGCATTGCAGGAGGCCAAGGGCAACATCGAGGAAGCGTTTGTGGTGCTTCGCAAGCGGGGCATGGCCTCAGCGCAGAAGAAGGCGGCGCGCACCACCAACGAGGGCGCGGTGGGGACCTACATTCACGCCGGGGGCAAGATCGGGGTGCTGCTGGAATTGAACTGCGAGAGCGACTTTGTGGCCCGCACGGAGGATTTCCAGGAACTGCTGAAGGACGTTGCGATGCACATCGCGGCCAGCGATCCGCGCTATGTGAAGCCTGAGGATGTGACGACGGATGACCTGGAGCGGGAGAAGGAGATTTTCCGCGCGCAGGCCGCCGCCACGGGCAAGCCGGCCGCGGTGATCGAGCGGATCGTGGACGGGAAGATGGCCAAGTTCTACGAAGAGGTATGCCTGCTGGAGCAGCCCTTCATCAAGGACCAGGCGGTGAGCATCAAGGAGTTGATTGCGCAGAAAGTGGGCAAGCTGGGCGAGAACATCACCGTCCGGCGCTTTGCCCGCTTCAAGGTGGGCGCAGCAGAATGGACCGTGGCCCAGACCAAGCCCGTGGAACACGCCGCGGAGTAACGGGCAGCGATTTCGAGCACGCAAGGCGAAGGCCCGGAGCATATGCTCCGGGCCTTCGGCGTTGGAGGAGACGCGTCGAGGCGAAGAGCAAGAGGATTGGGCTCTGGCTGCGACATTTTGGGTTTTGTGCGTGGCCTCGCACCCGTCACTAGAAAAAAGCGAGGGATGGTGCGTCCTCACTCCTGTGGCTCCGGCCGCAGCACTTTCGGTTTGCGCGGGCTTGAACGACTCGGTGATTCTGCGCCCAATTGCATTGAAATTCCTCATAAGGCTGGCGACACCAGCGCCTGCGTGCGAATATGTTCACTATCCCACCGCACGGCAAGGAGGGGGTCATGTACACGGTGCTTCAGGATCTTCGTTATGCCACGCGGCAACTCTTCAAGAATCCGGGTTTCACGTTTACCACGATTCTCTCCTTAGCGCTCGGTATTGGAGCGACGACTGCGGTGTTCAGCGTGATCTATGCCGCGCTGCTGAATCCCTATCCGTACCCCTCGGCGGACCGCATCGTGCGCCCTGTGGTCACCTGCAAGGCGGCGCCGGAATTCATGGTCCGCCTGAATGGACCCCAAGTCGAGCAGGTGCGCAAGGTGCCAGTCGTCGAAGACGTTCTTGTTATGGATTACCATTCGCTGACACTCACTGCTCCGGGCCCGGAGGAGCATGTCAACGGGGTGGACCTGAACGCAAATGGCTTCAACGATCTGGGGATGCCGATGTTTCTGGGCCGAGGAATTCTGCCCTCAGACGCGGTCGAGGGGCGCGATCCGGAGCCTGTCGCGGTTCTCTCTTACAAGTTATGGCGGAAGCATTTCTCAGCGGATCCCCACGTGCTCGGCAAGGTAGTGGAACTCGACCATAAGAGCGTAAGCGTCATTGGCGTGGCCGCACCCCGGTTCAGGTGGTACAACGCCGATCTCTACCTGCCGCTGAAGCTCAGCCAGGATCCAGTGCACATGTATTCGACGGATCTGCTGCTTAAGGCGGGGGTTAGCCGAAACACGGTCAACGCTGCCCTGCAGCCAGTCTTCGAGCGGATTTCCCACGAGAAGCAGCACTTTCTTCCAGAAACATTTACCGTCCAGGTGCAGGGGATGAACGATTGGGTGGTCAAGAGCATCGGCGGAACACTTTATTTGCTTTTTGGCGCCGTGGCGCTGCTGCTGGCGATTGGCTGCGGCAATGTATCCATCCTGCTGCTGGCCCGTGGAACCGCGCGGCAGCATGAGTTGGCGATCCGCTCGGCGGTTGGCGCGCAGCGACGCCGCATTGTGCGCCAACTGCTGACGGAGGCGCTCCTGCTTGCCTCTGTGGGCGCGGCGCTCGGGGTGCTGACGTCCTATGGCATTCTGGCGGTGATCAAGGTCCTGCTGCCTCCTTACGCTTTCGCTCCTGAAGTGGCGATCGGCATTCATTTTCCGGTGCTGCTGTTCAGTGTCGCAGTCGCGCTGGCCACCGGGATTCTGTTCGGCCTGTGGCCCGCGCTGCAATTGTCGCGCACGCAGGTGGGGCAAGCCATGCAATCGAACGCGCGCCGGATAACGGGCAGCGTCCACGGCCGCAAGGCGCACAACCTGCTGGTGGCCGGACAGATTGCCCTGACATTGCTGCTGCTGGCTGCCGCGGGGTCCGCAATGGAGGGTTTCATCAAACTGCTGCGCGAGCCTTTGGGCTACGATCCCCACAACGTGATGTCGGTCGGACTTCCACTTGTAGACAACACCTATACTTCCTGGGCCGGGCGGGGGGAATATTTTGCGCAGCTTCGAGCCAAAATCGCCGAGACCCCCGGCGTGGAGTCGGCGGCAATTGCAACCAACGGCACGCCTCCCATGAATGTTATGAATGGACGATTCGAGCTTCCCGGCAAGCCTCCGTCCGAAGACCAGTTGGCGGTGATGGGACTGGTGAGTCCGGAGTTCTTCGCCACCCTGCGCATACCGCTCCTGCAAGGGCGCATATGGGACGCGACCGAGGACCGTAACGGCGCTCATGTTGCCGTCATCAACCGAACCATGGCCAAACTTTATTTCCCCAACGGGGATGCCATTGGCCGCACGATCAAATTCCCGGTCATCAAGGGCAGCCCGCCTGCGAGTTATGTCATTCCAGACGCGCCGCAGACCTGGCTGCAGATTATCGGCATTGTGGAGGACAGCCTGAACAGCGGCCTGCGCAAATCGGTGCGGCCTGGGGTCTACATGCCCTATACAATCTGGATGCTCGGCTTTACCGAAGTTCTGGTGCGGACCAAAGTCCCACCTGCGACTCTAGTGCGGCCCATAGTGGCGCAGGTGCACTCGCTGAGCGCAGAACAGCAAGCCTTCACCGCGCCGGAAGATCTGGCCACATGGCTTACCGATGAGCCGGAGTGGCAGACGGAACACCTGACGGCCTGGATCTTCGGCATCTTCGCCTCGCTCGCGCTGGTCCTGGCCGCGATAGGGCTCTACAGTGTGGTCTCGTACACGGTGGTGGAGCGAACCAACGAATTCGGCATACGCATGGCGCTCGGCGCCCAACGCGGGCATATCTTTCGCGTGGTCTTTGCATCTACAGTGGCAAGCGTGGGCAGCGGGATGTTGGCTGGCGCGCTGCTAACCCTGACTCTTCACAAGTTTCTGGCCACCTGGGTGGGTGGCAATCTTAGTTACCCAACCCTGTTGCCGGCGGGAGCTGTGCTATTGGGACTGGTCTCCGCGATTGCCTGCTACCTTCCCGCCAGACGAGCCTCGCACGTTGACCCAATGACGGCATTGCGGTGCGAGTGACCCCGGGAGCAACGATCCTGCCACCAAAGTAGGGCGGACCGCGTTTCATCCACGCGAGATTTGGGCTGCTTGCGGTTTTGATCGCGAGTTCCGGTGGGGTAGAATCAGGGCTGGAAATGGAACTTCTCCTCAATCTCGCAGGGGTGTTGGTGGCCGTGGCGATGGTGTGCCTGTGGCTGCGGTGGGCGCCGCGCGCGGACGTGGACCGGCGGACGCAACTTGTCGCGCTGGCGTTGCTGATTCTGATTCTGTTCCCCGTGATCTCAGTGACCGACGATCTGCTGGCAGCGCAGAATCCTGCGGAGACCGACTCGTGTGTGCGCCGGGATTACGTGACGCAGGTGTTGCAGCAAATCTCCCCATTTGCAGCCGGGCTACCCGAACCGGCGGTGGCGGATATTCCCTTCGGTTTCCTGCGCTTTGCGTCGCCCGCCACGGTTCCAGTTCTGACTGTGAATTCCCCGGCCCTGGCGCCGATCGAGAACCGACCCCCTCCGACAGCCTGATCTCCCGCTTCCTCCCTTCCTGAAAATTCAGCTTCTTCGCTTTCCGGGTGAGCCGTGCATGCCACGGCGCAATGGCCGCGTATGAAGCGACTTTTCCTTCTCCTTTCGCTCGCGTATCGGCAGTGCTGTCAGCTTCTGCGATGGGACGCGTAGCAATCCAAAGAGGCCCTTCTCCGTGTGGAACCAGTTCCTCACCGATGGACTCTTTCTCGAAACCGGAGGCGACCATTCAATGATTCGCACACTCGTTGATTTCGCATTGAAGAACCGGTGGCTGATCCTCGGCGGGATGGTGGTGCTTACTGCGTGGGGCATCGTGTCATTCCGCAACTTGCCCGTGGAAGCGTACCCCGATGTGGCCAACAATTATGTGCAGATCATCACCCAGTGGCCGGGGCGGAGCGCGGAGGAGATCGAGCGCCAGGTTACGGTGCCGGTGGAGATCCAGATGGCCGGCATTCCGCACCTGACGCATCTGCGCTCGACCACGCTGGCCGGCCTTTCAAGCCTGATGCTGATTTTCGACGACGATTCCACCAGCGACGTGAATCGCGAGCACGTACTGGAGAGGTTGAGCCAGGTGAACCTGCCTGCCAACCTGGTTCCACAGATGGGCACGGACTGGAGTCCGGTGGGCCAGATCTACTGGTACACACTGGAAAGCACCAATCCAGCGTACGACGTGATGGAGAAGAAGTCGCTGGAAGACTGGACGCTGGAGAAATCTTTCAAAGGCGTCAAGGGTGTGGTGGACGTGTCCAGTTTCGGGGGGCCGACCAAGGAATACCAGATCAAGCTCGATCCGGAAAAGCTGGTTCCCTATGGCCTTTCGATTGCCCAGGTAGAGCAGCAGCTGACCAACAACAACACCAACGGCGGCGGCAGCTTTATTGAGCAAGGTGCGCAGCAGATCAATGTGCAGTCCGTTGGCCTCTACACCAGCGTGCAGGACATTGAAAAGACGGTGGTGAAAACCCAGAACGGCGCCGCCATCCGCATCAGAGATATCGGCACCGTGACCCAGGGTCCGAAGATACGCCTGGGGCAGATTGGAAGAGCCACACACCGGCCGGACGGCGTGATTGTGGATAACCCCGACACCGTGGAGGGCATCGTGCTGCTGCAGAAGGGCGATGACTCCGACCCGGTGCTGGAGGGCATCCACGAAGAGGTGAAGAAACTCAACACGGGGATCCTGCCCAAGGGCGTGCGGATTGTTCCCTTTCTCGATCGGTCCGACCTGGTGTCGTATACCGTGGAGACCGTAGAGCACAACCTGACCGAGGGTGTGATCCTGGTCTCAATCATTCTGTTCCTCTTCCTGGGCAACATACGCGGGGCGATTATTGTTGCACTTACTATTCCTTTTGCGTTGCTGTTTGCCTCAATCTGCCTCGACTTGAGCCATATTCCGGCCAACCTGCTCTCACTGGGGGCGCTGGATTTCGGCATGGTGGTGGATGGAGCGGTGGTGATGATCGAGAATATCGTCCGCCATCTCTCGCGCGAGGACGACACGCGCACCCCGGGGCAGAAAATTCGCGAGGCAGCACATGAAGTGCAGCGGCCGGTCTTCTACGCAATCGGCATCATCATCAGCGCGTATTTGCCTATCTTTACCTTGCAGGCGGTGGAGGGACGGCTCTTCAAGCCAATGGCCTGGACGGTTGCGTTCGCGCTGCTGGGGGCGCTGACTTTCTCGATCATCATCGCGCCGGTTCTGGCCAGCGTGGCCTTCCACAAGGGAGCCAGGGAATGGCAGAATCCGATCCTGCATTGGATTATCCGGCATTATCGCGTCGCGGTTCGGGCAGCCATTGAGCATCGATATGTCACGGTGGGCATTGCCGGTGTTTTGTTTGCCGTGGCGCTTTACCTGACTTTGGGCGGCGCGATCGGGTCGGAGTTCCTGCCGCATCTGGACGAAGGCGCCATCTGGGTGCGCGGCACGCTGCCGCCCAGCGAAGGCCCCACGGCGAGCATCGACTTCACCAACGAGGCGCGCATCGTGATGGCTTCGTTTCCCGAAGTGACCCAGGTGGTGAGCCAGACCGGACGCCCCGATGACGGCACCGACACTACCGGCTTTTTCAATACCGAGTACTTTGTCGATCTGAAGCGCAAAGAACAGTGGCGTCCAGTCTTCCACCAGGACAAGGAAGCGCTGATCGCAGCCATGAACAAGGAACTGGAGAAGTTTCCCGGCGTGATCTGGAACTTTTCCCAGCCCATCTCAGACAACATGGAGGAAGCAGTATCCGGCGTGAAGGGCGAATTAGCCGTGAAACTCTACGGCGACAACCTGCGGACCCTGGAAGAGAAAGCCGGGGAGATTCAGGCGCAGATGGCGACGGTGAAGGGCATCGAGGACCTGGGCATCTTCCGCGTTATCGGCCAACCCAACCTGAACTACACGGTGGATCGCGATGCGGCAGCGCGGTGGGGCATCAACGTAGCCGACATACAGGACGCCGTGCAGACAGCGGTTGGCGCCAACGCGCTGACCCAGGTGCAGCAGGGCGAGGCTCGCTTCGACGTGACGCTGCGCTATGAAAAGCAATACCGCGACACGCGCGAAGCGATCGAAGATGTACGGTTGCTTTCACCCTCTGGAGAGCGAGTTTCGCTGGCGCAACTGACCAAGATCTCAGCCGACGACGGCGCAGAGGAGATCTATCGGGAGGGCGGACAGCGCTATATCGCCATAAAATATTCGGTGCGCGGACGCGACCTGGGCTCAACCGTGCAGGAGGCCATTGCCAAGGTCAGCAAGAGCGTCGCGCTCCCCAGTGGCTACCACACCGAGTGGGCGGGTGAGTACGAGAGCCAGAAGCGCGCCGACAAGCGCATGGCCCTGGTGATTCCGATTACCGTGCTGGCGATTTTTCTGATCCTCTACACCATGTTTCGCTCGTTCAAGTGGGCCACGCTGATTCTGGTGAGTGTGGTGATGGCTTCGATCGGCGGGCCGCTGGCACTGTTTATTACGCATACCAATTTCTCGGTTTCCTCGGCGGTGGGGTTTCTGGCATTGTTCGGCGTGTCAGTGCAGACAGGCGTGATCATGCTGGAGTACATCAACCAGTTGCGGGCACGGCGCAAGGGACTGGAGGAGGCAACTCACGAGCACATTGTGGAAGCCGCCATCGAGGGCGCCGTGCTGCGCCTGCGGCCGATCATGATGACCATGCTTGTGGCTACGCTGGGACTGTTGCCGGCGGCGCTTTCCCACGCCATTGGCTCCGACTCGCAACGGCCGTTCGCCATTGTGATCGTCGGCGGACTACTGGCCAACCTGGTGATCGGCGTCTTCCTGCTGCCCACGCTGTATGTCTGGGTAGCCAGGGATCAAGACATATTACCCGCTGCGGAAAACAGCGAGGATTTCTAGAGCGGGTCCACAATTCACGTGTCTCTGCCAGTTCGGTGCAGGGCTCCATTTGCAAGCACCCCGGGGGACGAAGACCTGTCGTCCTCCGATCCACAGCCTCGAAGGGGATCTACAGCAGCCACTGCATGAAGCTGGAGCCAACGTTGCTGAAGTCGAACGAGTGCAGTCCGAGATGGCTCGCCAGTTCCTTGCAGGCGAGAATTCCGCGCACGCTGTTGCCTTGAGCATCCAGCCGGGGTGAATACACCGCGATGCCAAGCTGGCGGTTCACCACGCCAAAGATGCCGCCGGACACGCCGCTCTTGGCGGGAAGCCCGACCTCAAAGGCCCAGTTGCCCGCGTAATCGTAGAGGCCGCAGCTGAACATCACGGCCATCACATGCTTGAGCAGTTGGAAATCGAAAACAGGTTCGCCTGTCACCGGTTGATTTCCTATATTGGCCATGGTGGCCGCCATCATGGCGAGATCTTTGCAGTTCACCAGCATGGAACACTGCGCGAAGTACTGCTGCAGAGACTCCAGGACTTCCTGGTCGATGATTCCGGCGTTCAACAGCAGATAGGCGATGGCACGATTCCGGTTGCCGGTGGCCGTTTCAGAAGCCATGACCGACCAGTCAATACGTAGTTTGCGGCCCGCAGCTTTGCCCATCTTCTCGACGAAGGCTTCGACGCCCGCCTCTACCGGACTCTGCTTGATGAGCGAAGCGACAGCGATGGCGCCGGCGTTGACCATGGGGTTGAACGGGCGCCCCGTCTTTGGGTCAAGCTCAATGGAATTGAACGCTTCGCCGCTGGGCTCAACGCCCACGTGCTTGAGTGTCTCTTCAATGCCGTGGCGTTCCAAAGCCAACTGGAACGCGAAGGGCTTGCACATGGATTGGATTGTGAACTCCCTGTCCCAGTTGCCCGCCGTGAAGACCTGGCCATCCACGGTGGCCAGACAGATTCCGAAATCTTTCGGATCGGCTTTTCCCAGTTCGGGGATATAGGTTGCGACCGTGCCGTCGTCGACGTCCTTAAATTGTTCGTAGATGTTTTCGATGATCTTTTGCATCTGCGACCCGAGCCAACGGGATACTCCCTCGGGCGTGCCTTTTTCTGAACTCTCGCTACCTGGGACGCTCTGCATAGTAGCCGATCTCCGTGGGTTGGATTTGAAAAGCTGGGCTGGTGCGGCCAAGCGGGGACAGACGGGTGCGCTTTGCTGGACTTGGCTTGCAGGCTGTGAATGCGCCGGTTGAAATCTGGGTTGTTGGCTGGGACTCGTCGTAGAGTTGATTGGACCAGTTGGGACATAAAGATCCCATCAAGTCTCTCGATATTTCGGTTGCATCCACACCAAGAGCCGCCTGCTTCCCGGGGTATCACAGCGACTCGATCAGGGCGATTCGCCGCTTTTTATGCGGCGGGGGAAGAGATGGGGGCGAGACCGAGGCGTTTGCGGCATTCTTCCAACATGGCTTGCGTGCGCGTGGCTCCCACGCGGCTGACCCCGATGGCGCGCACTGTCAACAACGTATCGAGATCGCGTATGCCACCCGCCGCTTTCACCTGCACGCCGGCGGGGGAATGCTTGCGCATCAGTTCGAGGTCAGGAAGCGTGGCTCCTGTGGGTGCATAGCCGGTGGACGTCTTGACCCAATCGGCGCCGATCTCCGCGCAAATTTCGCACAGGCGAATCTTGGCGGCATCGTCATGATAGGCATTCTCGAAGATGACTTTGATCTTTGCTCCGCCGGCGTGAATCGTGCCGGCAAGCGCGGAGAGCTCCTCGCGCACATACTGCCAATCTCCGCTGCGGGCCCTGCTAATGTTGATGACCACATCCAGTTCCTGCCCGCCGTCCTGCAGGGCCTGCCGGGCTTCAGCAAGTTTGATCGCAGTGGTGTGCCCTCCGTGGGGAAAGCCGATGGTGGTGCTGGCGTGGACCGTACTGCCCGAAAGCAGTTGGGCGCACCGGGCAAGGTAGAAAGGCATGATGCAGACACTGGCCACGTTGTATCGAACCGCCAGCGCGCAACCGTCTTCAAGCTCCCGAGTGGTCAGAGAGGGGTTGAGCAGCGAGTGGTCGATCATCTTGGCGATTGCCTGGTAATCAAACGAGTTGGTCACAATTCATCTCCAGAATCAGGCTGGGGTGTTGCTGGTTGCGAGGTTGTATTCCTCGATGGCCAGGGCGACGCCGCCCAACGCGCCGCTTTTTTCCAGAAGAGTAGAGCAGCTTATCTGCACCACTTCCGATGGAAACATCCGCACGCGTTCCTTGACGACCCTGCGCACGGGCTCGAGCAATAAATCCCCGAGAACAGACAGGCCGCCGCCAATGACCACAGTGCGCACCGCGGTGATGCTGACGGCATTGGCGATGCCTACGCCGAGATACTCAGCCGCGACACGGATGGCGTCGGCAACCGCCTGGTCGCCGTTGCGGGCCGCAGCAGCCATGCGTGTGGCAGTAACTTTGGCAGGGTCGCCAGCCACCAATTCACTCAAGCGGGGCGCGCGGCCGGCGCGCATCAAGTCCCTGCCGGCGGCAGCCAAGGCCGGACCGCTGACCAGGGTCTCAAGGCATCCGCGGCTGCCGCAACTGCAAGGTGCTCCGTCAGGGAGAATGGTGTGGTGGCCGACTTCGCCAGCCGCGCCAAAGGCTCCCAGTCGCAAATGGCCATCGAGTACCAGGCCTCCGCCGATGCCGGTGCCGACGGTCACGAACAACATGTCCTGCGATGCGCCGGTATTGCCGAACGTGTATTCACCAAGGGCAGCCATACGGGCGTCGTTCAACAGCGCAACGGGGCGGTGAGAATGCGAAGCAAACGCCTCGGCGATGCGGAAGCCGCCCCATTGCGGGGGAAGATTGGGGAGGAAAACAATGGTTCCCGCGGCGCGATCGACAAGGCCCGGCAATCCGATGCCGATGGCCAGGATTTCGCAAGAGTGCTGAAGACAGAGTTCGTCAAGCAGGCGGCAAGTTCTCTCCGCGGCCTGGGCCGGCCCTTTCTCGGCAAGGGTGGGGATCACTCCTTCGGCGACGATGTTGCCGTGCGCATCGGCGATGACCGCTGCGACCTTGGTGCCGCCGAAATCGACTCCCGCAAACAGGCGCGATGCGACATTCTCCACGAAGTAGATTCTCCCCGGCGTTCTGATAGAAGAGGACCTACCACAATATCAGGTGATACGGGAGAGTGGGCCATATCTCGATCCACGACGGCAATTGATTGGTCCAGCACCCAGTTTTCTTGCGCGCCGGATATGGGCTGCTCGCCAATGAAAACGAGAGATGCAGAGCACAGTCCGCGGCAGAGTCAGTGTGCTATCCTTCCGCTGCTCTAGTTCTAAGCGCGGCCCTCCCCATGTTGATACGAAGAGGACCTTTATAAAGAGGCGAACGATGCGCACGATCCGAATCTGTCTCGGGCTGATTCTGCTGCTGGCAGCGAGCGGCAGAATGCCTGGACAAGCGGGAGCGACAGGTTCGATTCTGGGGACCATCACGGACGATGCGGGGACCGTAGTTCCGAACGTAGAAGTAACAGTGACCAACACCGCGACCGAGGGCGCCTTTCACACTGTCACAAATTCTACGGGCGACTATCTGGCGGCGGCACTGAGTCCCGGAACATACTCCGTTTCCGCCCAAGCGCAAGGCTTCAAGAAATCGATCACGACGTGGTTCGCGTTAACGGTGGATCAGACGGTGCGCGTGGACCTGAAGCTAAAGCCGGGCGCAGCGACAGAGATTCTGATGGTGATGGCGCGGGCCGTTGCGCTGGACACCGACAGCGCCGCGCTGTCGCAACTGGTAAGCCAGCAGCAGGTGGAAGAGCTGCCGTTGAACGGGCGCAACTTCATGCAGTTGCTGCTGGTGGGTGCGGGCGCGGTGACTGTGGGCGGCGAGCAGGGCACGCTGCGGCAAGGCGAGGGCGACGCCGTAAGCGTGAACGGCGGTCGGCCGGAAGGCAACAACTACACCCTGGACGGACTGGTGAATACCGATCCGGCGCTGGTGACGCCGGCGGTGATTCTGTCGCAGGATGCGATCCAGGAATTCAAAGTGGAGAGCGGTATCTACCCGGCGGACTACGGATTCAGCGCCAGCCAGGTAAACATTGTGAGCAAAAGCGGCAGCAATCAATTCCATGGGGCGCTGTTCGAATCGGACCGCAACGACGCATTCGATGCGCTGCCGTTTCTGACTGTGCTCAATCTGAACTCGGGAGTGGCAACTACGAATCCGATTCTGCGCCAGAACCAGTTCGGATTTGTGATGGACGGGCCGGTGGAAATTCCCAAGCTCTACAACGGCCGCGGCAAGACTTTCTGGATGGCCAACTATGAGGGTTGGCGCATCAATAACGGCAGCATCGCGTATGAAACGGTTCCCAATCCGGCGGTGCTGGGCGGCGATTTTTCAGCGGAGACGTATGCGCCGGGCGTGGGTGGGCTGCCGGGCGGGCTATTGCCGGCCTACGGAACTTCAGATTGCGCGACGCTGCTGGCCAATGACTACAACTGCATGCCGGTGGATCCGGCGACGGGGCAGCCTTTCCCCAGCAATCGGGTTCCAGCAACGGTGTTTACGAGCAGGATCGGGCAGGTTGCGGTGGCGAACAAATTTTGGGCGACGCCGACGCTGGCCAACCAGCCGGAAGGAATCATCAACCTGATCAAGCACATTCCCGGGCCATTGACCACCAACCAGCAGACCTACCGCGGCGACCAGGCGCTGGGCAAGCTGGGCTCGGTTTTCTTCCGCCTAACCTACGCCAACCACACCAGCAGATCGCTCCGCAACTCGGGATCACTAGACTACGGGATGGAGAGATCGCTGGAAAATGAGAAGAGCTGGGAAGTGTCGCACACCGTCAAGATCGGAAAGGCGATGGTGAACAACTTCCGCTTCGGCTATCTTTATGCGGAGGCACCGCAGGGTGGGGAAGCACCGCCGGCGGTGGTGGTCAGCGCACTTGGCGAGACGGGCGTGTTTACCAAGTTCGGGCCGCTGCAGGAATCGTGGCCGAATGTCGGGTTGTCGACTTATGCCAGCGGCGGCGGGCCGGGCAACTCCTACGCCGGCTCGTCCAGCCCAGCGTGGGAATGGGCCGACTCGTTCACAACGGTGCATGGAAAGCACGCGTTCGGGTTTGGACTGGACTATCGCACCTATTCGCTCACAAACAACGCGGACGACGATTTCTACGGCGACTGGGGTTTCTCGTCGGGAACCATTACGAACAACAATCTGCCGCTGACGGCAGGCGGGGCCAGCAGCTGCGGCAACGCGCCGGTTTCAGTGGGCGGGGCGGCGCCCACCTCGCTGTGCGGTACCGGCAATGCGGTGGCAGACATGATGCTGGGGTACTTCAGCGGAGTAAGCGGATTTGTGCCCGGGCCGTTAAGCCCGACTACGCAAGCGGGCAACCCGCAGACGCATCTCTTTCATTATTTCGCGCCCTACGGGAAAGACGACTGGAAGGTGACACAGAAGCTGACCCTGAACCTTGGCCTGCGCTGGGACTACCGCGCCGCGACTTCTGAAGCGTCAAATCACTTTTTCTGGCTGGACACGAAAAACGCAGAAGGCGGGCTGTGCTATGCGGACCCGCAACTGAGCAGCGACGGAGTGGCTCCCGGCGTGGGAGTGGATGGCGGACCGATTTTGCGCTATTGCGGGCCGGTGCCGCACCCAGGACCCAAGACGCCGTTCGCCCCGCGGTTCGGCTTTGCCTACCGGTTTAACGACAAGACGGTGGTACGCGGCGGCTACGGAATCTTCTACGACTCCTATGGAGGGCACGAAATCGGCGACTCGGCGGACATCTACCCCTATAGCATCCGCAACGATCTTGTTCCCACGGCGGTTCCGACGCTGCCCAAGTTGAGCAACCAGATGTTTCCCACCTACACCACGCTGGGACCGTTTCCGGAATCGGCGCTTTCGTTCATCGCGGTGATCGAGTCGGAAGATCCACTGAATCCTTACGTGCAATCGTGGACGGCATCGGTAGAGCGTGATCTAGGCAGGAACACTACTCTCGAAGTGAACTACATCGGGACCCATGCAATTCATCTGCTGGACCGGCGCGACATCTCCCAACCCTACCCGGTTGCGGCGGCGAGCGTGGCGTATTGCCAGCAGACGGATGCAGCGGGGAACTACATCAACCTGGGGGTTGATCCATGCACGATATCGAGCCGGTTGCCGTATCCGAACTTCAACGGGTTCTATATCGACAGCGACTTTCACGGCTATTCCCACTACAACGCGATGAACGTGAATGTGGAGCATCGCGCCGGAGATATGTCGATCACATCGTCGTATTCATGGGCCCACAGCAAGGATGACAAGTCGGCAGCGGCGGGTGTGGGAGCGTCGGGCACGGGCTACCAGGGCTTCATGGATAACCATGACACGAGCCTGG
>Ga0265316_10003711_pt1 | contig 15368 bp, 17 predicted proteins | sample 4522metaG_FD_202092 | JGI IMG/M metagenome (GOLD analysis project Ga0265316, IMG submission 202092) | Rhizosphere microbial communities from Carex aquatilis grown in University of Washington, Seatle, WA, United States - 4-5-22 metaG | ecosystem: Host-associated > Plants > Roots > Rhizosphere >...
CCACGGGCGCGCGATCAGGCGGCCCAGGTGCTCGATGAGGTCCAGCTCGAGGGGAATCACGACAAGACCTCTCGCGCAATCGCGCGATCGTCGAACGGGATCGTCTGCCCTGCGATTTCCATCTCGGAATCGGCGCCCTTACCGGCGATCACGACGACGTCGCCGGGACGGGCGTCGGCCAGTGCGGTCTCGATCGCCGCCCGGCGGTCGAGCACGATCTCGAGCCTGCCGTGAGCCACCTCCGCCGCGATCGCGGCCGGGTCCTCGGAGCGCGGGTTGTCCGTGGTGACGATCGCGCGATCGGCGAGGCGGGCCGCGGCGCGCCCCATCAGCGGCCGCTTCTCACGATCGCGATCGCCGCCGGCGCCGAAGACGACGATCAGCCTGCCGCGGCCGAGGCCGCGCGCCGCCTCGAGCACGTTGACGAGTGAGTCGGGCGTGTGCGCGTAGTCGACGATCACTGCGAACGACTGCCCCGCGTCGACCGACTCGAACCGTCCGGGGACTCCGACGACGGATGCGATGCCCGCGCGAATCGCGTCCTCGTCGATGCCGAGCTCGCGCGCCGCCCAGATCGCGCCCAGCGCGTTCGCGCGGTTGAAGCGGCCGCGCAGCTTCAGATCGATCCCCTCGAGGTCGTCGTCGGGCGTGAAGGTGCGCGCGTTCGGGAGGCCGGCGGCGAGCCGCCTCCCCCACTCGTCGCCGACATTCACGACGGCGCGCTCGGCCTGGTCGAAGAGCGCGCGCTTCGCGTCGAAGTAGTCCTCCATCGTCTCGTGGAAGTCGAGGTGGTCCTGCGTCAGGTTGGTGAAGACGAGCACGGCGAACCGCGTGCCCGCGAGCCTGCCCTTCGCGCCGGCGATCGACGTCGCCTCCATCACGCACGAACGGTCGCCGGCGTCGAGCATCGCGCGAAACAACCGCTGCAGGTCGATCGACTCGGGCGTGTTCAGCCCCGTCGGGCGCGATACGCCGCCGACGCGCCGCTCGATGTTCGTGAGCAGGGCCGGTTTCCTGCCGGCCGCCGCCAGAATCGCGTGGAGCAGGAAGGCGCTCGTCGTCTTGCCGTTCGTGCCGGTGATCGCGGCCACTTCGAGCTCGCGTGACGGATCGCCGAAGAAGCTGACCGCGGCCGGCCCCATCGCGGCGCGCACGCTCGGCACGACCACCTGCGGCACCGCAACGTCCAGCTGCCGCTCCACGACGAGCGCCACGGCGCCTGCCGCCACGGCGGCGCCCGCCAGGTCGTGCCCGTCGACATTCGCGCCCTTGACGCAGAAGAAGAGCGCCCCGGGGGTGACCGAACGCGCGTCGTACGCCAGATCGCGAATCTCGACGGACGGCGCGCCGGCGATCCCGAGTCGAGTCAGATCCATCGAGAGGTGAGACTAGCGCGGGCGGCCGGAGCCACCCCCGCTCCACTGCTCAGCTCATCGGGCGGCAGTCGGCAGCTCGCCCTCGGGCGCCTCGATGCGCACCGGCTTGTGCCGTTGCACGAGGGCGAAGTAGGCCGCACCGACCCCGACGATCACGACGACGGCCGTCCAGAGCACCGGGCGGTGGTTCAGCCAGGTCCAGTGGAAGTTGAGCAGCTGGCCCGTCTGGAGCGGCGTCGGGTTCGACTGGGGGCGCGGCCAGGCGAAGTTGACGAGCATCCCGCCGCCCCAGGCCAGCCCGAGCACGGACACCGGGATGCCCCACTTGCCGAGCTTGAACGGCGCGTCCCGCCTCGGCCACCCCTTGGTGCGCGCGCGGAGGATCGCGAGCCCGACCAGGAAGTACGCGAGGTAGATCAATCCCGTCGCGGCGATCGCGAGGTAGGTGGCCCCCGCGTACTGGAGCAGCGGGACGGCGGCCAGCAGCGTCACGGCGATGCACGCGATCCACGGGGTGCTGAGCCTGAGGCTGACGACACGCAGCGCCCGCGAGGCGGGCAGCTGATCGTCACGCGCCATGCCGAAGCAGAGCCGCATCACGTTCGCCTGGATCGAGAGCAGGCAGATGAAGATCGCGATCGAGACAACCGTCAGGTAAGTGGTCGCGAACGCGTTCGAGAAATTCGCGTCGATGATCTGCGCCGGTCCGAGCGCGCCTTTGACGCCCGACGCCAGCGAGCCCGGGACGGCCATCAGCGTCGCCCAGATGAAGATGCCGCCGATCACGAACGCACCGACGATCGAGTAGAGCACCGCGCGCGGCGCCTCCCGTCGAGGGTTCCGCGTCTCCTCGGCCAACGTCGCGGCGGTATCGAACCCGTAGATCACGAAGAGGCTCATGAACATCGCGATCAGGAAGGTCGAGACGGTCACGCTCTGGCCACCCGAGTGGAAGACGACGCCGACGCCCTGGTGGTTGTGGAAGAGGGCCATGACGAACGCGAACACGACCATGCCGAGGATCTCGAACAGCACGCCGATGTTGTTGATCAGCGCGACGGCGCGGACGCCGCAGACGTTCAACACGGTGACGAGGAGCATCGCGATCAGCGCGACGATGCGCTGGTGATGGAGGCTGTTCGCGAAGTGCCAGCCCATGTTGTTGAGCGCGGGAATCAGCGCGAGCGGCAGTGTCACGGCGACAGCGGTGATCGTGAGGATGCCGGCAAAGAGATAGACCCAACCCGAGAACCACGCCTGGGTCCTGCCCGACAGGTACTTCGCCCACTGGTAGACCGAGCCGGCGATCGGAATGTGGCTCGAGACCTCTGCGAACGAGAGGGCGATGATGAACTGCCCGAGCGCGACAATCGGCCAGCTCCAGAAGAAGAGGCCGCCGATCGTGCTCAGGCCGAGCGCGAAGAGCGCGAAGATGCCCGTCGACGGCGAGATGTAGCTGAATGCCACCGCAAACGAGCTGAAGAGGCCCAGCGAGCGCCGCAGCTCCTGGCGATATCCGAAGCGGGCAAGCTCTGCCTCGTCCGAGGCCGCCTCGGCCGGCGTCTCGTCACGAATGTCCACGCACGGTCCTCCTGTCGGGGGTACGCGCTATTTCATTCAGGCCGAGCGGACGGAGTCAATCGCCCGCTGCGGGCGAGCCGGCGAGCCGGTCCTCGATCGCCTCACGGATGATCACCGGGAAGTCATACCGAATCGAAAGATCCCAAGCTTCGTCGGTGTAACCGCCGTAGGAGTCGAGCTCCCAGTCGCTTCCCGCCACGACGTAGGTCCGTTCCGGCTCGATCGCCTCGAGGTCGATCCCTGTAAGAACGAGCCGCCCGCGCTGTCGTCCACGCAGTGGCCCGGGTGTCTCGGCCATGAACGCACGGTCGTTGCCGCGTTCGACGACCGCGCGCAGCTGCGTGCCGGTCATGCTCGTCACGCCGGGGTTTGCGCCAGTCTCGGATGCCTCCCACAATGCACCGCGGGTCACGGCGCCGGCAGGCACCACTCCGACCGTGAGGCCTTCGCCGAACACGCCGGCATCCGCGCCCATCCGCAGCCGAAGCGTCTCGGCGATCCACTCTGCGTCGATGGCCGCGTCGACGTGTCCGATCACCTCCGCGAGGAGCTCTGAGACTTCCGCTTCGATCTGACTGGCCTCCTCCGCGACCGCGGGGTACAGCGGTACGTCGTCGTCCACTGCCGCAACGGTGGCCCGTAGCTCGGCACCGTCGACCTCGACGCGGCCGATGTGGTCGCCGAAGCTCCCCGCCTGCACGACCAGCACACGGCCGATTAGCTCTCCTTCGGGCAGAAGGTCATGGCTGTGCGCGCCGATGATCAGATCGACGTCATCCTGCAATTCGACTGCGATCCGGCGATCGTCCCAACGTGCACGGGGCGTCGACAGCCCAAGATGCGAGAGCAGAATGACGAACGTCGCTCCCTCTTCCCGCAGCTCTCGAGAAAGGGACTTGGCGACCTCGATTTCGTCGAGCGGCTCGAATCCCCAATCGGTGCCGGAGAACATGCCGCGGAAGGGGTCGGTCAGCCCGAAGACTCCGACTTCTCCGAGCATGACCGACGGAACCGGTCCGACGACGGGGGCGAGGTTCGCGAGCAATTGGGGATACGACGAGAAGCGGGCGTGCTCCTCGAGCACCCCCGGGCCGTAGCGAAGCCAGCACGCGTTCCCGACCGTCGCGGCGTCGCACGTCGTCAGGCTGAGCAGGCGATGCATCGCGGCGCCCTTCGTGACATTCGAAAGAGGGTTGGTGCTCTCCTCGACGTCGCCCGCGTCCAGGTACAGCACCGGGTGGTCCGCCTGCTCCTTCTCCGCGCGCACGAGGGTGGCGATCTGCGCGATCCGCTCCTGGCGTCCGTGGATGTCGTTCGTGTGGAGGATCGTCAGTCGCACTGAGCTCGATCCTGGCAAGTCGTTGTCAGCGTTCCATGAGGAGAGTCTTCGCGTCGCGCTAGGGATTCGTGAGCGGCGCGTCCGGCGGCACCGACATGTACTGCAGGTCGAACTTCGCGATCTGGGCAAAGGCCGGTGCGGCGACGACGCCGCCGTAGATCTGGTCGTGCGGCTCCTCGACGCTGACGAGCACGAGCAGACGCGGCGTCTTCACCGGCACCATGCCGATGAACGTCGCAACGTACTTGCCGGTCGTGTAGCCGTGCGGGCCCGGGATCTGCGCCGTGCCGGTCTTGCCGGCGACGGTGTAGCCGGGGATCTGCGCCGCGGTGCCGGTCGCGCCATGCTCATCCACGACGCCGGTGAGCATTGTCTTCAGCGACTGGTCGACCGCAGGAGAGACGATCCGGCGGTGCTTGAAGCCGTGCAGTGTGCGGCCGCCGACGCGGTCGACGAGATGCGGCTGGATCCACACGCCGCCGTTCGCGATCGCGGCGTAGGCGGAAGCGATCTGAATCGGCGTGACGGCGATGCCCTGGCCGATCGGCACGTTGCCGATTGTCGTGCCCGACCACTGGTCGGGATACGACGGCACGATGCCGCCGCTCTCGCCGGGGAAGTCGAGGCCGGTCGGCTTGCCGAAGCCGAACTTGGAGATCCACTTCACGAGCTCCGGCGCTCCGAGCTTCTCGGCGATCGTGATCGCGCCCACGTTCGACGAGTACGACAGGATCTGAGCGACCGACAACGTCTCGGTGCCGCGCTGCTCCGCATCGTGGATGCACTTGTCCGCCACCTGGATGCACGGCGGCAGGACGAACTTGGAGCTCGGCGTCACGAGCCCGTCGGTGAGCGCGCCCGCGACGGTGACGAGCTTGAACACCGAGCCCGGCTCGAACACGTCGGTGACCGCATGGTTCGTCAACAACGACTGTGGGACGCGCGACGAGTCGTTCGCGTTGTAGCCGGGCGCCTGCGCCATCGCGAGCACGGCGCCGGTATGCGGATCGAGGACGATCGCCGTCGCCGACTTCGCATGCCACTTCGCAACGGTGTCGCGCAGCACCTGTTCGGCGTTCGCCTGGATGTTGTTGTCGATCGTCGTGAAGACGTCATGCCCCTGTTGCTCCGGCGTCTCGCTGACCACATCGATCGCGCGCCCGAACGGGTCCCGGACGACCGTCTGCTTGCCCGGTTTGCCGCTCAGCTGCTTGTCGTACTCGATCTCGAGACCGCCGAGCCCCTTGTTGTCGGTGCCCGCGAACCCGACCACCTGCGAGGCGACGCTCCCTTGCGGATAAGCGCGCTTCTCCTCCGGGTAGTCGTTGACGCCGGTGAAGGCCTTCTTCAGGAACAACGCCGCCTTCGTCGGGTCCGCGAAGCGCTGCACGTAGACGAAGCCGACCTTGCGGTTCAGGAGCTGCGGGTAGAGCTGGTTCGCGTCGACACCGAGGATCTTCTGCGCCGCGACAGCAACGGCGCGCGGGTCTGCGAGCTGCCGCGGGTCGGCGTAGATCGTCTTCGTCTGCTCGCCGATCGCGAGCTGCACGCCGTTCGTGTCGAAGATCGTCCCGCGTCCGGCCGGGATCACGACCGACTCACGGTGCTGGCGCTCGGCCATCTTCCCGAGCGTCGCGGCTCGAACGCCCTGCAGCCAGACGGCACGCGCAAGGGTCGCCGCGAAGACGAGCGCGAAGATCATCAGCAGCAGGCGGATACGCCGGTTGGCCTGCTTGTCGCGCATCACTTCGCCAGGTTGAGGTACCCGTACTCCGACGGATCTTGGTACACGAGGCCGAACTGCTTGACGGCCTCCGTCTCGATCGACCGCGAGGCGACCAGGGACGAGTACTGCGACTGCAGCGCGGCGTTCTCGGCCACGAGCTTCGACCGCTCGGTGTTCGTCTTGTCGAGCGACAGGTTGAGCTGCAGCACGGCCACGTTCACGAATACGACGCCTGCGAGCAGAATCCCGCTGATCGCGATCCAGAGGATGCCGCCGCGGGCTCTGGCCTGGGTGCGCTTGCGCGAATGTGCCTTCGTCCGCGGACGGGGCCTCGGGATCGGCTCGGCAATCGCGGACGACTGGGCATGCGTCAGGCTGGCCATCAGACCCGTGTCCCCACGCGCAGGCGCGCCGACTGGGCGCGCGGGTTGCGGGCGACCTCTGCGGCGGACGGCCGGACCGCGCGGCGCGGCGTCGCGCGCATCGTCGCCTCCGAGCCGCAGACGCAGACCGGGAAGTCGGGCGGGCACGTGCAGCCGTGCTCCTGCTTGCGCAGGAACTGCTTGACGATGCGGTCCTCGAGCGAGTGGAACGAGATCACCGCCAGCCGTCCGCCGGGGCGCAGCATCTCGAACGCCGCCGGCAGCGCACGCTCGAGCGCGCCGAGCTCGTCGTTGACCTCGATGCGCAGAGCCTGGAAGACGCGCTTGGCCGGATGCCCTTCGCCGAAGCGTGCCGGTGCGGGAATCGCCGCCTTGATCACCTCGACGAGATCGGCGGTGCGCTCGAACGGCTGTGACGCGCGCCGGCGCACGATCGCGCGCGCGATCTGCCGCGCGTACCGCTCTTCGCCGTAGCGCTTGAAGATGTCTGCGAGCTCGCGCTCGTCTCCCTCGTTGACGAGGTCGCGCGCCGAGAACGGCGCGCCGGGATCCATGCGCATGTCGAGCGGAGCGTCGACCGCGTAGGAGAAGCCGCGGTCGGGCCGGTCGAGCTGCATCGACGAGACGCCAAGGTCGAGCAGGATCGCGTCTGCCTTGACGCCGTTGTCCGCGAGGTGCTGCAGGACGGTCGAGAACTCGCCGTGGTGGAGGCGCGCCTTCACACCGGTCTCGCGCCGGAACCGCTCGAAGAAGGGCGCGACCGTCGGGTCGCGGTCGATCGCGATCAGTTTGCCGTCGCCGCGCAGGCGCGAGACGAGGAGCAGCGAGTGCCCACCGGCTCCGAAGGTGCCGTCGACGATGGTCTCGCCCGGGTGAGGATCGAGGAGGGAGACGACCTCCTCGGCCAGGACCGGGACGTGATCGGACTCAGTTGGCAAGACGCTCGGCAACATCTTCCGCGCTCCCTTCAACCTCGTGCAGCTGCTGACGCCACTTCGCTCGATCCCAGATCTCCAGGTGGTCGAAGACGCCGGCCACCGTGACCTCCCGCCCGAGCCCGGCGTGCTCGATCAGACCTGCGGGGATGACCATGCGGCCCTGCTTGTCCAGGTCGCCCTGCGCGGCGCCGGCGAAGAAGTGCCGCTGCATCACGCGCGACCCCTCGGCGAGGGGATCGAGGCTCCGGATCCGTTCGGCCAGCTGCTCCCACGCGGTGCGCGGGTACGCGTAGAGGCACCCGTCGAGGCCGCGCGTGACGACAACCCCATCCTCGAAGGCCGCCCGGTGCTTGGAGGGCAGCGTGAGGCGGTTCTTCTCGTCGAGAGAGTGTTCATGCTCACCGAGCAGGTGGTCCACAGTGCCCCACTTTACCCCACTATCTCCCACCTGTAAACCCCTGCGGGCGTCCTAGAAGGGGGATCTTTCGGCGCCGGATCGTGATAGGCAGGCGGGGTGGCGAACCTGCTGCCCCAGCACGCGCGCTTCATCGAGGAGGTGACGGAGCGCTTCGCGGCGGATCCCGCGGTCGAGGCGCTGCTCGTCGGCGGCTCGATCGCCCATGGCCTCGCCCGGCCGGATTCCGACCTGGACGTCCTGCTCGTCGTCTCCGAGGAGGAGCTCGCGCGGCGCACAGCCGCGCATCAGGTCACGTTCACGGATCTCGGCGCAGGCGACTACGAGGGCGGCTACCTCGACGGGAAGTACATCTCGCGCGGATTCCTGGCAGAGGTGATCGAGCGGGGCAGCGAGCCGGCGCGGTGGGCCTTCGCCGACGCGATCGTCGGCTTCGCCCGCGCGCCGGAGCTCGCGGAGCTCGTGCGGTCGGCGGGCGCCTATCCGGAGGCGCAGCGCGACGAGAAGCTACGCGCCTTCCTCGGCCACGCCATGCTGATGAGCTGGTTCCACCGCGAGGCGGCGAAGCGGGACGACCGCTACCTCGCCGCGTACGCGTCGTCGCGCGTTGCCCTCTTCGCGGGCCGCGCCATCCTCGCGCACAACCGGATGCTCTATCCGTTCCACAAGTGGTTCACGACGATGCTCGACCGAGCGCCGCTGCGCCCGCCGGACCTCCTCGAGCAGATCGACGGCGTGCTCGCCGAGCCGACGGCAGCCCGTGCGGAAGCGCTGACGGCGTCCGTGGCGGACGTCGTCGGCATCGAGCTGACGATCGGCGAGGCAGCGTCGGGCTTCACCGAGCTGACCGAGTGGAGCTGGCGCTACGGCCCACCGCCGCTCGACGAGAGCTGACGAACAGGGCCGAATCAAATTCAGTCGGGCGCGAGCCCGACTGCGTCGCCGACCCGGACGCGGCCCGGTTCGGCGACGGCGGCATGAACGCCGAACGGCAGCGGCTCGGTCGTCTCGACCTCGCGGCGATAGGACGCGAGAGCCTTCAGCGTGTCGAGGTCGGTGTGCCCGGTGTCGGGGTTCTGGGTCGTGACGACGCAGCGACCGACATTCCCCTGCGGGATCACGACCGCCTCGCCGATCGCCACGCGGCGGCCGAGCCACGCGTCTTCGGCGTGCGGTTCGATGCCCTCGATCCCGAAGTTCATCCGGAAGCGCCGTCCGTCCACGGCGTCGACCCCGAGCTCACCGGCAAGCGCCTCGAGCGAGGCCGTGGCAAGCAGCGTCGCCGCCCCGCCGCGGCCGCGATCGGCGGCGCCGTGCGCCGGTTCCACCAGCCGCACCTGTTCGCCGACGAGATACGACACGGCCTCCGCCCACGGCCCGCGAACGAGCCGCGCGGTGCGCGGCCGCGAGTGGAAGCGCGTCTCGATCTCCTCCCCACGCTCGATCGGCGCGGTGATCACACGGCCGTCCGCGAACCGCAGCGAGAGGAAGTCCGCATGCTCGTCGTACTCGGAGTGCACGAGCTGCAGCGGACCGCAGTCCTTGTTGTTGAGCAGGCGCCCGGCCTCCGTGACGAAGTAGAAACGGCGATCGCCCTTCGGGCCGCTCTCCAGCAGGTCGACCTCGTCGACGAGGTGCAGCGCCGTCGCCTTGACGGGCGTCAGCGAGATCCAGGCGACGCGGCCACTCATTCCTCCAACGTTAGCTGCGTCTCGTACGGGCCAAGGCCGCCGAGCACGCTCGCTCCTGCACGCGTCGCGAGCGCGAGTGCGGCGTCCAGCGTGTCGCCGCGCGCGAGCCCGAAGGCGAGCGCGGCGCCGAACGAGTCACCGGCGCCATAGGTGTCGACGACCTTCTCGGCCGGCACCGCCGCGAACGGGGCGCCGTTCGCGGTGCCGCCGTTCGGGCCATCGGTCAGCACGACGGTCGTCACTTCGAGCGAGCCGTCGTAGTGCTCGCCCGGGTCGTTCAGGCTGCCGGCGATCAGGTCGAACGGAATGCCGGCTGCACGGAGCGTCGGCTGCTCGCGCAGCGTCGCTGCGAGAAAGCGGCCCGAGCGCGCATCACGAAGCGCCTCCGGGGTGCCCGAGACGAAGAAGACCAGGTCGTAGCCTTGCAGCGGCAACGGGCTTTGCGGCAGGAGCTTGTCACCGAGCACGGTGATCGTCCGCTCGCCTGCGCCGTCGACGTGTGTCCAGGCGCGGCGGGTCTCGCCGCCCCACTGCACGTGCACGTCGATGCCGAGCTCGGCGAGCCTGCGCTGGGCCGTGCGACCGAGCTCGTCGGCACCGAGCGCCGTGAACAGCTCGCAGCGGCCGGCGAGAAGCGCCAGCTGCCGTGCGACGACGGCGCCACCGCCCGCCGGCTCGGACTGCGTCCCGTCCGCATGGACGATGGCGCCGGCCTGCGGCATCTCCGGGACGCGTGCGAACTCGACCCACTCGACGTGACCGACGACGGCGCATCTCACAATCGCGCACCCTGCCACGTTTGCTCTGATGATGGGGACGATCAACGTGGCCACCGAACCGATCCCGCCGTTCGAGCGCTTCTACCTCACCCACCGCGACGAGGTGCTCGGCTACCTGCGCCGTCTGCTCGGCCAGCGCGCCGAAGATGCCTGGCAGGAGACCTTCCTGCGCGCGCTGCGAGCCTACGACCGGCTCCAGCACGGCAGGCACCTGCGCGCGTGGGTGTTCACGATCGCGACCAATGTCGCGATGGACGACCTCCGCAAGAAACGGCCCGACCCGCTCGAGCCCGGCAACGAGCCCGCTGTCGAGCTGCACCGGGACGCATTCCGGGAGCTCGAGCACCTGACCGGCGGGCTGCCACCCACCGAGCGCGCGGCTGTCGTGCTCAGGTACGGGTACGACCTTCCCTACGCCCAGATCGCCGACGCACTCGGCTCGTCCGAGGACGCAGCGCGCGCCGCCGCCTCGTCCGGCGTCCGCAGACTGAGGAGGACACATGAACGTCTCGCCTGACCTCGACACCCGCTTCCGCGAGGCCGCGCTGCGCGAAGGAATCGTCGACGTCCGCTTCGACACCTTCGACTCGCCGGTCGGCGAGCTGTTCGTTGCCGCCACCGAGCGCGGGCTCGCCCGCATCTCCTACTTCCCCGACGGCATGGAGGACTCCCTCGCGCGCACGTTCGGCGTGCGGGTGCTCCGCTCGCCGCTGGACGACATCCACCGCGAGCTCGACGAGTACTTCGAGGGCAAGCGCCGCGCGTTCGACCTGGCGCTCGACCTGCGGGTCGCGCCGTTCTACGCCGATGTGCTGCGCGAGCTGGCCCTCGTCCCGTACGGTCAGACCGACACGTATGGAGCGCTCGCAGCCAAGGTCGGCCGGCCTCGTGCCGCCCGTGCGGTTGGGACGGTCATGAACCGCAACCCGATCCCGATCGTGCTCCCGTGCCACCGCATCGTCGGGGCGAACGGGTCGCTCACCGGCTACGCCGGCGGCCTCGACGTGAAACGGCACCTGCTGCAGCTCGAAGGGGCGATGCCGGGCTAGTGCCGAAGGTGGTCGTCGTCGGTGGAGGCTTCGGAGGGCTGCTCGCAGTCCGCGGCCTCCGGCGCGCCGACGTCGAGGTGACGCTCGTCGACCGCCAGAACTTCTATCTCTTCCAGCCGCTCGCCTACCAGGTCGCAACCGGCTCGCTCTCGTCGGTCGAGGTCGCGATCCCGCTGCGGCAGATCCTGCGCCACCAGCGCAACGCCGAGGTCATCCTCGGCGAGGTCGACGGGCTCGATCTCGACACGCGGCGGGTATCGGTGCGGAACCTGCCGAACGGCGGCACACTCTCGCTCGAATACGACACGCTCGTCGTCGCCGGCGGCGCGCGGTACTCGTACTTCGGTCACGACGACTGGGCGCCGAACGCGCCCGAGCTGAAGTCGCTGGAAGGCGCGCTCGACCTGCGCGATCGCATCCTCCGCGCGTTCGAGGCCGCCGAGGTGGAGCGGGACGCGGCGAAGCGCGCTGAGTGGCTGACCTTCGTCGTCGTCGGCGCAGGCCCGACCGGCGTCGAGATGGCCGGGCAGATCGCGGAGCTCGGGATGGACGTCCTGCACCGCGAGTACCGCGCGATGGACACACGTGAGACGCGCGTCCTCCTCGTCGAGGCGACCGGCCGCGTGCTCGGGGGGTTCCCGCCGTCATTGTCGGAGAGCGGCGAGCAGCAGCTGCGCTCGCTCGGCGTCACGCCGATGCTCGACACGACCGTGGTCGACATCGACGCGACGTCGGTCGAGGTGGAGACGAAGGGCGGCGTACGCTCGCGGATCCCGGCTCGCACCGTGATCTGGGCTGCCGGCGTCACCGCCTCGCCGCTCGCCGGCCTGCTCGCGCAGGCGACCGGCGCGGAGACCGACCGCGCGGGCCGCATCACGGTCGAGCCCGACCTGACCGTCGCCGGGCGGCCCGACGTGTTTGCGATCGGCGACATGGTCACGGTGCGTGGACAGCAGCTGCACGGCGTCGCGCCCGTGGCGATGCAGCAGGGGCGGCAGGTCGCCCGCTCGATCCGTAGCGGGAAGCGCAAGCCGTTCCGCTACCACGACAAGGGCGAGCTCGCGACGATCGGGCGCTCACGCGCCGTGGGCGTCATCAAGGGCCTGCGCGTCTCCGGCTTCGTCGCGTGGGTGCTGTGGCTCGGCATCCACATCGTCTATCTCGTGGGCTTCCAGAACCGGCTGCTCGTGCTGACGCGCTGGACGTTCAGCTACCTGACGCGCGGCCGCGGCGCGCGCGTCATCCACCGCTACTAGAGCAGTCCCTCGGCGGCGATCCGCGCCGCCTCGGCATACGCCGCCGCCGCGAGTCCCCCGCCCCACGTCATGCGCGCGACGCCGAGCGCCTGCAGGTCGACCGGGGCCGGCACGCCCTGTGCCGCGAGCACGTTGATCGGGCCGTCGATGCGCCGGACCAGGTCGGCGATCGTCTCCGGTGGGCAGAGGATCGGATACGTGCAGTCCGCGCCCGCTCCGAGGTAGGCGTTCGCGCGCTCGACGGCCTCGTCGAGGTCGCCGCTGCCCTCGAGGAACACGTCGACGCGCGCGTTCAGCACGAGCTCGGGAACCGCGGCGCGGATCGCGCGGATCGCGTCGACCTGCTCCGTCAGCGGGACCATGCCGGCCGCGTTCGAATCCTCGAAGTTCATCCCGACCAGCCCGGCCTCCCATGCCGCGCGTGCGGTGCCGGGCGGGTCGCCGTAGCCCCGTTCGAGATCGCCGGTGACGGGGATGTCGACGGCGCGGGCGATCTTGCCTGCGGCCTCGATCATCACGTCGCGTGGCGCCTGCTCGCCGTCCTCCCAGCCGAGCGAACGGGCGACGGCTGCGCTCGAGGTCGCGAGCGCGCGACAACCTTCCAGGCGAGCGAAGGTTGTCGCGCTCGCGACGTCCCAGGCGTTCGGCAGTACGAGGATCGGCGGTTCGAAATGCATCCGCCGGAGGGCGGCCGCCTTCGCGTGCTGGTCCATCTCAGGAGGCTAGCCGCTCCCTCAACCGTGGCAGTTCTTGGTCCCCCAGGCGCTGAGATGCTGCTCGGCGGCCTGGAGCTTCGGGTCGGAGAACGACTTGGACGCCGCCGTCAGCGCTGCGATCTGCGCCGCCGTGGGCACCTTGCCCGGCGTGAAGCCCGCCTTCTTCATCGCGTTGGCGTAGTTGCCGAACGCAGTCGCGATCGTCTGGAAGTCGGAGCGGATCGCCGAGGGCGCCGCGTCCGCCAGCGCCTTGTAGGCGTTCGCAACGGTGGTCAGGTCGGTCTTGCCGTTGCCGCTCGCGGCGGCCATGGCCTGCGCGAACTTCTGGCCGACGGTCGCCAGCTGCAGGCAGTTCTTCGACGAGGCGAACGACGGCGTACCGCTGTTCGCCGTGGATGCCGTGGTCGTCGTGTCGGCGGCGGTGGTCGTTGCGGCCGTGGTCGTGCTCGCCGCGGTCGTGGTCGAGCTGGTGGCCGACTTCTTGCTGCCGCAGCCCGCGGCGGCGGCCACCAGGACGAGGACGAGCGCGATCACACTGAATCTCATCTCCGACTTCCCCTCTCGGTTGTGCCCGCACGGCCTGTCCCGGCCGCCTGCGCGATCGTAAGCTCAACCAAGCGGCGCTTCAACCGGGGCCCACTACTGTTCTGGCAACACCCCGAGCAGCCGGTAGCCGACACCCCAGACGTTGTCGACGAGCGGAACGGCGGCGCCGGCCTCGCGCAACTTGCGGCGGAGCCGCGACGCGTGCGAATCGAGCGTGCGCGTGCGGCCGGCGACGCGATAGTTCCAGACGTCGCGCAGGAGCTCGCTCTTCGTGAAGACGCGCTCGGGCTCTCGCGCGAGACGCAGGAGCAGCTCGTACTCCTTCTGCGCAAGCTGCACACGGATGCCCGCGACGCGCACGTCGCGCGTACGCGTGTCGATGCGGACCGGCGGCGCCTCCACGACGTCGTCGAGGCGCGGTCGCACGCGGCGCAGCACGGCGCGGATCCGCTCGACGAGCTCCTGGTACTCGAACGGCCGGGTCACGTAGTCGTCACAGCCGCACCGGAACGCGTGGATGCGGTCGACGGCGTCCGCCTGCTCGCGTCCGAGCACGATCACAGGCGCGCGTTCGACCCACCGCTCGAGCCGCTCGACGTCACCTGCGAGCACGAGGTCGAACTGCACGTGGTCGGGCACGAGCTGGAAGCCGTCGCGCGGGAGGTGCCGCTCGAGGAATCCCCGCGTCTCGGGCTCGGCGTCGGCGAGCAGCAGTGCAGCGACCATGACGACGACGGTAGCCGCGCCCGCGGCAACGCACTAGTTGTCCATTCGGACGATTGTGCGCCGAATGATCCTCAGGCGGCCGGCGCGGCCACGTCGTTCAGCGATAGTCGAGCTTGGGGTTCCAGTCGGCGCCGCGCCCGTCGGGCGTGCGATCGAGGATCGCCCAGAGCGGCCACATGAAGTCGACGTGACGAGGGTGCTCGCCGGGATCGCGCGGAGCGTCGAAAAGCTCGCTGCTCCAGAAATGATGGATCCGCCCGTCCCGGCGCGCGAACACCGTCGCGATCGGCAGCTGGCTACCGTCCTCCAGCTCGGCGGCGTAGTCGCGGTTGTAGGTGTTGCCAGCGGACGAGAGCAGGCGCGTCTGCCGCCAGCCGCGCGCTTCGCCGTGCGCGCGAAACTGCTCGATCGGCGCCTTCGCGGAGACGGCGCTCCTGCGCGCCGCCCGCGGCTCCTACGGCCACGCGATCCGCACCGAGCTCGCCGCGGCAGGCTTCGACGACCTGCCCCGCAACGCGCCGTTCGTGCTCGGCGGGATGCACAACCACGACATCGACGCCGGTGCCCTGATCCGCCAGTTGGGCGTCAGCAAGCAGGCCGCCAGCCAGCTGATCGACACGCTCGTCGTCCGCGGCTACCTCGAGCGCCGAGCGAACGCCGACGACCGGCGCCGGCTGACGATCGAGCTGACCGACCGCGGCCGCGCCGCCGCCGAGGCAGCCCGCGACGGGGTCGAGTTCGTCGACGCAGAGCTCGCGCGCATGCTCTCCCCCACCGAGCTCGCCGGGCTGCGCCGCGGGCTCGAGGCCCTGACCGAGATCCGAGAGCGGCTCGAGGACTCCTAGGA
>Ga0265316_10003715_pt1 | contig 15361 bp, 13 predicted proteins | sample 4522metaG_FD_202092 | JGI IMG/M metagenome (GOLD analysis project Ga0265316, IMG submission 202092) | Rhizosphere microbial communities from Carex aquatilis grown in University of Washington, Seatle, WA, United States - 4-5-22 metaG | ecosystem: Host-associated > Plants > Roots > Rhizosphere >...
TTCGGGAATGGTCAGCCCGCGCGGCTTCGCCGCGTTCCGTGGCTAAAGCCACCTTTATTGCAAGCCTCCGTTCAGGGGCCTGAAGGCCCCTGCTCCCTCCATTAGGAAAGCGATCGAATTGCGGCTTCGCCGCGTTGACAATTTATCAGGTTGGGGTGGGCATTCAGGGACCTAAAGGTCCCTGCTCCCTCCGTTTCGAAGGTGATAACTGAGTTCAGAGCTCTGCTTTATCGGGGAGGCTACAGTCCGTCAGGTTAGTTCTCCGGTTTGTCCAGGTCGAGGTTGAGGGCCAGGACGTTGACACGGGGCTCGCCGAGGAGGCCGAGTTGGCGGCCGGTGATGTGCTGGGTGATGAGCTGGCGGATGCGGTCTTCACTGATAGAGCGGGCTTTGGCGACGCGGGAAGCCTGGAAGAAGGCGGCGTCGGGGGTGATGTCGGGATCGAGGCCGGAGGCAGAGGTGGTGACCAAATCGATGGGCACGGGATGGCCGGGGTTCTCGGCGGCCAGCTTGTCGATGGAGGCCTGGATGCGGTCGACGAGGGCCTTCGATGATTGGGCCAGGTTGGAGCCGCCCGAGGCGGTGGCGTCGTAGCCGTTGCCGGCGGCCGAGGGGCGTGGGTGGAAATACTTATCACTGGTGAAGCTCTGCGCCAGCAGCTCGGAGCCGACGATCTGGCCGTTCTTGAGGATGAGGCTTCCGGCGGCCTGGTGAGGGAAGAAGACACGGGCGATGCCGGTGACGAGCAGCGGATAGCCCAGTCCCAGCAGGAGTGCTGTGACGAGGGTGAAGCGGATGGAGGTCATCCAAACGGAATGCACGACCGGCGCGGCTTGCACGGTTGAAACAGTTGGCAGAGTGGATACGGAATGCACGGTGAATCTCCTTTAGAACAACCCTCAGGGGCTAAAGCCCGCGTTCTTCTTGCTACCGTTTACGGCACGAATCAAGTCGTGCCCTGACACTTCTTGCAACTCCGAATAAGTAATGCCGCAAACAGTAAAGTCGTGCCCTGATACAAAGCCCATTACGCCAGGTGCAGGGCTACCAGAAACATGTCGATGGCTTTGATGCCGATGAAGGGCACGATGATGCCGCCTACGCCGTAGATGAGCAGGTTGTTGCGCAGCAGGATGTCAGCGGCCCTGGGCACGTACTTGACGCCTTTGAGGGCCAGCGGGATGAGGGCCACGATAATCAGCGCGTTGAAGATAACCGCGGAGAGAATTGCCGACTGGGGCGAGTGCAGATACATGATGTTGAGCGCGCCGAGAACCGGGAAGACGCCGGCGAACATGGCGGGGATGATGGCGAAGTACTTGGCCACGTCGTTGGCGATGCTGAAGGTGGTGAGTGCGCCACGGGTCATGAGGAGCTGCTTGCCGATCTCGACGATTTCGATGAGCTTGGTGGGGTTGGAGTCGAGATCGACCATGTTGCCGGCTTCTTTGGCGGCCTGGGTGCCGGAGTTCATGGCCACGCCCACGTCGGCCTGGGCCAGGGCGGGAGCATCGTTGGTGCCGTCGCCGGTCATGGCCACCAGCTTGCCTTTGCCCTGCTCGCGCTTGATGAGGTCCATCTTGTCCTTGGGCTTGGCCTCGGCCAGGAAGTCGTCCACGCCGGCCTCGCGGGCGATGACGGCTGCGGTGAGGGGATTGTCGCCGGTGATCATGATGGTGCGGATGCCCATGGCGCGCAGGCGGGCCAGGCGCTCCTTGAGGCCGCCCTTGACGATGTCCTTGAGGTAGATGACTCCCAGAGCGGTTGCGTTTTCAGCGACGACGAGGGGTGTGCCGCCGAGGCGGGCAACATCCTCGACATGTTCGCGGAGCTTTTGGGGAAGCGACGAGCCCTGATCCTCGAGAAAGCGGGAGATGGCGTCCACGGAGCCCTTGCGGATGCGCGTGCCGGGCAGGTTGACGCCGCTCATGCGGGTCTGCGCGGTGAAGGGAACGAACTCGGCATGGATGCCGGCGAGGTCGCGCCCGCGAAGGTTGTACTTCTCCTTGGCTAAGACAACAATCGAGCGTCCTTCGGGGGTTTCGTCGGAGAGCGAGGCCAGTTGCGCGGCGTTGGCCAGACGCTCAGGGGTTACGTCAGGGGCGGTGAGGAACTCGGTGGCCTGGCGGTTGCCCAGGGTGATGGTGCCGGTCTTGTCGAGGAGCAGCGTGTTTACGTCGCCGGCGGCCTCGACGGCGCGGCCGCTCATGGCCAGCACGTTGTACTGGACCAGGCGGTCCATGCCGGCGATGCCGATGGCCGAGAGCAGGCCGCCGATGGTGGTGGGAATGAGGCAGACCAGCAGCGAAACCAGCACGAAGACGGTCTGCGGGGCCTTGGAGTAGATGGCGAAGGGCTGCAGCGTGACCACGGCCAGCAGAAAGACGATGGTGAGGCCGGAGAGCAGAATGCTGAGGGCGATCTCGTTGGGGGTCTTCTGGCGGGTGGCGCCCTCGACCAGGGCGATCATGCGGTCGAGGAAGGTTTCGCCGGGGTTGGAGGTGATGCGGACCTTGATCCAGTCGGACAGGACCTTTGTGCCGCCGGTGACGGCCGAGCGGTCGCCGCCGGCCTCGCGGATGACGGGGGCCGACTCGCCGGTGATGGCCGACTCGTCCACCGAGGCCACGCCCTCGATGACCTCGCCGTCGCCGGCGATGTAGCTATTGGCCTCGACGTAGATCACGTCGCCCAGACGGAGCAGGGCGCTGGCGACGTCTTCCAGGCCGCCGTCGGCGGTGTAGCGTTTCGCAATGGTCTCGCCCTTGGCCTTGCGCAGGGTGTCGGCCTGGGCCTTGCCGCGGCCCTCGGCCATGGCCTCGGCAAAGTTGGCGAAGAGCACCGTGAACCACAGCCAGAGGGTGATCTGCAGGTTGAAGCCGAAGCCGGCGCGGTGGTTGACGATGTTGTCGATCAAGAGCGCCGTGGTAAGCACGCTGCCGACCTCGACGACAAACATCACCGGGTTCTTGACCATCCAGCGCGGGTCCAGCTTGCGGAAGGAATCCACGAGCGCCTGGGCGATGATTTCGGTGTTCCAAAGACTTTTCTGTTCAGCCATGACAGTCCGTTTCGTGTTCGGTTAAAAGAGCTGCTTTGCCTGGAGCAGAAGGTGTTCCAAGACCGGTCCCAGGCTCAACGCCGGGAAGAAGGTGAGCGCGCTCAGAATGAGGATCACGCTGACCAGCAAAAAGGTGAAGAGCGCCGTGTTCACCGGGAAGGTGCCGGGCGAGGGTGGGATGCTCTTCTTGCTGGCCAGGTTGCCGGCCAGGGCCAGCACGGGAATCATCATGAAAAAACGTCCGAACAACATATCCCAGCCCATCGCGACGTTGTACCACCAGTTGGTGCCCAGGCCCGCGAAGGCCGAGCCGTTGTTTCCCGCGCCTGAGGTATAGGCGTAGAGGATCTCCGTGAGCCCATGCGGTCCCTGATTGGTGAGAGCAGAGAGGCCAATAGTGGGCGAAAGCACGAATGCTGCGGTGAGCGAGAGGATGATGAGCGGGAAGATGAGCACGTAAAGCATGGACATCTTCACGTCGTAGGACTCGATCTTTTTGCCCAGGTACTCCGGGGTGCGGCCCACCATGAGGCCGGCGATGAAGACCGAGAGCACCACCATGATGAGGATGCCGTAAAGGCCCGAGCCAACGCCTCCGAATACCACCTCGCCGAGCATGATGTTGGTGAGCACCACCATGCCGCCCAACGGGGTGAGCGAATCGTGCATGGTATTGACCGCGCCGCAACTGGCGTCGGTGGTAATGGTGGCAAAGAGAGAACTGGCGGCGACGCCGTTGCGGACCTCTTTGCCCTCCATATTGCCTGCTGGAGAGGTGAGGGTTCCGGTCTGCGATGCGCCGTGAATCAACAGATGCGGATGCGACTCGGCCCAGTAAACGGTGGTGAATCCGGCAGCAAAGAGCACGAACATGGCCGCGAGGACTGCCCAGCCGTGACCGGGTGAGCCGGTCATGCGGCCCAGCGTATAGGTGAGGCCAGCGGGAATGATGAAGATGGAGAGCATCTGAAGGAAATTTGAAAACGGCGTTGGATTTTCGAAGGGGTGAGCACTGTTGGCATTGAAGAATCCGCCGCCGTTGGTGCCCAGCATCTTGATGGCTTCCTGCGAGGCTACCGGGCCTTGCCCGATGGTCTGGGTCTGGGAGGGCTGTTCGAGGGTGTGGGCTTGCGTATAGGCCTTCAGGTTTTGCGGAACGCCCTGGCCGATCAGCAGCATGGCATAGACGATGCAGGCGGGCACAAGCACATAGAGCAGTGTGCGCGTCATGTCGACCCAGAAGTTGCCGATGGTGCTCGAGACGGTCCGCTTGATGCCGCGGATAAGGGCTACGGCCACCACGATGCCCACCGCCGCGCTGCCGAAGTTGTGATAGGCGAGGCCAACCATCTCGGTGAGATAGCTCATGGTGGACTCGGGCGTATAGAACTGCCAGTTAGTGTTGGTGGTGAAGCTGGCGGCGGTGTTCCAGGCGAGATCGGGCCCTACGGCGGCCAGGCCTTGCGGATTCCAGGGCAGGAAGTTCTGCAAGCGCTCGATGGCGTAGGTCATCAACATGCTGACGGCCGAAAAGCCCAGGACCGCGAAGGCGTACTCGCGCCAGTTCATCTCTTTGTTGGCGCGAACGCCGGAGAGCCTGTAGATGAGCCGCTCGAGGGGGCGGAGGACCGGATCCAGCCAAGTGCGTTCCCCTTCGAGCACGCGGGCCAGATAGATGCCCACCGGACGAACGCTTGCCAGCAGAATCAGGGAGAAGATGGCGAACTGCAACCAGCCGTTGATGGTCATCTCAGAACTTCTCCGGGAAGAGCAGGGTGAGGGTCAGGTAACCCAGCAGCAGAACAGACAGAATCAGTGCCACAAAGGTGATGATGTCAGTTTGCATGGATTACCTCAACTTCTGGCAGGCCTTGACGTAGAGAAACGCCAGGGCGAAGAAAACTACCGTGAACAGCAACATCGTTACATCTTGCATGGCAGGTCTCACTTTTTCATCTGGTGAACTGCATCCGGGGCTAGCGCTTCCGTTGAGGTTTGGTTTCATGCACCGCAGCAAACTGAGTGGAATCCAGCGTGTGGCCCAATGCAGAATCTTGTCCGCAAGGCCATCTGATCGAAAGTCTCATCTCCACCAACGTCGTGAAGGTGACGGTTGACCCTTTGCATTGGCTCTTCTTTCCCGATTCAGATCACGCTGAGTGCCGATCAACACATAGATCATGAATGCAACGCCAAGGGCACAAAACGCGCTTAATACGACCTTTTCAACCACCGCGCACCTTACAGACAGGCTATCTAAGGAAACCTGGAACCCAACCGGAACACTGTTCCTTGTTAGCCAGGCCGCCTGCTCAAGAATGATTCTGGCTCTCTCCTTGTGTGAGTATCGACAAAGTTTCCTAAATAAAACGTAAGGATAGGAAATTTAGGTCTGCATTCCTATAGCGATTTTCGAAGGGAATGAAACACAGCATGTCCAATCAGCGCAGCAATTATGGCGATGGAGAAGTTTGTGACCGTAAGAATATCGCCAAGGGCGAAAACCATAGTTTTCCCGTGTCCATTGATCACCGTGAATTCACCCATCAAGAGATTTGAATAAAAGAGAAAGACGATAAACGCGACCTCGATCAAGGCGCGACTGATCCGGGTGAGCGGCCAGCGTTTTTTTAGGTCTGTAAGCATGAAGGGATGATACCAGCAGTCGCAGAATGGGTTTCCGGGCCGTGCTGAGGTCATTCCTCGTTTCCGCTCCATCCCTCGGGGACGAATCGGTAGCCGACCCAGGGTTCGGTCTGGATGTACTGCTTGCCGGTCTCGGCCTCGAGCTTTCTGCGCAACTGGCCGATGAAGACGCGCAGGTACTCCGGCTGGTGGGCCGATTGCACTCCCCAAATCGCGGTGAGCAAGGCACGATGTGTCATCACCTTGCCGGCGTGGCGGGCCAGGTGGAGCAGCAGGTCGAACTCCTTGGGCGTGAGATGGATGGGCTTGCCCTGGACGGTGATGGCATAGGCCGCGGCGTCTACCATAAAGTCGCCGGCCTCGATGGCCGAGGTGGTCCGCTCGGGAGCGCGGCGCAGGTGGGCGCGCACGCGGGCCAGCAACTCTTGAATGCCGAAGGGCTTAGTCACGTAGTCGTCGGCGCCGGCGTCGAGCGCCTCGATTTTGGAGCGCTCGTGATCGCGGACGGAGAGGATCAGCACCGGCGTGGCGGAGTGCGCGCGGATGGCGCGGGTGACCTCGACGCCGGAGATGCCCGGCATCATTAGATCGGTCACCACCAGGTCCGGCATCCAGTCTTTGAAGAGCAGCAGACCCTCTTCTGGATCGTTCGCGATGCGTACATCAAAGCCTTGCGCAGAGAGCGCGGCGCGGAGGACGCGGGTGATCTGCGGTTCATCGTCGATGACTAGAATTCTTCCCGGCATGGCTTTCTTCTTTCAGGGGAAGATTACATCATCGGGCCCGGGAGTATTATCCACGATGTGAGGATTACGAGGATGGTCTCCGAATCGAGGGGGGTTGTTCACTGGTTCGTGGGGACGGCGATGGCGGCGCTGACCACGCTTGCGCTGGTGTGGACGGGGGTCAATTCGACCACTGCGGGGATGGTGTTTCTGGTGCTGGTGGTGTGGTCTTCCACACAGGTCGGGATATGGCTCTCGCTGTATATCGCGGTGCTATGCGCACTGTCTTTCGACTACTTCTTCCTGCCTCCCGTTCATACCCTGCAGATCATCGGCATTCAGCAATGGGTGGCCATGATCTCGTTCATGGCCAGTTGCGTGGTAGTGGGGCGGCTGGCCCAGCGTGCCCGCCGCCAGGCCCAGAAGGCCGAAGAGCGCAGAGCGGATGTGGAGCGGCTTTACTCCTTGAGCCAGGAGATGATGCTGCACGAGGACGCATCCGGGCTGATCCGCGACCTGCCCCGGCTCATCGACCGCATCTTCGCCCTAGATGGTGTGGTTCTGTACATCTGTGACGGGGATCAGCTTTACGCCTCGACCTCCGAACTGCCGATGAGCATTCAGGCCAGTCTGCGCGCCATGACCGAGGGTTCCAGCCCCACTCTTGCCATACCGGGCGGCTTCCATGCGATAGCGCTTATGCTGGGGTTGCGGCCGGTGGGCGCTTTGGGCTGGCGACCGTCCCGGCTTTCCAGGGAGGTTGCCTCGGCGGTCAGCGCGCAGGTGGCCATCGTGTTGGCGCGGTCCATGGCCATCGAGGCCTCGGTACGCATGGAGGCTGCTCGCGAGGGAGAGCGGCTGCGCACGGCGCTGATCGATTCGCTGACGCACGAGCTGCGCACCCCGCTGACCTCGATCCGCGCCGCTGCCACAACGCTGCTCGAGTCCGAAGGGCTGGACGAGGCTGGGCGGCGTGAATTGGCTGCCATTGTGGATGAGGAGGCATCGCGGCTCGACGCGCTGATCGGCCAGGCCGTGGAGATGGCGGAGATCGACGCCAACGTGGTCGAAGTCCACCTGGCTCCGCAACAGCCGCGTGCGCTGTTGGAGCAAGCGGTGGAGGAGTCGCGAGCGGTGCTGGCGGGGCGCCGGGTTTCGGTCGCCGTGGAGGAGCCGGATCGGCCGGCCTGGTTCGATCCGCACCTGCTGGGCCGTGTTTTGCGACACCTGCTGGAGAATGCGGCCCATTATACTCCGCCGGGTAGTCGCATCACGCTGAGTAGCCGCCGCGCCGGCGACCGACTGGAGTTCCATGTGGAGGATAACGGCCCCGGCATCGACGCCGCGGATTTGCCGCTGGTTTTTGAGAAGTTCTATCGGGGCAAGATGGGCAGCGGCAAGGGTTCGGGGATGGGTCTGGCCATCGCACGCGCCATCCTGGCGGCACACGGCGGGGGGATCCAAGCCTCTAGCGTACCGGGGCAAGGAGCCAGTTTTCGTTTCTGGGTACCGCTGGTTGAGAAGTGACTTCCATCAAAAAACTCTGCGTGAACGCGAACGAGATCGGTGAACTGTGACGAGTTCATGCCCAAGACAAAGCCTCCTCACTCAAGATCCTCGAAGAACTGCAGGGTATCCGCGGTAGACGTTGTGTACTACGGAGGTATTGATGTTGTTCTACGCCGCACTTGCTTCAAGTGCGGCGCAGCCGGTAGTCGGCAATTCTAGTGGACTGGGTGGTGGAGCGAATCAACCTCTAACCGGAACGGCGCAGACTCGAAACATCCAGCGATGCCCGCAGCCGGCTTTCTGGTTCATCTTCGACTGGATTACAGCTCATTGCAGACCCGCCAGAAAATTTGCACACTGATGGGGAAACTACTGACTCGATTGGGTCTTTCGCTGGAATCTTCTACCTGAAGACCATCCAAACGAATGACGAATGCAATTGAGTGAGTGAGCAATTTTGGGCAGAGCAAGCTCCGAGATTCGATTACTCTTGACGACTGGCGCTTTCGATATTCGGAGTCGATTGCTACGGCCCAATCGTCGATTCTGTGAGCGCTTCTGCTCCTGAGCCGGCAGCGCTGTTGTTGCTCGACAGGAACCTGTCCTTATATGCGCATCTGCTTCCGCGAACACCTAGAAAGGCTGTTAACCGGTGTCCACGTCTTCGCGAAGACTGAGGATCATCGACCTGCTTCGTCCCCACTGGAAGGCGCTGACTGTCGCGCTAGTAGCGGTGCTGGGCGAGGCGCTTGCGGATATTCTCGAGCCGTGGCCAATCAAAATAGTCGTCGATAACATACACTCGTCAAATAAACTTCCGGGGTGGCTGGGCGAGTTTATTACCGAGCTGTTCGGTAAAAACCACTATGCAGTTCTGAACTTTGCCGTAGCCGCGGTCGCGCTTATTGCGATTGTCGGCGCTACTAGCTCCTACTTTGAGAAATACCTGACCACGAGCGTCAGTCAATGGGTGGGGCACGACCTGCGCCGAACCCTGTACCACCACATTCACCGGTTGTCGCTGGCCGAACACGATGAATCGCGAACTGGCGACCTGATCACGCGGGTCACCAGCGACATCGGAGGCGTTCAAGACTTTATTACCTCGGCATTACTCGGCACTCTGGTTAGCGTAATGACGCTGGTCGGCATGATCGGGGTCATGTTTTATCTCAACTGGCGCTTTACTCTAATTGCCCTCTCTGTTTTACCAGTTCTCTTTCTTGTGGTCTATTACTACACGCGGCACATCAAGCAGGCCTCGCGCGAGGTACGGAAAAAAGAAAGCGAACTGCTCTCACTGGTGGAAGAGGTGCTGACCTCCATACGTGTGGTCAAGGCATTTGCCCGGGAAGACTATGAACAGGAACGATTCGAATCTGAAAGTCTGGAGAACGTGGAGGCAGGACTCCAGGCGCGAAGCGTCAAAGCCAAACTCGCACCGGTGGTGGAGGTCATCGTAGCCATCGGTACGTGCCTGGTCTTGTGGTACGGGGCGCGGCTTGCCCTAGCTGACCAGCTCACTACCGGCACACTCATCGTATTCCTGATGTATTTGGGGATGATGTATAAGCCGATGCGCGATCTGTCGAAAATGACCGACACCGTCTCCAAGGCGATGGTTGGTTATGAGCGTATTCAGGAGGTCCTGGAGATTGAAAGCCGCGTTAAAGACGAACCGCCAGCACGCACGGCGCCCAAGTTCAAAGGTCAAATTGAATTCGCTCATGTCTGCTTCAACTATGGAAACGATAAGGAGAAGCAGATACTCAAAGACATTAACTTCAAAATCGAAGTGGGACAGATCGCGGCGTTTGTGGGTCCATCGGGTACCGGGAAGACCACCCTCGTGAGCTTGATCCCACGCTTCTACGATCCCGTATCCGGAGATATCTTAATTGATGGCACAGACATTCGCCGCTATCGGCTGAAGTCGCTGCGCGATCAGATTAGTTTCGTCCTGCAGGACACGCTCCTCTTCCGCACCACGATTTGGGAAAACATAGCCTACGGGAAACCAGGCGCCTCAACCAAAGAAATCAGGCGCGCCGCCGAACTTGCCAATGCGCAGCAATTCATCGAGGAAATGCCCGATGGCTACGACACTATGGTCGGTGAGCGCGGAGTCACACTCTCTGGCGGTCAGCGCCAGCGAATTGCCATTGCTCGGGCGGTCATTCGAGATACTCCGCTCCTGATTCTCGACGAGCCGACCGTGGGTCTGGATGCCTCCTCCGAACAATCGGTCATCGAAGCTTTGGACAAGTTGATGAAGGGTAGAACCTCCGTCGTCATCGCGCATCATCTATCCACCATCTGCCGTGCGGACGTGATCTTTGTGCTCAAAGATTCCGAATTGGCCGAACAAGGGACTCACGAGTCTCTTTTGGCCAGTAACGGCGTGTATGCAGAATTGCACAGACTCCAGACCACCGAGGTTGCTCAACTAGTTGGTAGTTAACAGTTGTTTCCAAACAAGAAGAGGAGAAAAACAATGCTACGAATGAAAGCCAGGCAGTATTTCACGGTGATGCTTGTGTTCTTGTTTCTTTCAGCATCGTTAATTGCGCAGAAGAAAGATAAAAGCGTAGCGAAGGAAGATACTTCTAACCTGCCGGAAACGATCTGGAGCGATTCGGGCGACCTCTCCTCCTTGGATCTTTTCACTGGCGCTGGAGGGAAAGAAAATGCGCCGGATGCGAATGGCAAATTCACCTTCGTGAAGGAAGATGCCGCGGGAACCAGCCCAAAGTTCGTCATCAAAGACGATCAAGGTGTCATCTGGAAGGTAAAACTTGGCCAGGAACCCCAGTCAGAAACAGCTGCGACGCGCCTGTTGTGGGCCGCCGGTTATTTCGTTGATGAAGACTATTATCTGTCTGAATTCAAAGTGATGAACATGCCGAAGTTGAAACGCGGCGAGCAGTTTGTCTCTGCGGACGGTACGGTCCACAAGGCGCGCCTGGAACGCAAGATGAAGGAGATCGAGAATCTCGGCACCTGGAGCTGGTTCGACAATCCATTTCAGGGCAAACGGGAACTGAACGGCTTGCGCGTGTTGATGTCGCTGATCAATAACTGGGACTTATCGCCCAGCAACAACTCGATCTACAAAATAAACGATGAGCGCAGGTACGTGGTCAGTGACTTGGGCGCCAGTTTTGGAAGTACGGGCAATAACTTCTCGCGCTCTAAAAGTTCACCGAAGGACTTTGCAAACTCGAAATTTATCGAGAAGTCCGATCCCGAATTCGTTGATTTTGCCATGCACAGCCGCCCTTTCGTTCTCTCGGTAGTCAACGTTCCCAACTACGAAGCACGCACTCGAATGGAAGATGTCACCAAACATATCCCGCGAGGCGATGCTAAATGGCTGGGGCAGCGGCTTTCTCAGCTTTCTGAAGAACAAGTCAGCGACTGCTTTCGTGCCGCAGGCTATACACCCGCTGAAATCACGATCTACACGCAGACCGTGCGGAAGAGGATCGCAGAGCTGAACGCCCTGTAATCGATTGAGGGGAAAACGCGGCTTGGGAATTTCTCCTTTCACAGCCGAGGGATGCGATCCCAAGCCGGAAGTTCCTGACATAGTCAGAGCCGGAAAGGCTAAATCGTGAAACTGATCATTGAGCCCGCTGACAGCGTGGCGCCATTATTATCCGCCATCAAGAGCGCGAAGAAGAGCATAGAAATTGCCATCTTCCGATTCGATCGCAGAGACGTGGAGATGGCGCTCAAGACGGCCGCGGACAGGGGCGTCAAGGTAAATGTTCTGATCGCTTTTTCCAACCGCGGCGGCGAAGAAGGCCTGCGCAAGCTGGAACTGCGCTGTCTCACTGCGGGAATCATTGTTGCTCGCACTGCCAATGACCTGATCCGTTATCACGCCAAGTATATCTTGATCGATCGCCGCGTGTTGTACATGCTGTCCTTCAATTTCACGCATCTGGATATCGATCATAGCCGTGCCTTCGGCATCGTGACCACACACGCGAATTGGGTAACCGAAGTAGAAAAACTGTTTCGAGCCGACTGCACACGGACCGAGTACGTGCCGGCGACAGAGACATTTGTCGTCAGTCCGGCCAATTCCCGGAAGGTGCTTGGAACGTTTCTGAAACGAGCGAAGAAAGAGTTGCTGATCTACGACCCAAAAATATCGGACAAAGAGATGCTCAATATTTTGCAGGAGCAGGCGAAGGCTGGCGTCGAGATCAAGGTCATCGGCTCGGTGGATGGGCACGCCCCGTTCAGCGTGCAAAAGCTGAGCGGTACCCGATTGCACACGCGCACGATTATCCGCGACCGGCACCAGGCCTTCGTCGGCAGCCAGAGCCTTCGCACGGCGGAACTGGATGCGCGCCGCGAGGTCGGCCTAATAATTGACGATGCAAAGTTGGTGGCAAAACTGGTCGGTATCTTCGAAACCGATTGGGCCTCCGCATGCGAGAAGAACGCACTTGCTTTACCGAAAGATTCGGATACTCGCAAAGGCCATTCGGTAACAGTCTCGGCAAAGGAAACAGAGAAGACGGTTCAAGCCCTGGCCAAAAAACTAGACCCACTCGCTGCCACTGTGAAGAGGGCCGTGAAAATTGCGGTAGCCAAGGCCGGCGACGATATGCTCCACGACAATGGAGTCAAGGACACAATGAAGAGGGTGGTCAAGCAGGCGGTGAAGGAAGCCGTTAAAGAAGCGGTCCAGGACGCCCAAGACACCCAGGACGTCAAAGAAGCCAAGAAAGCGAAGAGCGAAACCTAGTTGATGAGCGGTGAACCCGCCGCAAAGGAGAACTGAATGCGAAAAAAGAGAAAGGTTCCGTACAGGAGGCTTGCCCTGCTGGTAGTACTCTCTCTCGCCGCCGCCGGTACGCTCGCGGGCCAAGGCGCCGTTCCAAATAAAGAACAGACAGATGATGCGGCTGCCCTCAAGAGATTCACGGTACGCGTGGATCAGTACGTCAAATTCAGAAACACGATCGAAAAACAGCTTCCAGCATTGAAGAATAAGGAAGAACTGCCGGAGATGATTGCTGCACACCAACAGGCGCTGGCAAGAAAGATCCGTGAGGGGCGGCCAAACGCCAAAACCGGCGACATCTTCTCAAGCGATGTACGCGAAGCATTTCGACATGTGATCCGCGGAGTGTTTCAGGATCCGCATACCGCCGTTGCGCACACCATCTTCCAACAACAAAAAGAAGCTCAGACAGTTCCCTTAAAGGTTAACGGAGTTTATCCGGATGCTGTCGCCGAAACGACCTTTCCGTCCATGCTATTGCAGAAGTTGCCCACACTCCCGGACGAACTTGCATACCGAATCAGGGGGCGCGATTTGGTTCTGGTCGACAAAAAAGCGAATCTGGTGGTCGATCTATTTCACGAAGCACTTCCGTAGATTTTCACAAGATTGGAATGAAGCATGAACCGTCGCATCTTTCTCTTGCTCGGTATCTTCACCGTTCTCGCGGCTGGCCTGCGAGCGGACGAGTTCAAGTTTCCTCTCAAGGCCGATTCGGTCCGATTCGCGGTCATAGGAGACTCGGGTACTGGTGAACAGCCCCAGTACGAGACAGCACAACAAATGCTCAAAGCGCGCCAGGCATACCCTTTCGAATTTGCGATCATGCTGGGGGACAATATTTATGGCAGCAGCAAGCCGGCCGATTATGACAAGAAATTTGCAGTGCCTTACAAACCGTTCATGGATTCCGGCGTAAAGTTTTACGCTGCGCTGGGGAACCACGACGATACCAATGAACGCTTCTACAAACCCTTCAACATGAACGGCGAGAGCTACTACACATTCAAGAAGGGCAACGTGCGCTTCTTTGTGTTGAACAGCAATTACATGGACCCGAAACAGTTGGCGTGGTTTGAGACGCAATTACAAAGTGCCGGAAAAAGCGACTGGAAGGTATGCTACTTCCACCATCCCCTCTATACTTCGGCGAAGTTTCATGGTCCGTCTCTCGGTTTGCGGAAATTGCTGGAGCCGCTGTTCATCAAGTACGGCGTTGACGTCGTGTTCTCAGGGCACGAGCACGTGTATGAGCGGGTTCATCCCCAGAATGGAATCTACTACTTCACGGAAGGAGCCTCCGGATCGTTGCGTCCCGGCAACCTTGCGCGTTCCGCGATTACAGACAAGGGATTTGATACAGACCGCACATTCATGCTGATAGAAATTACAGGCGATGAAATGTATTTTCAGACGATCTCGCGGACCGGCGACACAGTTGACAACGGAGTGATTCATCGAAACATTCGGCGATAGGCACACGAGCGCCGCCGGAACCGCGATCAATCCAGCCTGGTGCAGTGCCCGAAATGCCTGGCAAATCCCAATGTCTTTTGCCGATACGAATCTGGCACGAGCTTTCGGTTTGAAAAGCGTCCCGACGGCGAGGGCAAGCATCGTACTTCACAGGTGATGACGATCCTCTCAAAAAAGCGGATACGGGTGCAGGGATTCATCATCTTAGGGAGTTACGGACCACACTTCGGAGAGTTTCTGAAGCAGATGACAGAACGGCTTGAGGCGGAGGCAAGGTCAAGGCAGAGAGTTCATTTCGGCTAGTTGTGCCTGGTTGACGGACAATCCGGAAGTTGGCCACGGTTGACAAAACAGAAGATCACATGACTGATGCCCAAGCCCCAATGAAAACTTGGATTCTTATTTATGATTCCAATAAACCAAATTGCACGCCACAAGGACAGCGGGGTAAAAAGACTATAAATAATTGATAATAAAAGAATTATATGGTGCCGGGAGGGGGGGTCGAACCCCCATGACCTTGCGGTCGGCGGATTTTGAGTCCGCTGCGTCTGCCAGTTCCACCATCCCGGCACGGGGTGGGGTATCCATCAAAAGTATCGCACAGCCTTTGCTTTAGATGCCACAACCTCTACCCCGACTCAACTCAAACCAGGAACTCCGAGACTCAGCTGGCCAGGCAGGTTAGCTCTTCGGCCGGCGCTCAAGATCCACTCACCTTTCCACACTCCCCATTCGAACCCGGAGGTGACTCCCGTGCGACAATGGAGGCATCCGTGATGACCACTGCCTCCTCTGCAGGTATTCCCCCGCCGGCTACGGTTACCCCGCAGTTGCTCGCGCAGCATAGCATTACCGCGGATGAGTACACCCGCATTTTGGCGGCGCTGGGCCGCGTCCCCTCCCTCACCGAACTCGGCATTTACAGCGTGATGTGGAGCGAACATTGCTCCTACAAGTCCAGCCGCGTGCATCTCAAGCGCCTGCCCACCAAGAGCGACCGCGTGGTTCAGGGACCGGGCGAGAACGCCGGCATCATCGACGTGGGCGACGGATGGGCCTGCGCCTTCAAGATTGAAAGCCACAACCACCCCAGCTATATCGAACCCTTCCAGGGTGCCGCCACCGGCGTGGGCGGCATCC
>Ga0265316_10003722_pt1 | contig 15344 bp, 10 predicted proteins | sample 4522metaG_FD_202092 | JGI IMG/M metagenome (GOLD analysis project Ga0265316, IMG submission 202092) | Rhizosphere microbial communities from Carex aquatilis grown in University of Washington, Seatle, WA, United States - 4-5-22 metaG | ecosystem: Host-associated > Plants > Roots > Rhizosphere >...
CACGGCGCGCGGCGGCGCGTCGAGGTTATCCTCTTCAGCGAGCGCCAGAGCGGCAGCGTTGCGAGCCGCATCGTCCTTGGTGGAGTTCGCCGTCTTGGTGCCAGCCGCGGAAAGTGGCTGCGACTGCTTGCATCCATCGCGATACACGGCAACCGCCTTCAGGCCTAACTTCCAGGCCTGAATGAAAGCTTCGGAAATATCGTCGACCGTTGCAGCGTTCGGAAGGTTCACGGTCTTCGAGATTGCTCCGGAGATAAACGGCTGAGCTGCGGCCATCATCTTCAGATGTCCCATGTAGTGAATGGAGCGAGTGCCCTTCGCCGGCTTGAATGAACAATCAAACACCGCCAGATGCTCGTCCTTAACGTGGGGAGCGCCTTCGATGGTGCCGGTCGCGTCCACGTAAGAGACAATCGCGTCGGTCTGCTCGTGCGTGTAACCGAGCTTGAAGAGCGCGCCGGGGACAGTGTTGTTGACGATCTTAATCATGCCGCCGCCCACCAGCTTCTTGTACTTGATAAGCGCCAAGTCCGGCTCGATGCCAGTCGTATCGCAGTCCATCATGAAGCCTATGGTTCCGGTTGGAGCGAGGACGGTTACCTGGGAGTTGCGGTAGCCGTGCTTTTCGCCGTGAGACAAGGCTTCGTCCCAGCATTGCTTCGAGGCTTCGATTAGCTCTTGCAGTTGGGCGGCTGCGTAGCTTCGCTCGGCTGGACGGCCGAGGGCGGCCGTCTCTACGTGATTCATGCCAGCACCTATGTTGTTTACGCTGGCGCGGTGCATTCTTATTACGTCCAAGAACGGCTCGCGGTTGATGTACCAGCCTGGGCAGGCTGCTCCAGGCATACTTTCGGCGGTGGTTACTCCCAGCCTGGTTTGGACTGTGTCGGTGATGGGAGTTAGTGGCTCGCACTGCTCGGCTATGCGCGACGATTGCAGATAGGCTTCGCCGCACATGATGGCAGTTACGCAGGCAGCATAGTCGCGTCCGGCATTGGAGTCGTAGGGAAGGCCAGCAGCCATTAAGAGCGCGCCCAGGTTGGCATAGCCTAATCCCAGCGGGCGATAGTCGTGCGAGTTCTTGCCTATCATTTCCGTGGGGTAGCCGGCGTTGTCTACCAGGATTTCCTGCGCGGTGATGGTTACGTCTACGGCGTGCCGGTAGGATTCCACGTCAAACGTGCCGTTGGGCGCGAACTTCAGCAGGTTCAGGCTGGCCAGGTTACAGGCGGAGTCATCCAGGAACATGTACTCGCTGCAGGGATTGCTGGCATTGATGCGGGCCGTGTTCTTCGAGGTGTGCCAGCGGTTGACAGTCGAGTCGTATTGCATGCCGGGATCGCCGCATTGCCAGGTGGCCTCGGAGATCTTCTGGAGCAGGTCTTTGGCTTTGTAAGTGTTGACTACTCGGCCGTCGACTATGGCTCGGGTGGAGAAATCGGTGTCGCGCATTACGGCTACCATGAAGTCGTCGGTTACGCGGACGGAGTTATTGGCGTTCTGGAAAAAGATAGAGCTGTAGGCGTCGGAGTCGGGATGTGATCCGTCGTATCCCTGGGCTACCAGCGCGTGGGCTTTGGCCTCTTCTTTACTCTTGCACTCGATGAAGTCGACTATATCGGGATGGTCGATGTTCAGGATGACCATCTTGGCGGCGCGACGCGTTTTGCCTCCAGACTTGATGACTCCGGCGAAGGCGTCGAAACCTTTCATGAAGCTGAGCGGGCCGCTGGCGGTGCCACCTCCGCTTAGAACTTCGGTGGAAGAGCGCAGCGGGGAGAGATTGGTTCCGGTGCCGGATCCCCACTTGAAGAGCATGCCTTCGGTCTTGGCCAGGGTGAGGATGGAATCCAGCGAGTCGTGCACCGAGTTAATGAAGCAAGCGGAGCACTGCGGGCGGGTGTATCCGGTGGCGCCGAATTCCACTTGCTGGGTGGTGAAGTTCCAGTGCCAGTTGGTGGCGTCGGACTTGGGCTCCACGCGTTCGCAGCCTACGTTGAACCAGACGGGCGAGTTGAAGGCCACGTGCTGGCGGATGAGCAGGTGGACTAATTCGTCGTGGAAGGTGGCGGCGTCGTCGGCGCTGCGGAAGTATCCGTCTTTCATGCCCCAGTCGCGAATGGTTTCGGCTACTCGGGCTACCAGTTGGCGCACTCCGGTTTCACGCTCATCGGTGCCGATCTGTCCGTGAAGATATTTCGAGGCGACGATGTTGGTCGCGGTCATGGACCAGTCTTTGGGGACCTCGACATTCTTCTGCTCGAAGATCATGCCTCCCTGGGAGTCGGTGATCTGAGCGTCGCGGAGTTCCCACTCTACCTCGTCGTACGGGGAGACACCGGGCTTGGTGAAAAGACGGCGGAAGGTCAGGCCTTGGGCCTTCTTCTTAGCAGTGCTGGCAGCGGATTGAGTTTTGATTTGGTCGCGCACTTCGGGCATTTCCTTCTCCTAAATTAGATGATGGCAAAAAGCAGTCGATCTTGCGGTTTAGTACGTCATTTTCTCAATCGCGTTGGTGAGCGCAGCGAAACAGATGGCCTATGCTTCTCGGCGCCGAGCCCCTAAAGGGGCGCTTGATTTCGAAGAGCTTACGGGCATCGCTAAAGCGGTACCGTGGTGCGAGGCCTGAGCTTTGCCGCGGCATGAAAGACGGGGCAAGCGCCGTCTTTATCCTATGGAGCTGGATCGGCCTGCAGGCTCTTTCTGAAGTTGTGCTCCAGGAGCTCGATGGGCAGGGTCGGCTCAGAGAGGGGCATTGCGAACTTCGGTTCGACGGGCCGGGCCAACTGAGAATCGGCGGCTGGGCATTCGATGCCATGACGGGCAAAAGAGGCGGCAACGAGTTTGATTAAACCTTCCATCGGGGGCTCCTATATAGCGCGACGGAAGCTGGGCCGGTCGGGGGAGCAGCTACAGCCGCGGAATTTCTGTTCCGTTGATGAAACCCCCCGAGGGGATGCCGGGCAGGGCCAAGCCGGGGGGAAGTCACCGCTGATTTCCATCCACTCCGGAGGGATGGTTTCCCGTGAAGGGGGAAAGATGCGAAGTCACGTCGACTTTCAGTCTTGCCCCGGTGCGTTTGCAGTCGTAGCCCCCTTGAGGGGGTCTGCAAAAAACTGCTCTGGGATGCTTAACGTACTCCCGTATATGGTGTCTGTCAAGAGGGAAACACAATATCTTGTAGCCCGAAAGTTGTAAGGGTATCGATTTGGGAAAGAAGCCTGAAGAAGCCAGGTTTCAAAGTTTCAAGGTTTCAGAGTTTCAAGGTCTCAAAAGCGCCCCTCGCAGCATTCAGATTTTGAAACTGTAAAACCTTGAAACCCTGAAACCTGGCCTTATGCGGTGGCACGGGCACGAATTTGTGGCGAGGCGCGAGAGACGGGCCGGACGGGGACGGCGGGATTTCCATGGGCGGGTGCGAGAGGCACATAGATGTCTTCGAAGAGGGCCTGGCTGGTGATGCGTATTATGCCTTCCGAAGACTCGACGAGGTAGTCGCCGGGGCGGCCGGATTGTTCGCGGCCGAGAGAGTCGGTAAAGACGAGTGGTTCGGTGAGTTGACGAGCGCGCACCAGAAAACGGGTACGATAGACGGTCCATTGGCTTTCAAGATTCATAAAAACTTTCCTTCACCTCTCAATGCCGATATTCGTTGCTGGCTTTCAGTTCTCGGATTTTGGCCGAGCACGGCCGCCGCTCGGGGATACTTGCATCAGGTGGAGCGACTGTACGCGCACTGCGAGGGAGGGTCAATACCACAAGAATTGTGCAACGGTGGAATTCCGGTCCACGAATTAGACGCGATGAAGAAAGATCAAGCAGGGGTCGAGGGGAAACTGCGGTCCGTGCACGAGCAGTGGGGTTTGAGCAGCGGGCGAAGAAATTCGGTCAGCGCGGCTGAGCTTGGCAGCCGGAATTTGCACAAGGGGTGCACAGGTTAGGAACAGTTGCCGGTGCTCAGTTGGAAGAGGTGTTGAAGTGAATCAGTAATTCTCAGTTGTTGCAAATGGATGTTCGATATTTCGCATGGTCTATTATTTAATCCACATGAGATTGATTCGCAATGAACAGGGAGAGTGCTCCGCTGACGCTAGAGGCACGACTTGGCTTATGCGTGCCGTCGTGGTGCTCTTTGCGATTGCGAGGCGGTTGCGAGCAGGTGAAGTTTAGATGAAACAGCGCCCCGAACTCACGGCTGCCTATTGGACAATCGCGGGGGTTTTCCCGGGCGCGGGACCGGAGTACAGCCCGTATGACTTCCAGGAAAGGGTGGAAGCCGCGGCCCGCGCCGGATTCAGCGGCATGGGGATATGGCATGCGGATCTGGACCATATCCTCAAGCGCAGAAGCCTGAAGGAAATGAAACAGATTCTCGACGACAATGGAATCCGGTATACGGAGGTCGAATTTCTGACGGATTGGTTTCTCGACGGTGAGCGGAAGAAAGAGTCTGATGTGCAGAAGAAGAAGCTACTGGAAGCGGCCGAGGCGTTGCAGGCAAGACAGGTGAAAGTCGGCGATTTTTATGGGCGGGAGTGCTCCATGGCCCGTCTGATCGACTCATTCGCTGCATTGTGCGCGGAAGCGGCTGAACACGGGACGAGGATCGTTTTCGAGCCGATGGCGGTTTCGATGGTCCACACCCTCAAGGACGTGCTGACCATGGTGGAGGGCGCAGGCGCAAAAAATGGCGGCATTATGCTTGATCTCTGGCACGTTCTGAATCTGGGCATCTCTTATGAAGAAGTAGGTCGTATCCCATTGCAGTATGTGTTTGGAGCCGAGGTCGACGATGGCAGCTTTAAGCTGTCAGCGGGCACACGCCGGGAGCTCATTGTGAATCGCAGGTTCTGCGGCCAAGGGGAATTCGATATCAAGGGCTTTATCGGGTCGGTTGAAAAAACGGGCTACGCCGGTCCCTGGGGCGTTGAAATCTTCTCGGAAGATCTACTGAGCACTCCTTTGGAAGAGCTGAGCACCCGCGCTTTCAATACTGCCATGAGCCAGTTTTCCGACGCTCTGGAGTAAAGCCGCGCCTTCGCAGGGATCTGCGCAAGTCAGAGTCTCGTGGCAGTCCGAGATGGGCAGGCTCAACGCTGGCGCGTTATTTCCGCGCACTGTCAAGCTCTGCCCTTCCCGAAACGATCTACGAGATAGCCTCCAATTTCAGTTGCAGCCTTTGCCGTTGGTGATGGATGTCAGGACGTTAGCAGCGGCGGTGAGGTCGCGGCTGTAACAGTATCCCGAAGAGTCGGACGCGAAATAGTCTTGCGCGCTGGACTGATTCTGGTTGCCGGTGATGGAGAAGCTGGGACTAAAGTCGAGCGCGTCGGTGGTTGTAACTCGGTCCTGCAGCAGACTGAAGGATGTGGCCTGACCTTTGTGGCGCGCCTCCTGATCTCTCTCGTAATACTGGTTGATGGTGGTGGTTTGGACTCCGGAGCCGTCGGAGTTATAGGCCACGCTGATGTCGACCTTGAGCGGCCAGTTATGGTTGACGGTGTTGGTGAAATGGCCGCCCGCGCTGATTGTGGTCACCACGGAATGGATGGTGGTGTTCTGGCTGATGTTCTGCTCGTAGAACACGGGCTGGATTTTGAAGGACTGCAGGTTGGAGAAGTGGATATCCTGGGCGACGGTGGTGGTGACCGGACCGTGAGAGGTGTTGACGTATCCGGAGATTTGGAAGGTGTGGGATGCACGGGTGTTGACGGCTCCGGTGAGGTTGCCGTTCTTTGCGACGTGAATGTTCTCCGTGATGTTGGGCACGGGCACGGCTAGCGTGTTCTCGGTTACGGCTCCGCTGATCTGCGTGGATCCGGAGTCGAGATAAAGCAGGAGCGAGGCGGTGGCGGAGAAATAGCTGTTGGCATTGAAGACGCTTAGGGCTACGGTGTGGGGCTGACCGTCATCGAGCAGGGACGCAAAGGGCGTCAGGTTGACGCGGTAAGGCTGGAAGTTCATGGTCTGAACGCCGGGGATGGGAATCCACAGAAAGGGATCGATGCCTCCGGTGAAGATCCAGGGATAGACGGGCGCTACGCCGGCGGGAGTGCCGTCGATGGTGACTTCGGACTCGCGGAAGGCGGTGTTACTGCAACTGAAGAGTTCGCCAGCAACGTCGTTAGGGACGCAGGTGTACCAGAATTCGTCGCTGGACTGGCTTTGGGCAAAGACGTCGAAGTAGAGATCGGTGATGTTGGTGGGAAGGGTTAGAGTTTGTTCGAGCAGGCTGGTGGTGTTGTTGAGGCCGACGGTGCCTCCGGTGGGTCCGGAGGAGAAAGCGATGACCTGATCGGCAGTACGGGGCGGCAGCTGATTCTGCGCCAGCGGGTAGAAGAGGATGTCGGCGGAGCCATGGAGGACGCCGGTGTAGGTGGAGTTCACGAGGTTGCCGAGATCCACGGTGCCGTCTTGCGCCACGGTAAAGATGGAACTGTAGTCGGTGAGATCGCGCTCGACGTGCCAGTGGCGTGCGTCGCTCGGGTCGGGCTCGGAGGTGGTGCCGAAGTAGATGTTGGTAGGGCCGATCCAGATGTTGGCGGTGCGGTCGTATTGGATTCCTTTGGTGACGGAGAAGTTGGCTTCAAGAATGACTTTGGCCCAGGGGCCGGGACAGGCGGCGGGCGGCGTGTAGGTGAAGCTCTGGGCATTGAAGTTGGCGAACTTGAATCCTTTATAGAGCGTGACTACGCAGGGTGTCGTGTGCGGGCGCGGCACCCGCGGGTCGGCGAAGGCGGTATTGCTGGAGCCGATCTTGAGCTGAGCGGCGGCGATGGCGGAGAGCAACACGAGCAGCGAAACGAGCGTGACAGCGAACTTCGAGAGCTGGGGAGTGGTCATTGGGACCTCCAAAGTGTAGGTACAACAAGTTGTAGAGTTAGACGTGACCTGTGCGGCGAGAAGCCGTAGTGGAAAAGGAGTTTAGTCAGCCAGGGGAGCCGCTGTCAAGGCGGGGAATGACAATTCACAGAGCGGACTGCGAGATTCTATGTTCAGGACACGATTCAAGCACGACATTGTTACTGAGTTTTTGCCTCCAGCTCGATCCGGGAAAATTCAGAAGGCGATCGTCCTTTGCGATGGGATGCCTTCGATTCCACGCAAACAGCCCTTGGCGGAGTTTCTTTCCGCGAAGGGATATTGGGTGTTTTATCCGCGCTATCGGGGAGCGTGGGAGAGTGGCGGAGATTTCCTGGAACGGTCTCCGCACTTGGACATCCTGGATGTGATTGGCGGGCTGTCGAAAGAGTTCAGAGAGCTGGCGTTTGGGCGAAGATTTCGCTTGTCGTTGGATGAAATATTTGTGATTGGGGGAAGTTTTGGCGGGACGGCGGCGATTCTTTCGTCGCTCGACCCGCGCGTGAAGAGGGTGGTTGCCAATTGTCCGGTGGTGGATTGGTCGATTCTTCGGCGGGAGCAGGAGAAGGAGACTTCGAATCCGAGTTATGCCGCGTATATTCGCGAAGCGTTCGGGAACGGGTATCGGCTATCGGACAGAAACTGGAATAAACTGCGCGATGGAAAGCTTTACAACCCTGCCGGTCACGTGCGTGAGGTTATTGCGTCGAAGATCATAATGTTTCATGCGCAGGATGACCCCTATGTTCCGTATCAATCGGTCAAGAAATTTGCGCGGCTTACGGGAGTGAAGCTGAAGTTGCTCCGGCGCGGCGGGCACTTGAGTACCGATTTGATTGTTCGCAGGTATTGGCCGCAGATTCGGGAGTTTTTTGAGAGTTAACGCAGGTGGGGCGGACGAATGCGTCCGCCCCTACGCGGACTGGACGGGGCATAGCCCCGTCACCACACGAGCTACTTCTTCAGCGACGAATGGTAGCGCTTGTTGATTTCTTCCCAGTTGACTACGTTCCACCAGGCTTGCAGGTATTCGGGGCGGCGGTTGTTGTATTTGAGATAGTAGGCGTGCTCCCAGACGTCGTTGCCGAAGATGGGATGGAGGCCTTGCGAGATGGGACTGTCCTGGTTCGGAGTGCTGAGGATTTTCACTTCGCCTTTTGCGTCTCCTGCCAGCCACACCCATCCGCTGCCGAACTGGCTCACGCCGGCGGCGTTGAATTTTTCCTGGAAGGTCTTGAAGTCGCCAAACGTCTTCTTGATCACGTCGGCGATGGGGCCGGTGGGATCGCCTCCGCCGTGGGGCTTCATGATGTTCCAAAACATGGTGTGATTGACGTGACCTCCGCCATTGTTGCGGACGGCGCTGCGGATGTCTTCGGGGACGGCGCTCAGGTCGCGGAGCAGATCTTCCGCAGTTTTCTTGTGCAGCTCGGGATGCTTGTCGAGGGCCGCGTTCAGGTTCTTGACGTAAGCAGCGTGATGCATGTCGTGATGCAGATGCATCGTCTTTTCGTCGATGGTTGGATCGAGTGCCGTGTAGTCGTACGGCAGGGGGGGTAGTTCATGCGGCATTGTTTGTTTCCTCCAAAGCATTATGGATGATGGGGGCGAGCAGAAAGATTCTACGCCGTGGCAATGCTCGCTGCCGAGCTTCGCTCGGCTTGGACGGCCGAGGGTGGCCGTCCCTACACTTATAATTATCGTTGATCATTTTGCGATTGAATTCCGGGGAGGGTCTTTGAAGGTTTTATTGCTGGAGAATATTAGCGGGGTAGCGGTTTCTCAGTTTGAAGAAGCTGGGTTTGAGGTCGAGGCGCTTAAGGGCGCGCTGGACGAGCGCGAGCTCATCGAGAAGGTGCGCGGGACTTCGATTTTGGGAGTGCGTTCGAAGACGCACATCACGGCGGCGGTGCTGGATGCTGCGCCGGAGCTGGTGTCGGTGGGGGCGTTCTGCATTGGCGTCGACAAGATCGATCGGGCGGCTTCCAGCGAGCGAGGGATTGGGGTGTTTAACGATCCGCACTCAAACAGCCGGTCGGTGGCCGAGTTGGCGATGGGGGAAATCATCCTGCTGCTGCGGCGAACATTTGAGGCTAGTACGCAACTGCATGGCGGAGTTTGGAATAAATCGTCGGTGGGATCGCATGAGGTGCGCGGGCTCACTTTGGGGATTGTCGGCTACGGGAAGATCGGGTCGCAGGTATCGGATCTGGCCGAGGCTATGGGCATGCGCGTGGTGTTTCATGACGTGGCGCACGTGCTGGCGCGCGGGAATGCGCGTGCGGTGAGCTTTCGCGAATTGGTGGAAACTTCCGACGTCATCACTTTGCATGTCGACGGGAAGGCACAGAACCAGAATTTATTTGGGGACGATGAGATCCGCGGGATGAAAGATGGCGCTTGCCTGATCAATCTTAGTCGCGGGTTTGTGGTGGATCATGAGGCACTGGCTCGGCATTTGAAGAGTGGGAAGCTGGGGGGAGCGGCGGTGGACGTGTTTCCGCAGGAGCCCGAGACGGGGGGCACGTTTTCCACTCCGCTGCGCGGGCTGCCTAATGTGATTTTGACGCCTCATATTGGCGGCAGTACCGAGGAGGCGCAGCAGAATATCGGGCAATTTGTTTCGGCTCGGATGATTGAGTACTTCAGGAGCGGGAATTCTTTGCTGAGCGTGAACCTGCCGCATTGTCATCTGGACTATGATCCGGGATCGCACCGGCTGCTGCATATACACCACAATGTGCCGGGAATTTTGCGGGCGATTAACGACATCCTGGCAGATCGTGGGATCAATATTGACCGGCAGGTGCTGGATACTCGCGGGCCGCTGGGCTATGCGATTTACGACATCAATCGGGCCTGCGATGAGGCGTTGCTGGCGAAACTGCGCGCCGTCCCGCAGACGATTCGGGTGCGGGTACCGGGAGAGGTCAGAGGTTAGAGGTCAGAGGTGACGACGTTGGGCTTTTTAGAGGCGGTATTGGAGTAATGGCGACTTTTCAACAGTTAGCGAAAGTAACGTAGACGCTGTGCGGCCGCAACGCTAGATTTGTCCTTGGAGGGTATGTTGGACGCGGTCATTTCGGTTTTTGCTGATTCGACGCCCAGAAACTAGTATCCACTCATGCCAGCAGGCCCATCTCGATTCAGCAACGTCAAACGTGCTTACGAACTGCTTGGAGTTCCAGACTCAGCCAGTACTCACGTAATTAAGCATGCATACCGCTTGATGGCGAAGCGTTGGCATCCCGATTTGTATCTTGCTGGAACGCCAGAACAAGCTGAGGCTGCGCGAATGATGGAATTTATCAACGAAGCGTACAGCACAATCCAGCGTGCCCCATTGCGATATGCCCCACAAGCCACCGAACAAGCCTCAAGAACAGTAAATGACATTCCACTGGTGTCCGAGCGTGAGCCCCTTGTCGCGATGGACCGACTAGAGTTTTGGGTTCGATTCGTCTGCGGGTCTATACTTGGGATCTTCGTCAGTGCAGGTTTTGCACTCAGGACTAATTTCTTCTTCGCCGAACTCTCGCCTACTCTCGTCGTGTGCGTCGCCATCGTTATTGTTTTGGCTTGTGGGTTTGGAGCAGCACGGGGTGGAGACAAATTCTGGTATGCGATTTTCGGGGTTGACCGATAACCTCCGAAATGAGGCGACCACCCTAACTGCTTCACGTTGGGCTCTTTTCTATTCGCTTGTGGCGGCACGTTTGAGGCGGTCGTGAATGGCTTCCCACTCGGGCGTGCTGGGCGGGAGATCGACCGCGATCCAGTTGTAATTCCCGGCGTCGGCCTGATGAAGAACTTCGTAGAGCGCGGCAGCGTAGCCGGCTGCGGATTGCGGCATTTGGTGAACGGCGACGTCGGCGCGGCTGGGCGGATGCTGGTGCCGCAGGTAGATTCCATGGCCCTGATCGGGCACTTTCCCATTGGCCGTCAAATATAGAGTCGTGCGCGGGCTGTAGTGGCGCGGGTGCATTCCGGGCGCGGGATGGGTCTCGGTTGCAACTTCCTGCGCGGAGGCTATGGGGCCGACTACGGCTTCCAGTTCTGTACGCGAGATTCCGCCGGGGCGATACAAGATCGGAGCGGGCCCGGCTAGCGAGAGGACGGTGGACTCGATGCCCACGGTGCAGGGGCCACCGTCGAGGATGTAGTCGACCTCGCTGCCCAGGCTGCTCCGGACGTGGTCGGCGGTGGTGGGAGAGAGTTCGGTGAAGCGGTTGGCGCTGGGCGCGGCGAGCGGAATGCCGGCGGCGCGGATCAGGGCTAGCGCTATGGGATGCGCGGGCATGCGGAGACCTACCGTGGGCAGGCCGGCGGTGACGATGTCGGGAATTGCAGATCCTCCTTCGAGTTGCTTGTCCAGCACCAGCGTCAGTGGACCGGGCCAGAATTTCTTTGCCAGACGATTGGCGATCTCTGGCCAGTTCGCTACTAGCGACTGCGCCATCTCGATGGAGGCTACGTGAACGATGAGGGGGCTGGTGGCGGGTCTGCGTTTGACGGCGTAGATGCGGGCCACGGCTTCGGCGTCAAGAGCGTTGGCTCCGAGTCCGTAGACGGTTTCGGTGGGGAAGGCTACCAGGCGTCCGGCGCGGAGAAGGCGGGCGGCGTGGGCGATTTCGCCGGGGTCGGCGGTTGGGGGCATAGCTAATTGTAGATGGCGGATTACGGAAAGGTCTTAACCACAGGGTACACGCAGGAACACAGGGGAAATGGAAGCGCGCTCGGCGCAGCGAGGGATCTGCCTATTGCGGCAAGCTGCAGATCCCTCGCTTCGCTCGGGACGACAATTCATGAAAAAGCTTGCTCCACGTGCGAAACTACTTTTTCTTGTCGTCTTTCTTTTCTTGTTCCTCGACCACGAGGTTGTTGGTCACGGAGAATGCGCCGGGGACGCCGTTGGCCTGGATGCCGGCGATTTGTTTGTCCATCTGGCGGGCCACTACGCCTTCGAGCGTGATGTGTCCGTTGTTGACAATGATGTGAATGGGCGGAACGGCGCGCAACTGGTACTCACTTAGGGCCTCGTTGCCGTAGATGGCACGATAGGTAGCGCGGCGGATGCGGTCGTCGTTGGAGGAGAGAGGCAGGACCTCAATGTTGTTGACCACCTTCTCGACACCTTCAATGCGCTTGACCACGTTTTCGGCGTCGGACTTGAGAGTGGGACGCGCGACCTGGCCGAGCAGGGTCACGGTGCCGTCGGCGTCGACTTTGTAGGAGAGGTTGTCGAACACGCCGTAGAAGGGGAGCATCACGAGTTCATGACGGACTTCTTTGACGATGCGGTCGATGCTCTTCTGATTGAGCGTGCCAGCCGGTGGGTTGTCCTGGAGGGCGGGACTGGCGAAAGCCGCCATCGAGAAAATCGTCATTGACAGGAACATCATTGAGAAGATCAGTGGGAGAGCTAGAACTGCGAGCCGTGTTTTTTTCATTGGGTTAACCTCACGCAAGATTTTTTGGGATCGTGAGCGTTTCTGAAATCTTTCGCACCTTTCTGACGCTGAAAAGGGCCTTGCGGTTGCTTTTTTCTTGAGGTGGGGGAACGAGGCTGCCTTCTTTTATACGCGAATCCAAGGTCGCCGTCACTGCGGGCAGGCTGCCGAGCTTGCGCTCGGCTTGGACCCTTCGACTCCGCTCAGGGCAGGCTCGCGAGGCACCCGTCCCCACACGAGCCCGTCCCCTACACAATCCACACTTGCGTCAGGTGGTTGCGGGTTTGCGGCGGCGTTCTCTGAAGCCTTCGATCAATAGATAGAGGACTGGGATGAAGAACAAGTTGAGGATGGTGCTCATGATCATGCCACCGAAGACCGTGGTGCCTACGGAGTGGCGTCCGTACTCTCCCGCGCCGCTGGCGGTGACTAGCGGGACGACGCCGAGGATGAAGGCGAGGGAGGTCATTAGAATGGGCCGGAGGCGGATGCGAGCGGCTTCGACGGCCGCGTCGAGAATGGTCATGCCGCGTTCACGCAACTGCTCGGCGAATTCCACGATCAGGATGGCGTTCTTGGACGAAAGGCCTACCAGCATGACGAGGCCCACCTGACAGTAGACGTCGTTTTGCTGGCTGCGGATCCATTGGGCGGAAAGCGCGCCGAGCAATGCCATGGGCACGGCGAGAAGAATAATGAAGGGAAGCACGAAACTCTCATACTGCGCCGAGAGTGTCAGGTAGACAACCAGCGTTCCCAGGCCGAAGAGGATGAGGGTGGTGGATCCCGCTGCGAGCTCTTCGAGCGAGATTCCGGACCACTGGTAGGTGTAGCCCTGAGGCAAGATTTTCGCGGAGAGCTGCTGCATGGCGTTGATGGCCTGTCCGGAGCTGAAGCCGGGAGCAGCAGAGCCGTTGATTTCCGTCGAACGGAAAAGGTTGTAGTGGCTGATGACCTGGGGTGAGGAGGTCTGGGTGATGCTGAGTAAATTTCCGAGCGGGACCATGGCGCCGGAATCGGAGCGCACGTAATACTGGCCGATATCCTGCGGATGCGAACGGAATTGTTTGTCGGCCTGCACATAAACCCGATACGAGCGGTTATTGAAATCGAAATCGTTGATGTAAGCCGAACCCATATAAACACTGAGGGTATCGGTGATCTGGCTGAGCGGGATGTGCAGGCTCTTGGCTTTTTCGCGATCAATGGTGATGACGTATTGCGGATCGCTGGCGGTGTAGGTGGTGAAGAGTCCGGTCAGATCTTTTTCTGGACGCGCGGCGCCGGCGCGGGTGAGGTCGTGGGTGACTTTGTCGAGGTCCTGAAGGGTGTGACTGCCCTGATCCAGGAGTTCGTATTGGAATCCGCCGAACTGGCCGAGACCCTGCACGGCGGGGGGTTCGAAGGGGATGACGATGGCTCCGGAAATTCCGAAGAATGGGCCGCGCAGCCGGTTGATGAGTGCGGCCGAGGTGTGCTCGCGGCCTTTGCGTTGCGAGTACGGCCGCAGGCTCAGGAAGACGAGGCCGGCATTGGGCGCGCTGCCTCCGAAGCTGAAGCCGGCGATGGCGAAGGTATCCTCGATTTCAGGAAAATTCTTGCTGATGGCGGTCACTTGCGCGGCGATGTTTCGGGTGTATTCGAGCGAAGCTCCGGTGGGAGCCTGGATGGCCACGATGAGGTATCCCTGATCTTCGGTGGGGACGAAGCCTTGAGGCACTTGCCGGTAGACGAAGTAAGAGAGACCGAGTCCGGCGACAAAGAGGATTAGAGCGACGGCTTCGAAACGCAGAAAAGCGCGGAGGGCGCGAACGTAGCCGTTGGTAACCGCGGCCAGGACGCGGTCGACGCCCTTGAAGAACCAGCTCTTTTCGCCGTGCTGGCGGCCCAGCAGGAGCGCGGCGAGCGAGGGCGTAAGCGTAAGCGCGTTGAAAGCGGAGATCGTGATCGAGAAGGCGATGGTCAGCGCGAACTGGCGGAACATAATGCCGGTGGTGCCGGGAAAGAAGGCGACGGGCACGAAAACGGCCACCAGCACCAGCGAGGTCGCGATGACGGCGCCGGTGACTTCCTTCATGGCGTCGGACGAGGCCTTGACGGGATTGGACTCGCCTTCCTGCAAATGGCGCTCGATGTTTTCGATGACCACGATGGCGTCGTCGACCACCAGGCCCGTGGCGAGCGTGATGCCGAACAGAGTCAGCGTATTGATGGAGAAGCCAAGCAGTTTGACGAAAGCGAAAGTGCCGATGAGCGAAACCGGGATGGTGACGGCCGGAATGATGGTGGAACGCCAGTCTTCGAGGAAAAGGAAAATAACAAGGATGACGAGGAAGATGGCCTGGCCAAGGGTCGAGACTACGTCGCGGATGGATTCGCCGACCGCGTCGGTGGTATCGAAGGCGAGCTCATACTTCATGCCGGGTGGAAAGCGTTTGGCCAGGCGATCGAGTTCGGCGATGCAGCGGCGGTCTACGTCGAGAGCGTTGGCGGTGGAAAGCTGGGTGATGCCGAGGCCAACCGATTCGTGCCCGCTGTAGTTCAGGTCGGAGCTGTAGTCTTCGGCGCCGAGCTCGGCGTGGCCGACATCCCGCAAGCGGACGAGAGTGCCGTCGGCATTGCTCTTCAGGATGATGTCATCGAACTGACTGGATTCAGAGAGACGGCCGACGGCGCGCACGCTGATCTGGAACTGCTGGCCGGCCAGAGCGGGTTGAGAACCGACCTGTCCGGCGGCGACTTCAACGTTCTGCTCCTGAAGGGCGCTCACTACATCGTCGGCGGTGAGGGCGCGGCTGGCCATGCGCACGGGATCGAGCCACAGGCGCATGGAGTATTTGCGTTCGCCGAAAATGAGGACATCGGCCACGCCGGGAACACGCTTCAGGCTGTCGCGGACGTAGACGTCCAGGTAGTTACTTATGAAGAGCGTGGAATAGCGGCCGTCGGGCGAGAAGACGGCGGCGCCGAAGACGAAGTTCTGCGAACTCTTCTGCGTCGTGATGCCAACAGACTTTACCGCTCCGGGCAGCC
>Ga0265316_10003723_pt1 | contig 15344 bp, 17 predicted proteins | sample 4522metaG_FD_202092 | JGI IMG/M metagenome (GOLD analysis project Ga0265316, IMG submission 202092) | Rhizosphere microbial communities from Carex aquatilis grown in University of Washington, Seatle, WA, United States - 4-5-22 metaG | ecosystem: Host-associated > Plants > Roots > Rhizosphere >...
TTGCCAGCGAATCTTACTGTTGTTCTTCTTGTAAGGGCTGTACTCGTTTGCCCATTGGAAGAACTTCTCTGTTGACCGACTGAGTCTGCCGGGGTAAAGAGTTTGAATTCTGATAGCGGCAACAGCCATCGCAAGAACAAAAAGAAAAATTACGAATTCAATCCACTCCATATCAGCTCCTCTCAAAGGGCCTTGATAGCCGCCATGGTAGAATCAAAGATATTCAAAATTTCTTGCTGTCTGGGCTTCAGATATTCTCTGATAGCCTCGGCAGCAACATCATTTTTCTGGCGGCCTGACGCGGCGCAGTACATTTCGATGCACATGTCCAACGCTGGCGGAATAACGAATGTCACGTGTTTCTTGGATGTTTTGCCAATCGGCTTATCCTTTTTGATTTTGGCCGGCATAGTTCAAAATCTCCTTTTCAAAATATACTACATGTTTTACTTTAGTCAAATGTCAAAAGTTGCCTTTGACACAATATTAAGCTAGGCGGATTTCGCCCAGAGTTTCTTTGATGAGGCCTTTGAGTTCTAGAAGAGAAAGCAAGGTCTGAGTTTCGGCGATGGGGATTTGATGCTCACTGGCGGCCTGCCGCAGTATTTCATCGCGTTCCAGCGGTTCAATCAAAAGTTTGATAATGAGCATTTCTTTTTCCGAACAATCAAAATATTTTTCTTCGTCGTTTTTATTGTTGTCGTTTCCGTCAGCTGACGGATTTGCCAAATGCAAAGCTTCCAAAATATCATCGCTGTCGCGGATGGGAGTTGCACCGAGGCGGATAAGCATATGAGGACCTTGGCTAGTAGTATTAAAAATGCTACCCGGCAAGGCCAAGACGTCTCGATTGTATTCAGTTGCTAATCTGGCAGTAATTAAAGTACCAGATTTTTTCTCTGCCTCTACCACCAAAGTGGCATGGCTCATGCCGGCCATGATGCGATTTCTTTGCGGGAAACTCCATTGGGTAGCTTTAAAATCCGGTTCAAACTCATTCATAAGCATTCCACCCTTATCCACAATTTCTTCTGCTAAGCGAGTATGAGATTGGGGGTGCAGAACTTCTAAAGAAAGTCCGGAACCAGGCACGGAAATAGTTGGTAAATTATTTTTAAGAGCGGCACGGTGAGCGATAGAATCAATGCCCAAAGCTAAGCCTGAGACAATGGTAATCGGATAACCGCGCAGACCTTCAATAAAAGTCTCAACTGCTTCCTTACCATAACTGGTATTTTTGCGGGCGCCAACCACGCACAAAAGTTTTCTGGACCAATCAGCAATTTGACCAGCATAAAATAATTTTTCCGGTACTTGATTGATTTCTTGAAGCAAAGGCGGCCAATCTTTGCGGTTTAGTTTTTGAATTTTGTAACCCATTTTCATTATTCACATTTATTGTAGCAAATGATAGTATTATTTACATAAAATTATGTTAGATATTAAATTTATAAGAGAAAATTCGGAGCTAATACAAGAAGGTGCTAAAAAGAAGCGATTAAGTTTTGACGTATCTAAGCTGGTTGAAGTTGACGATAAAAGAAAAATGATTAGTCAAAGTCTAGAAGAAAGAAGAGCCAAACAAAACAAAGTCAGTGAGGAAGTAGCCAAAGCTGGCCAGAGTGGCAATATAACCGAGAAAGAAAAATTGATAAAAGAGATGCAACCTTTGAAGGAAGAGATGCAAAAATTGGACGAAGAATTAAAAGAGGTGATGAAAGAATGGCAAACGCTAATGGTCAGCGTGCCCAATATCCCAGATATTTCGGTACCGGACGGCGATGATGACAGTGCCAATGTGGAAGTCAAGGTTTGGGGTGAGATTCCAAAATTTGATTTTACACCGAAAGATCACATTGAAATTATGGAAAGGTTGGATTTAGCCGATTTTGAAGCTGGCTCTAAAGTTGTCGGATTTCGGGGTTATTTTTTGAAAAATGAGGGAGCGGAACTTTGTTATGCTATTTGGCAATTGGTAGTTGATTTGTTTAGAAAAAATCACCCGGATTATTCTATGATGATTGTACCTTCTTTAGTTAAAAGGGAAGCTCTTATGGGCACCGGTTATTTGCCGCAAGCGGAAGCGGAAGTTTATAAAACTCAGGAAGGGAATTATCTGGCTGGTACTGCAGAAGTGGCAACTATGAGTTATTTTGGCGACAAAGTTTTGGATAAAAAAGATTTACCCAAAAAAGTTTTAGCGTTTTCTCCAGCTTTTAGAGTAGAAGCTGGAAGCTATGGTAGTGATGTTAAAGGACTATATAGGGTGCATGAGTTTATGAAATTTGAACAAGTTATTATTTGTGAAGCTAGCCACGAAGAATCAGTTAAATATCATGAAGAATTACTTGGTAATGCCGAACAAATTTTACAAGCGCTGGAGTTGCCTTATCACGTGGTTATAAATTGTGGTGGTGATTTGGGTTTGGGGCAAGTTAAAAAATATGACATAGAAACTTGGATGCCTTCCAAGAACAAATATGGCGAAACTCATTCCTGCTCTTACTTCCACGATTTTCAAACTCGCCGACTTAATATAAAATATCGAGATACCGATGGAAAATTAAAATTTGCTCACTCCTTAAATAATACTGCTCTGGCTACTCCCAGAATTTTAATTCAGCTTTTGGAAAACAATCAGCAAGCCGATGGTTCCATCATTATTCCAGAGGCGCTTCGTCCTTATATGGGTGGCAAAGATAAAATTTCTAAATAAGTATAATGTCTAGTCGATATAAAAAAGCATCTTCTAGAATAGCCAGAAGAGGCAAGATCAGAAGAATTTTCAGTATATCTTTAAAGATAGGATTGCCTGTTGTTTTTTTAGTTGGTCTCATTTTTCTTTTGCGAGCCAATTTTTTACAAATTAAAAATTTTGAAGTTTTGGGAGCCGAAACTATTCAACCGACAGAAATAAAAAATGTAGCGGCTAATTTTATATCCGGTAATAAGTTTTTTTTGATTCCTAAATCAAATATATTATTTTTAAATGAAGGAAGTTTGTCAGCAACCTTACTTTCAAAATTTGGCAGACTAGAAAAAGTAGAAATTAGCAAAAATTTTTTTAATAAACAAGTTGGGTTAAAAGTAACCGAAAGAAAAGCAGAATTTTTGTGGTGTTCTTCTCTAGATACCTGTTTTTTTATGACCAAAGATGGATTAGTTTTTGAAAATGCCGGTTTCACTGGTTCGGATTTTTTAACTTCTTCGGTAAATAGAATAGAGCCTATAAATAAAATTATTTTTAAAGGACTTTTGGCCGGGAATCCTTTAATGAAAAATTTTGCCACGCCGGTTAAAATCGAAAATTATTTGAAATTTGTTCAAGTTTTCAAAGATGCCGGTTTTGAAATTTTCTCTATAGATATTCAATCAACGGACAAAGCGGTAGCTAAATCAAATATCGGAGACATTATATTTAATCCGGAAGAACCCGACCTTTCCACAGTCGCCCAAAATACCATTCTTTTAATAAAAGAAACCCAAAGCAAAAATCCGACTGCTCGCTTCAATTATATCGATGCTCGCTTTGGCAACAAATTCTTTTATAAATTAATATAAAAATATGTCTCCACTTCCCAAACCACCAATTGAATCAATTATTTATGATAATGAATGGTTGTATGTGTCTTTAGCTCTTTTTCCAATAACCAAAGGACATACAGTTGTTGTTTGGAAAAAAGACATGTCAGACTTGCATGATCTTTCTGATTCTGAATATGACTATCTAATGGAAATTGTAGATATTACTCGCGACACACTTTTGAAGACATTAGATGTAGAAAAGGTATATTTGATGTATATGGATGAGGTAAAACAAGTACATTGGCATTTAGTACCTAGATACAACGAACAAGGTTTTGATGTTTTTACTCATGAACCCATGGAAACCCATGATTTTTCTCTCGCTCCTGAATTAAAGAAGGCATTTCTTGAAAGATTACAGACAAGGGAAATCAAATTGCCTTAAATTTGAGTTTGTTTTTTTATATTTGCTATAATAAAGGTATGTCTGACACGTACGAAAGAGACTCATTATTTATTGCTTATGTAAAATGGCATTATACTCAGGGATTACGGGAACTTTTTGGCGTGGCCGGAAATTTTTTGTGGTTTGTTTCCAATTTTTTCTCATTCAAATTATTACTCAGAACTTTATTTGCTCCTTGGAAGAGATTGAGCGAAACTTATGGCGGTGGACTTGATTTGGGGGCTTTTGCTTCCAGTTTAATTATTAATGCCTTAATGCGGGCGGTTGGTTTTTGTACCAAAACGGTAGTGATCTTAATTGGTTTAGTTTCTTATATTTTAGTACTAGTTTTTTCTTTTTTTATTTTTATTATCTGGATATTGGCACCAGTGATACTTATTGGTAGCGCCATATTATCAGTTACTTTTTTTGTAGTATGACCTTTAAAAAACTCAAAGAAATATCAGAGCCCCATTTTTATTGTCTCAGTTTGGACAAGTTTTTTCCTAAAACTTTACGAAGTTTTTTAAGAAAAGGTTCCGCTTTGGCCGCACTCATTTCTTTTGCTCTTTCTTTTGATTCCATGCCACTTTATTTTAGCTATGCCGATGGTTTGTTTTTCCTTTTTATTTTTGTTTATTTGGTTCTTTCCTTTTTGGAATTTTTCTATCGATCAATGAATGGTGAAGGGTTGCGAGTAAGGATTAACGAAAATATTTTAGATAAAGACAAAAACATTGATTATGCTCTTTCTAGTATTTTATTTGCGACTGATGAGATTGATGTAACTAAAGCTTTTTTTGAAACTGAAATTGGCAGAGAAATTATTGTAAGATCTGGTATTGCGCCGGAAGGTTTAAAAAATTTTATTTATACCGAGAGATCATTCGTTATTGCTTCTTCATTAAATTTAGAAAATGATTTTATTGATCTTCCTCATTATGTGAGTGCTGTTTATGACGCTGATAAGTCGTTGCAAACTTTTCTTTCTCAAAATTCAATAAATAAAGAAGAATTTGTCGGCTCTAGCAATTGGGTAATGAATATGGAAGAGCAAAGGCTTCGTAAAGACAGATTTTGGAGTCGTGAAAATTTGGGAGCGATACCGTCAATTGGCACCAGTTGGTCATATGGAGTGTCTACTGATCTGGGTAAGTATGGAATTTCACTGGAAAATACTAGCAATGTTTCTTCTCTTGATATTGAAAATGGTTATCGGAACAGAGAAGTTTTGGCACTGGAAGGCATTTTGCTTAGACGAGAAGAAGCCAATGCTATCATTATTGATGATAATGAAGCCGTAGTGAAAGACATCGTTACTCGATTCTTAAAGAGGATCAAATTAGGAGTTTCTCAGCCTTCTCTTGAACATAAAAATATTATGGAACTTGATTGGGGCGCTCTGGTTTCTGCTTATAAAAATAAAAATGAATTGGAGGGGGAATTTCTAAAAATTTTAAATCAATCTATCACAGCTGGTAATGTTATTCTCTATATTAGAGATCTGTCTGGTTTAATTTCCAGCGTTAAAACTTTGGGGGTAAATTTGCCGTCACTCATCACTCCCTATCTTTCCTCTAAAAATTTGCCAATTATTGCTTCCGCAACTAATACTGATTTTCATTATTTTATTGAGACCATCCCGACCCTTTTGGAAAAATTTGAAAGAATTATTCCTGATCTGGCCGGCGCGGAGGCCTCAGTCAATGTTTTATTAGAGCAAGTGCTTTCCATCGAACAACAATACGGCTTCTTTTTTTCTTTTCCAAGTATTTTGGCTTTAGTAAAAAATGCCGACCGATTTATCACTTATGGGGAAATGCCAGGCAAAGCTTTGGATATGTTAATTGAGATAGCGCCTTGGGCTGCTGAAAGAAAGATGATTATCTTAAAAGAAAATGATGTTTCAACCTTTATGTCTGAGAAAACTGGTATTACCGTTGGAGCGATTAAAGACCAAGAAGCGAAAAAAATAAGCCATCTGGAAGAACTTTTACATAAAAGAGTAGTTGGCCAGGAAGAAGCAATCAGTGGCATTGCTAACGCTATTAGAAGAGCACGTTCTGGCGTTGGCAATCCCAAGCGACCGCTCTCCTCTTTCCTTTTTATCGGTCCGACTGGCGTAGGCAAGACTGAAGTTTCTAAAGCTTTGGCGGAAAGTTTTTTTGGCGACGAAAAAAAGATGGTTCGTTTTGATATGACTGAATACAATGGACCGGAAGCTCTCTCTCAGCTTATTGGCGATTTTGCCGAGAACCGAAGCGGTCTTTTGGCGAGTCGAGTGAGAGACAATCCCTTTAGTGTTCTGCTTTTGGACGAGTTTGAAAAAGCGGCACCGGATGTTTTGGATTTATTTTTACAAGTTTTGGACGAGGGTATTTTTACTGACGCTTTAGGCCGGCAAGTCGGTTGTCGTAATCTTATCATCATTGCTACTTCAAATGCCGGTAGCTCTCTAATTTGGGAAACAATCAAATCCGGAGGCGATCTTTCTAAATCAAAAGATATGATTGTGAATGCTATCATTAAAGATAAAATTTTCCGTCCGGAACTTTTGAACCGTTTTGATGGCGTTATTCTTTTCCACCCTTTACAAACTAAAGAACTGGAAAGTATCGCTAAACTGGAACTTCAAAAATTGACCAAAAGATTAAAAGAGCAAAATATTGAATTTGTAATCAATGAAGATGTCGTAAGTTTCTTAGTAGCAAAGGGTGGTGATCCTCAATTTGGCGGCCGTTCTGTCAATCGCGCCATCCAAAACGATATCGAAAACCTGATTGCCAAAAAAATTGTCAGTGGGGAAGCCAAACCGGGCAGTAAAATAGAAATTAAAAAAGAGGAATTGGAATAATAGCCTTATTTTTAGCCGTTTTACGCCACGACCACAGACAAAATGGTATTTCAATGTCAAAATACTTGACTTAATTTGTGGTTGTGCTATACTGGTGCCAGTTAAGTTCATTACGTTCGCAACGTCCAAAAGCTGGCCAAAAATGAGTGTTGGGACTAGAGCTTGACCTCATAGGAGACATACCATTATGATTGCACCATTTTGTCCGCTGACGTCCACAACCTTTTTTTTGAATTGCGATTCGTCCGCGACCGCGACGACCGGAATGTCCAGACCGTGACCGCCGGCCGGCCCGCAATTGAGTCCGACTCATGCACGGGTCAGCAAAACCCCCAGCCTCTCACAAGGAGGCCGGGGGTTCGTTTTTTTACTTGTCCCGCGTAGCTTTAGCGAAGTTGGGATGCTAATATACCAACATGAATTTTTGGCAAAAAATGCATCCGCCGGCTGGCGGACCGATACTTTGTTTAGCGCCAATGGCTGATGTCACCGATGTGGCTTTTCGACATATCATTTCAAAATATTCTAACATTCCACATGTCACTTACACCGAATTTGTTTCGGCCGATGGATTAATGAAAGCGCCGGAAGCGGGACGAAAAAAACTTTTAAAAGATTTAGAATATTCCGAAATCGAAAGGCCGATTGTAGCGCAGTTTTTTACGAGCAAACCGGAAATGATGGAAAAGGCGGCCGCCTTGGCGGTGGAGCTCGGTTTTGATGGAGTGGATATCAATATGGGCTGTCCGGATAAAAGCATTGAAAAACAGGGAGCCGGGGCGGCTTTAATAAAAAATCCGAAATTAGCCAGAGAAATAATTGCGGCGGCTAAAGTTGGTATAGCGGAGGCGGCAAAAAAATTAAACAAAGAAGAAATTCCCGTCTCTATTAAAACTCGTATTGGTTACAACAAAGACGAACTGGAAACTTGGTTATCGGAACTTTTATCAGAAAATCCAGCCGCTATTGTTATTCATGCTCGCACTCGAAAAGAAATGTCTAAAGTTCCGGCTAGATGGGAACGCATTAAAAGAGCGGTTGAGATAAGGAACGAGCTACAAGATTCTTTGGAACCACAGCCTATGAAATGCCTTGCGAGCTTGACTGAAGCGAGCACGAGGAAAAATTCAGCAGAATTTTATCCGTGCATTTCAGAGGCTGTGGTGAAAAAGAATCATACCATTATTATCGGCAATGGTGATGTTACAGGCATTGACGATGCCAAGAGGAAATGCGAAGAAAGCGGAGCGGATGGAGCGATGCTCGGCCGAGCAGTCTTCGGTAATCCTTGGTTGTTTGCCAACTATAAACCAACGATAACAGAAAGGCTTCAGGTTTTAGTGGAACACACAAATCTTTTTGAAGAAAAACTTGGCGGCCTTAAAAATTTTGCTATTATGAAAAAACATTTCAAAGAATATTTGAGAGATTCTAACTTGCGAGATTTAAAATTTAAATTGATGAGAACTGAAAATGCTGGAGAAGTAGAAGAAATAATTAATGATTTTCTATCTAACTTGCTCGCGATGAAGTAAATATTTATGCAATTTTATACTCAAAAGAAGCCAAATAAAGCCGACTGCATATCCAGCCAAAACATCTGAAAAATAGTGCACTCCCAGATACAATCTGCTTACGCCAATTAAAGTAATCAAAATAGCTAAAAAAATAATGAAAGGTTTTTTTAAATAATGTTTATCATGCTTCCAAATAGTGTAAAGAATAAATCCATACAAAGCCATCGCTACAGTAGCATGGCCGCTTGGAAAAGAAGGATCGGTTTCTGGATAAATAGCGCCCAATGGTCTGGCTCGATTAAAAATATTTTTAAGTATATAAGTGGTGATAGAACTGCCGGCTACTGCCACAAAAAGTGGTAAAATTCTAGCCGTGTGTTTATGAATATAAAAGGAGATAGCCGAAAGAAAAGTTAAACCGCTAACCACGATGTAGCTTCCGGAATAAGTGATAATAAGCATTCCAAAAACAAGCCACTCTACTCTATTGTTAGTAAAAAAGTTTAAAATACTTTGGTCTATAAAATTCATACAAACATTATAACTCTTTATTTGGACTTTGTGATATTGTAATGGACATGAAAGAATTTAGTGACAGTATAACCAAAACTATGGAAGGCATTATGCGCTGCAGCCGTTATTCGTTTGGCCCGAATCGATTGCATTATTGCGGACCGGATGCTAATAAAGAATTGCATGATTTAATTGAAAGTGGCGAAAGTAATATCGGTTTAGCCCATCTTTTAAAGCAATTTAAAACCCTTTTTCCTTATTTGCGACAGATTGCAGAGGCAAATAATATCAAAGATCCTTTTGATAATCGGATAGTGGAAGCTTATTGGTTGGGTAATGAGCTTTTAGATAGGATCAATCAAAAAAGGTTGTATCGTTTTTTGATTGATGATTTGAGAATTAAAGACAAATTAAAAAATAAAGAATTTTCTTGGTTGGAAGAAAAAATCAGTCGGGGAGCGGTACCGCACCATTCGTTTCATGTTTTAAATATTTGGCAACAAGAAGGGCATCATGATTTGTTAAATGATTTAACTAGAATGGACGAATGTCGAATTTCCTCCGGGGTAGTGACAAGTGTTAAAGGACCGGAGATTATTGTTACTACTGAGCCGCTTATTTATGCAGGAGGTAAATTTGCTTTCGGCCCTGTAATTTCAAAGACTCTGACACGGCAATTAGAAGCGGAGTACGATATTGAGCAAATAAAAATAGGGGAGACAGTTTCTATTCACTGGAGTGTGCCTTGTGAAGTCATTACCAAAAAACAAGCGGAAACTCTTCGTAAATACACTCTTAAAAATATCGCTTTTGCCAATTTGAATATATGATTAATAAAATTTTTGTCTTCGGAAATATAAATTTAGAAAATGACTCATTGCCATTGCGGATTTTGCCGAAACTGCAAGAAAAATTTCCTAACCTCGAGTTTGAAATTAGAGATCCAAACGAAGAATGGGGTGTGCCAGAAAAGATCGTTATTATTGACACTATTATCGGTATAAAAAGAGTAAAAATTTTTGACAGTTTGGATGAATTTTTATCGGCCCCGAGAGTTTCGATGCATGACTTTGATGCCTTGACCAATCTGCGTTTTCTTTGGAAGCTTGGTAAAATTAAAAAAATAAAAATTATTGGTGTGCCACCGGAAATGAACGAAGTGGAAGCTTTAAAGAAAGTCAGTAAAAAAATAGTAGAAATTACAAAATACTTTTGTTAAAAATCTATACTAAACGCTCAGCGTCTAATATTAATAAAAAAGACGCGACCTTGTGGTCGCGCTTATAGCTCAATTTTCTCTATTACCACTCCACGGTGAGTAGTGATGGAATCACCAATTCTCAGAGAAATTCCGTAAAGATTTATCGCACGTTTCCATGAAGTGAATCCATCGCGGTCAAGATTTAAGGTGATTACCTTTCCATTGATCCCGAATACCACTAACCTTCTCACGGCGCAATCGCCGGTGTGTCCATGATGGTATCGCCAAAATTCAGCGACTGTTTCAAGAGCCCACATCTCTTTGTTATTTTGTTTGGAAAATTTATCCAAACTTTTGACTGCGGTTGAAAAACAATATCCTAACGAAAAATTGCTAGGCAAACCATTGTTTTTCACAGTTGCCGCAAGATCATCAAAAGTATTTTGGTTTATTTTTCCAGCATGCAATTTCTCTTCTGCGCAAGGAAAAGCATAGCGCAAGAAAAGTTGCGGACCAGTTAGTTCTACCACAGTGAACTCCTTCCAAGAAAGTTATATCACTATTTCTCTTCCCATTCAACCTTTAGGAAATGCGAAGCACAAGACATGCAAGGATCATAAGCTCTTATTAATTTTTCTATTTCAAAAGCAATTTTTTCTTTAGCCATATCAGAACCATCAGCATACTCGGATTTGCCTACGGTGAGCGAAGTCGAACCGTCTATCAAACTCTGCACCAACACCCCAATATCTCTTTCTATATTTATTTGATTTTGACCGGTTGGCACTACCACCTCACCTTCTTTTATTTTACCGTTAACATCAATAATTACTTTATGGTAAAGAGTACCGCGAGGCGCTTCTACTACACCGATGCCAACGGCACCTTCTTTTCTCTCTCCTTTCATTATAGGTTCAGCCAAAAATTTATTATTGGAAAGAATATCAATTGATTCATCGACACTATGCAATATTTCAATAGCCTGAGCCAAGTTATTGTAAAAAATATCAGTAGCAGGAAATAAATTTAAAACCTCTTTTAGCGATTCTTTGGTTTTTGGATGCAGTTTATCTTTAGCCAAATTAATTCTAGCTAGGGCGCCAACCATATAACCTTCGCCGTTGTAAGTATAAGCCGAGGCTTGAGAATATGGCAGAACAGTGTGTTCCAAATGCGAACGAAAATCTTTTTCTTCATATTTTTCGTTATGGCTAGTTATAATGTTACCGTTAATGTAGCCAAAACTATCTTCGGGCACTAGAGCCATATATTTAGTCTGGCGGTCAAAATGAAAAGGCGCATTTTTAAAAATTTCAATCAAACGCAAAACGGCTGGCCGAACCGCTTCTAATTTTGAAATAGCCTCAGCTGTTTCTGATTCTTCAGGAAATTTTAGAAAACCGCCAATAACTGGATTGGTCGCGTGAACACTGCGGCCGGCAATTAAAGTAGCCAGAAAATTACCAGCCGATTTGGTATCAAAACCATCGTGCAAGAGTTGATGTTCTATTGGATTATTTTCATCTAAATCCAAAAAAGCGTCTTTGCCAAAAATATCCGGCATACTAAACAAATATAAATGAAGCGCGTGGTCGCGGATCATCAGGCCATGCATAGTCAAAGCTCGCAGCAGTTTAGTCTGAGCGGATGGAGTAATGTTAAGCGCATCTTCACAAGCTTCGATACTGCACATAATATGAGCATTGGAACAAGTACCGCAAATGCGCGACAAGTGAGCGGGGATAGCGGCGATATCTTTACCTTTCATAGCTTCTGTGAAGAAGCGTTTGTATTCAGTAATGGCAAATTTAACATCGGTCACTTTTCCATCTATTACTTTCAAATTCAAAGAAGCGTTACCTTCAACTTTAGTAATATGTTCTAGAGATAAATCAAAACTATGCATGAAATTCTGATATTAAACTATTAACTTTTTCTAAAAATACGGTCGGACTCATCGGACAACCGGGTATTTCCACATCCACCTTGACTACATCTGATAATTTTTTAACTTCTGGCAAAGAACCGAAACGGGTAATCAAAAAATCAATGCTTTCTTTTTGTTCAGGCGTAAAAGTATTGCGCTGATTGGCCGGCAGACCTAAAACGGCGCAAGAGCCAACTGCTACCAACTTTTTCGATATATTGCGGATATCTTTAACCTGTTTTTCCTGGTCTGGCGAAACAATAGCACCTTCCACGAAAGCAATATCAAATTCATCAAATATATTTTTAGATTTTAAAACCCGTACATGCCGAAAATCAAAGATTTTTTTCCACTCTTGCCAATGGTCGTTCATCACTTCGGTCATGACAATGGTGTTATCTTCACAACACGAAAAAGAAAACCATCCAATTTTTACTTTGCCCGCCGTAGCTTCAGCGGAGGCTGGTTTGTCCTCAGTATTTTCCATATGCTGAATTATAACATGTTATAATTATTTTATGCTTAAAGATCCACATAGCGATATATTTACAGTTGGCATCGGCGGGGCAGCCGGGGACGGAGTGCTGGAGGCCGGGTCAAACTTGGGACTGCTTTTGCGGGATTTGGGTTATGAGGTTTATTTATCTAATAATTATCCCTCGCTCATTCGCGGCGGACATAATTTTGTGCGCCTGAGTTTCAGTAAAGGATTCTCCTCCGCCGAAGGCTACGGCGGGACAAGGAAAATTTGGTGCGATCACACTAAACTGGATGCTTTGATTGCTTTAAACGAAGAAACGGTAAAATTACACAAAGATGAACTAAATCAAATGGCGGTAGTTTTTGCTGATAGTTTTGAACAAGCTGATATTAATATTTTGGGTCAAAATGCAGTGGTAGTGCCCATGCAACTTTCGGTTAAAGAATTAAATGTACCGGTCATAACTCGTAATTCAGTGGCTTTAGGCGCGCTTTGTTTCTTACTTGATTTATCTTTATCAAAAATGATGGAAATTTTGCAACTGGTTTTCAAAGATAAAAGTGCGGATATAAATACCAAACTGGCAGACATCGGCTTTGAACATTTGCAAAAAATGCAATTTCGACATTCTAAAAAAATTGAACCGAGCGAACCTCATGGCGAATTTATTGATGGCAATAAAGCTTTTGGTAAAGGTTTACTTGCCGCTGGTTTAGATTTTTATATTGCTTATCCCATGACACCTTCTTCTTCTATCCTGCACTATCTGGCCAGGAAGCAAACACCCGAAGGTTTGAAAGTTATTCAGCCGGAAAATGAGATTTCGGCTATCAATATGGCGCTTGGTATGGTTTATGCTGGCAAAAGAGTAGCGGTCGGTTCGGCGACCGGCGGGTTTGCCTTGATGCAAGAAGCTTTCAGTTTTGCGGGTATGGCCGAACTGCCTTTAATAGTGGCTGTTTCGCAAAGACAAGCGCCAGCGACTGGCATGCCGACTCACTCTTCCCAGTCAGATTTGCGTAATGTTTTACATGCTGGCCATGGGGAATTTCCGCGAATTGTAATTGCTCCTGGTGACTCTGAAGAAAGTTTTCAACTTGGCGCCAAAGCTTTAAATCTAGCCTGGAAATTTCAAACGCCGGTTATTGTGCTTTTGGATAAAATTTTGTCTGAACATATGATAACTGCCAATATTGATCTTGATTCAATTTCTATTGAAAATGGAAAAATGGCGGAAAACACAAATGAAAATTACAGTCGCTATGAAATTACGACAGATGGTATTTCACCAATGGCTTTCCCGGGAACAGAAAACACGATAGTTAAAGTAACTAGTTATGAACATAATGAAAAAGGTATAACAACTGAAGAAACTCAGGAGGTTAAAAAAATGCTTGATAAACGTTTTGCAAAAATGGAGACCATAAAATCGGAAATGCAAAATCAAGAAACTGTTAAAATATACGGTGATTTGGGAAGCGAAGTTGCACTGGTCTTTTTTGGTTCGACTAAAAGTCCGGTTTTAGAAGCTTCAAAATATTTTGATAAAGGAATCAAACTCCTGCAAATAATTTGGTTAGAGCCGTTTGATACCGAAAAAGTTAAAAAAGAACTTGTCGGAGCCAAACGCATTATTTGTGTAGAAGCGAATCATAATGGTCAGTTGGCCTCTTTAATCAGAGAAAAAACCGGCATTGAGATTACCGAAAAAATATTGAAATATGATTCCTTACCTTTTGATCCGATAGAATTAGCCGAACAGATTAATACACTATTAAAATAAAATGGAATTAAATTTAGCCACAAAAGCAAAAATAACTTGGTGTCCGGGTTGTCCAAACTCACAGATTTTAGTCGCTTTCAGGCAAGCAATTACGGAGTTAATTGAGCAGGGTAATCTTAAACCAGAAAATTTGGTTGCTTTTGCTGGTATTGGCTGTCACGGCAAAATTTCTGATTATCTAAATGTAAATTCATTTACTGCGCTTCATGGCAGAGTAATTCCGGCAATGACGGGTGCCAAATGTGCCAATCCGGCGTTAACTATTATTGGTTTTTCCGGTGATGGTGATTCTTTAGATGAAGGAATTGAACATCTAGTTCATGCGGCCAAAAGAAATTCCGATGTTAATCTTTTTATTCATGACAATCGAGTTTTTGCTCTGACTACTGGTCAATTTGATGCTCTAAGTCCAAAAGGTTTCAAAAGTAAATCTACACCTTTTGGTAGCATTGAAGAGCCGCTTAATTCTTTGCTTTTGATGCTGGCTTCGGGCGCTACTTTTGTGGCTCGCACTTATGCTGGCGATATCGCCGGTACCAAGCGCATCATGCAAGCTGCTATCAAACACAGAGGATTTTCGTATGTGGATATTATTCAGCCTTGCATTACTTTTTTTGACAGCCGGGATTATTTCAAGGACCGAGTATATTGGATAGGTGAAAGTTTTCCAACCAATGATTTAAAAAAAGCTATGGAAAAAGTTTCTGAAAAAACAGATGATAAAGTGCCATTAGGAATATTTTACAAAGTAGAAAAACCAACTTTTGAAGAAGAATTATATAAATTAATATGAGTTTGGAAAATTTTTTTAATCCAAAATCGATAGCAGTGATAGGCGCCTCAAACAACAAAACCAAAGTAGGATTTTCGCTGGTTTCAAATTTATTGGATGGTGGAAAAAAAGAAATTTATCCGGTAACATTGATCGAAAAAGAGATACTCGGCCGGCTTACTTTTAAGAGTATTTTGGATATTCCCGGCAATATTGATTTGGCTATTATTGCTGTTCGAGCCGATATTGTGCCTCAAATTCTTTCTGATTGCGGCCAAAAAAAGATACCGAATGCCATTATTATTTCTTCAGGATTTCGGGAGGTA
>Ga0265316_10003724_pt1 | contig 15340 bp, 13 predicted proteins | sample 4522metaG_FD_202092 | JGI IMG/M metagenome (GOLD analysis project Ga0265316, IMG submission 202092) | Rhizosphere microbial communities from Carex aquatilis grown in University of Washington, Seatle, WA, United States - 4-5-22 metaG | ecosystem: Host-associated > Plants > Roots > Rhizosphere >...
CCAACGTGCGCATCCTGCGGCTGCCGTGCACCGGCCGCATCGACACGAACCTGGTGGTCAAGGCCTTCGAGACCGGGGCGGACGCGGTGCTGGTATCGGGATGCCATCCGGGCGACTGCCACTATACCGCCGGCAATTATCACGCGCGGCGGCGCTGGATGCTGTTCCGCCATTTGCTGGAAGTGGTGGGCTTCGACATGCGGCGCATTCAATTCACCTGGATCAGCGCCGCCGAGGGCCGGAAGTTCCAACAAGTCATCACGGACATCACCGAACAGACACGCGCGTTGGGACCGTACCGGCCGTACGACGGCGTGGCGCAACCTGCCGGCCTGCCTGATGGCGGCGCCGTCGCCAATGCGCGCGAAACCGCCTCGACAACCGCGGCTGAAATCGCGCTGCGCGAAACCGCCGCTCGATTGTTGAGCGGCGGCACGGTGAAAGTGGTCATCGGCTACGGCGCCAACGGTCCGGTGTTCGTAACCAGCGCCGCGGACGTTTCCCGCCTGGTCTGGAACGGCCGCTCGCTGGCCAATCTCACCACCTACCTTAAGCGCCCGGAAGTGCGTGCGCTGGGAAAGCCGGCCATCGTGGTCAAGGGCTGCGATGCACGCGCGCTGGTGGTGCTCGAAAAGGAATCGCAGGTGGACCGGAAGGACGTGCATGTGATCGGCATGGCCTGTGCCGGCATGGGTCAACCCAAATGCGCCGCCTGCGACACGCTCCAGCCCCGCTTCGCCGACGAGACGATTCCGGCGGGCGCCGGGCCGGACGGAACGCCAGCCGCCGATCGCTACGCGGCAGTGGAATCGCTGCTGCGCATGCCTCCCGACGAGCGGCTGGCGTTTTGGACCGCCGAGTTCGACCGCTGCCTGAAATGCTACGCCTGCCGCCAGGTCTGCCCGCTGTGCTACTGCGAGCGCTGCCTGGCGGACAAGAACCGGCCGCAGGCCATCGACACATCGCCTCATCGCAGAGGCAATTTCGCCTGGCACCTATCGCGCGCCATCCACCTGGCCGGACGGTGCGTGGGCTGCGACGAATGCACTCGCGCCTGTCCCGCCGGCATCGACCTGCGCCTGCTCAACCTGGCCCTGGCGCAAACGGCGGAGACCGAGTTCGGGTACCGCGCGGGCATGGACCGGGCCGCCGAACCGCCGGTCGGCGCATACTCGCTGCAGGATAAAGAGGAGTTCATCCGATGACGCGCGAACAACTGCGCCGAGTTGTGGCCGAGTGGCTGGCGGCCGGCAAAACCGTGTTCGGCCCGGTGCGCGTGAAGCCGGGGACGGTGCTCTACACGCGCCTCGCTTCCGCCGATGCGCTGCTGCTCGGGGGTTGGGTGCGTCCGGCGAATTCCATTAAGGAAGCGGTATTTCCGCGGCACGAAGTGTTGTATAGCTACCGCGTGGAGGGCAACGGCATCGAACTCGCGGACCCGGCGGAGGAAGCGCGGGAACAGATCGTGATCGGCGCGCACCCGTGCGATGCCGCGGCGTGGCCCATTCTGGACAGGCTTTTCAATTGGGACTATCGCGACGAACAGTACAACCGGCGGCGCGCAGCGACTACTGTGATTACCGTGGCGTGCACGGAGCACGACGAGCATTGCTTCTGCACCTCGGTGGGATTGGGGCCGGAGGCGGAGCGGGGCTCGGACGCCATGCTGGTGGAAAGCGGCGGCGAGTTTCAGGTGCGCACGCTGACCGAAAAGGGCGCTGCTTTGTTTGCCGGGTGCACGAGCGCAGGCGGCACCGCCTGCGCCACCACTGGCAGCACTATCGGCAGCACCACGGGAGCCACCACCAGCAGCACCATGGGCACCACCACCGTCGCGCCGGTGTTCGACGCGCGGCAAATCGCCGGCTTCGCGCGGGAGCATTTCGACGATCCGTTCTGGCGACAACATGCGCTGGCGTGCCTGGGCTGCGGGGCCTGCGCCTATACCTGCCCCGTGTGCCACTGCTTCGACATCGTCGACGAAGGCAACGCCCGCGCCGGCGTGCGCGCACGCAACTGGGACGCCTGCCAGTTCCCCATGTTCACGCTGCATTCGAGCGGCCACAACCCGCGCCACGCGCAGGGCGACCGCCAGCGGCAGCGCATCTATCACAAGTTCTATCTGTATCCCGAAAAATTCGGCGAAATCCTGTGTACCGGCTGCGGCAACTGCGCGCGCAATTGCCCGGCCGGATTGGGAGTTCTGCCGCTGGTTACCGAGATCCGCGATGCCGAACCTGTACAAGCCTGACCTGATGGAAGTGATTGGCGTGCGGCAGCACACGCCCGACGTGAAGTCCGTGCGCCTCCGTTTCCAGGACGCGGACCGCGCCCGCGAGTTCCGCTTCCAGGTGGGCCAGTTCGGCATCTTCTCGGCCTTCGGCGCGGGCGAAGCCACGTTCAACATCTGCTCCAGCTCCAACTGGCACGACTACATCGAATTCTGCTTCCGCCGGGTGGGCCGCGTGACCGACGCTCTGTGGGGCGCAAACGTTGGCGATACGCTGGGCTTCCGGGGACCGTACGGCCACGGCTATCCCACCGGCGAGTGGCGCGGGAAGAACCTCATCTTCCTGGGCGGCGGCATCGCCATGCCTCCCATCCGCTGCGCCATCTGGTATGCGCTGGAGAATCGGCAGGATTACGGCGACATCACCATCGTGTACGGCGCGCGCACGGTGTCCGACCTGGTCTTCGTGGACGAGCTCGACGAATGGGCGCGGCACCCGGGCGTGCGTGTGATCCGCTGCGTCGATCCGGGCGGGGAGACGCCCGCGTGGAACGGCGAGATCGGCTTCGTGCCCACGGTTTTCGAACGGGCGCGCGTGCCGGCGGGCGGAGCGGTCTCGCTGGTGATCGGGCCGCCGATCATGATCAAGAACACCATCCCGGTGCTGGACCGCATGGGCGCGCGCATGGCCGACGTGTACACCAGCCTGGAGAATCGCATGAAGTGCGGGGTGGGCAAGTGCGGCCGCTGCAACGCCGGGCCGGCGTACGTGTGCAAGGAAGGGCCGGTGTTTACCTTCGAGGAGCTGCGCGCGATGCCGATGGATTACTGACCGGGCACACCGGACACCACCCGGCACCACCGGGCACGTCACTACCCCCCCACCGGGCGCGGCGCGGGTGTATGATCTTCCCGGAAGCGCGTCGAGCGAAGGAGGTGCCGATGTTACGGGCAGACAGCTCTGAGGTGAATTGGGACACGGACAAGAAACGGTGGACGGTTCGCGTGAAGGTGGGCGAGGAAGTGATCCGGCGGCCACTCCTCAAGACTCCACGGAATGCGGCGGAAGAAGTCTTGCGGTCCCTGGCCGTGGAGACTGCCAAGGCTGACGGCTACGACCTGGATCCGGCGACAGTTGCGATCATGCACTAAGCGCGTCACCGCGACCAGGCGATCCCGCGGCCCAGCACGAAGAGAAACAGCAGACTCGCCACCAGGCCGGCGGCGATCCACGCGGGGCTGCGCCGAATGGGCTCAGCCTGCTCTTCGTCCTCGACGCGGCCCCGGTGCCACAGCGGGATCAAGGAAGGCAGGCTGAGGAGGCCGGCATTCGCGCCCAAAGTGGAAGGCAGCGCCGAAGCGACAACATAGAACAATCCCAGAGGATTCAGCAGGCCGCCGATTCCGGCCAGTATGCCGTCCGTGAAATAGGGGGTCCAGCACAGCCGGCGAAGCCTTGACGGGGTCCCTTCGCAGAAAGGGTTCAGCCTGACCGCCACCACCAGCATCGAGGCGTAGTAGGAAGCGGCGCCCAGTGCGACCAGCCCGAGTTGCCACATCCAGTGCGGTTCCAAGCCGCGAATCACCGCCGCCCAGTCGCCAAAGTTGGTGACGCCGGAAAAGAAGAAATAGCCGGTGCCGGTGAAAAGATTGCCCGCCATCGCCAGCACCAGGAAGTAGCGGGTGGCCGGCCGGTAACGCCGGGACCCGCGCAGGAGGAGCCAGAAGACCGCCGCAAAAACAAGATTCACCAGCGTGCCGTTCGCCGAGATCAGCCGCGTGTCCAGATCGCTCTGGAGCGCCACCGTGCTCATAGTCAGGCGATGGGCGCCGCTCAGCCACGCCGTGACCCCGTGACCCAGCCCCTCGTGCAGCACATCCTGAAGGATGCAGGCCAGCGCGGAGATGGCGATCACGGTGAGGCGATCGTCGTTCCTAGCCGGCGCCATTCGATTACAGCCCGAACTCCGCGGGCGTTTGCGCGAACGGGTTCAGAACCTGGACATCCTGGTAGCGCCGCTCGCTTTGGAAATCTTCCGATAGCAGGTACACGGAGCCGGAGCGCTGGGCCGCGGCCAGGATGAGGGCATCCCAGTAGGAAAGCTGCGCCGCGTCCATCCAATGCCAGGCTTGCTGTATCAGGCCCAGGGAGCTATCCACGGGTCTCCAGTAGCTCATATCCTCCACGATTTCGCGCGCCGCAACTGGCCTCAGCCGCATCTTCCTCACCGCGTTCCAATAGAACTCGTGCAGCACTTGCCAGCTCAGCCGGCCCCTTCCAGTCGCCCACAGGGCTACCAGCCACTCCGTCGCGCGCACTCGCTTCCAGGACTCCGCGGGATCGACGGAATACAGCAGGACATTCGAGTCAACAAAGAAGCCATCAGCGGCGTTCATGCAGTTCCTCACGGCTCATGCGTTCCGCCGCGCCGATTCCAGCCACCGCGTGGTGGGATTTCCAATGCTCGAACGCCCGCCAGTACTCGTCGCTCAAGCGCATCTGACGCTCCAGCATCTCACCAACCAGCCGGGACACAGAAGTATTCTCTTCGGCGGCTTTTCGCCGCGCCCAGAGAGCAGCCTCCTCCGAGATCTTGATGGTTACGTTCTTGGTCACGAGAATAGTGTAGCACGAAAAAAGTGCCCCGACAGGCGGGATCGGACCCACTCACCCTACCGGCCGGGGGTGCCGCTGGCCGGGTGTCCCTGGCCGGTTGACAGCCGGTTTCGGATGCCCGATATTTGAGATGCAATTCGCGGAAAAGCCGATGAAGACCGTACGGAACGCCTTCCTCATATTGCTGGGCGCCTGGGCCGCGTGGCCTGCGCCGGCAAACACGGTGCACCCGTGGGAAAAGCAGGAACTGAATTTCACGTGCACTGGTTCCTATGCGAACCCTTACACCGATGTCACGGTTTGGGTGGACTTGACCGGCCCGGGATTCCGGAAGCGGGTCTACGGCTTCTGGGATGGCGCCAAGACGTTTCGCATCCGTGTGCTGGCCACGGCGCCCGGCACATGGTCCTGGCGCAGTGGATCGAGCCCGGCCGACCAGGGCCTGGCGGGCAAGACCGGCTCTTTCACCGCCGTCCGGTGGACCGACGAGGAATTGCAGAAGAACCCGTTGCGCCGGGGCTTTCTGCGCCCGACAGCCAATGGCCACGCGCTGGAGCACGCCGACGGCACGCCCTTCTTCGCCATCGGCGATACCTGGTACTCCGTGGGCACCAATCGGTTCCGGTGGTATGACGACGACCGGGAGCGCCCCATCGGCCCCTCCGCCGGGTTCAAGGACTACGTGCGCTACCGCAGAGCCCAGGGCTTCAACTGGGTGAACGTGATTGCGGCGTTCCCCAACTGGATGACCGACGGCGCCCCGTGGAACGTGGTGATGAACGATGCGGCCAGAACCACCGTCCGTTCGGCCTGGACGGAATTCGGCACCGGCAGCGCCAAAAACATGGACAACGAAGGCGGCCGTCCTTTTGTCTTCCCCGGCAAAGTGCCCGGCTATGAGAACATGTTCCCCGACGTGGACCGCGTCAACCCGGAGTACTTTCATTACGTGGACCGTAAGATCGACTATCTCAACGAGCAGGGCTTCGTGCCTTTCATCGAAGTATCGCGCCGCGACGCCAGCCTCTGCTGGAGTAAGTACTATCAGTGGCCCGAATCGTACGCGCGGTTCATCCAATATATCTGGTCGCGCTATCAGGCTAATAACACCGTGCTCAGCCCTATTCACCTGGATATCATCAGCGAGACAGTTTCGCCGGACGATTTCAACCGGGCGATTCAGTTGGTGATGAAGAAGTACGGACCGCCGCCCTTCGGGACGCTTCTTTCGGCCAACGCCAACCCGTCCACCTTAGAGAATTGGGGCGACGATTCCTGGGTGACTCTGCATCAGACCGGGAACATGCGGGAGCACAACAATTACTGGTACCTGACTGAGATCTTCGAGCAGCCCCATCCCAAGCCGGCGTTGAATGGCGAACCTTACTATTCCGGATACAACGATGCCCGCTCGCTGGGCGGGGGCCGCGGCTACCAATACGGCGCGCCGGGGGGCACGGAGAAGGACGACCAATTCGTGCGTTCGTCGATGTTCGGCAGCTTTCTCTCGGGCGGCTTCGCCGGCCACGTATACGGCGCGGAAGGCATCTGGGGCGCGGACATCGAGCCAACGGCGCCCGTCAAGATGTGGGATGCCTTCCAATGGAACTCCGCCGCCCAGATGCGACACCTGCGTACCTTCGCGTTGTCGATGGGTAAGCGGTACCAGGAACTGGCGCCCGCCGCCGACCTGGTTTCTCCCAACAAGACCGCGGAATTGCGGTCGTACGAAGGGTGGGCATATTGCGCGCGCACGCCGGACAGGAACCTCTTCCTGGCATATTTCGAGAAGGGTTGCCCCCGCAGCCAGATCCGCGGCGCCAGGCTGAACAGCGCCTATCGCGCCGAGTGGTTCGACCCGCGCAGCGGCGCCTGGCGGGACGCCGGCTCGAACGGCACGGTGCGCTCCAGCGCCATCGGCATCATCATGCTGCCCGACTTTCCCGCGGACATCGATTGGGGCTTGCGTCTGACTTATACAGGCCCCGCGCCGGCGCCGCAGGGACGGCGGGGAGGGAACTAAGGGTGGACGTGACGAGATTCGCGGTGACCGGTCCCACCTATCGGCAGACCGTGACGACGACCTCCGACAAGAGCGTCTTGTTCCGCTGCGTCCCGGTCAGCGCCCCCTGATCAGGCGCCGTGAAGGGAGTGTGGGGCGGGAATCCGGGTTCGGCCGCCGGTCCGCGCCGCACGTGTTGCACACACGCCCGGGGAGCACGTACCGGGTGAGGTATTGTTATCCTATGCCCATTCACCTTCAAGGGCTCGCGCCCCTGCTGCAGGTTTTCGACATGCCGGCGTCGGTCCGCTTCTACCGGGACGTCCTGGGCTTCGAACTCATCGCCACATCCCAGCCCGGAGACAACTTCGATTGGGCGCTGCTGCGCTTGGACGGCGCGGAGTTGATGCTCAATACCGCGTACGAAAGTGACGCGAGGCCGCCCGCTCCCGATCCCGCCCGCGTCGCGGCGCACGCCGATACCTGCCTGTACCTCGGTTGCGCCGATTTGGATGGTGCCTGCGCCCACCTCCGCGCGCACGGCTTCGATGTGCCGGAGCCGGCCACGCGCCATTACGGCATGAGGCAGTTGCCAGTCACCGATCCCGACGGCTATAACCTCTGCTTCCAATGGCCGGCCACCGACGAGACACGGGAGCAGTGGCGCGCCTGGTACGGGGCCGGCTCGCTGTGAGGCGGATTCTGCCCCTATTCGCCGTGCTGGCGCTCGGCCGCGCGAACGCCCAGGAACGCGTGGTGGAAAGCGTGGTGCCGGCCCTCGCCTACGGAGCCGCGTGCTCCTCGACGGTCGAGATGCGGAACCTGAGCGACCGGCCGGTGGTGGTGGATGTGGAAGCCCACAAAGCCAGCGGTGCGCTGGTGGCGATGGTCGGGCATCCCGAGATCGCAGTCCGCTTGAGCCCGCTCGAGCGGTCGAGCTACAAACTCGACATCGCGGAGGAGACCGGGAGCGCCTGGGTGAAGGTGCGGGAACGGGTGCCATCGCCCGAGCTTTCGCCCGTGGTGGCCGTCGGCGGCGCCACGGAGTGCGTGGTGGGCAACCAGTTGCGCACCGCCGGCCGCCAGGTGGTCTATCCCACCGAAAGCCCGTGGTTCTCCGGCGATGTGACGGACCTCGGCGGCGGCCTGCTCTCCCTCATCAACACGTCGGAGCGCGCGGTGAAGGCGTCGGCCTGCTATTCCTCCGGCGCGTTCTTTTCCACGCCTGCGGACGCGCCTTCGGGCGCCCACGCGGCCACCGCCGCGGCCGCGGAGCTGAGGCCGCTCTGCACCTCCGCCTTCGAGGTGCAGATTCCGCCGTTCAGCGCCCGCGAATTCCCCGTGGCGCGCGACGGCAGCTCGCATTTCTCTCTCAAAACGCAAGGCGCCGCCATTGTTCTTGAAATGCTCCGTCCGCTGGAGCCCACCGTGAAGATGTACCAGGTGGATTCCAGCATCCGATTCGGCAGCGAGGTCCCTGGCGGCGGTGGCAGCGAGGTCCCCGCGGCACCTGCAAAGCGTTAGCGTAAAATAGGACTTGATCGTCACCCTTACCATCAATCCTGCGATCGACCGGATCATCAGCGTCGATCGCCTGGCGTTCGAGGATCGCTCCTACATCAATTCCATCGGCGAATCGGCCGGCGGACGCGGCATCAACGCTTCGCGCGTCATCCAGTCGTTCGGCGGCGAGACCCACGCGGTGCTGCCCTCCGGCGGCAAGTCCGGCAAACGCCTGGAAGAACATCTGGCGGAATCGGGCTACCCCACCACGCTGGTGCCCATCCGGAATGAGATTCGCACCAACTTCACCATCACCGACAAGCACGGCCTTACGGTCAACCTGAATGAGGCCGGCCCCAGGCTGTCGAAACCCGAGGTGACGCGCGTCGAGCGCGCGGTCCGCCAGTCGCTCGACGGCGCATCCTGGCTGCTGATGTGCGGGAGCCTGCCGCCCGGAGTGCCCACGTCGTTCTACGGGGAACTGATCGCCATTGCCCGCCAGAAGAAAGTGAAGACCTTGCTGCATGCCAGTGGCCACGCGTTGCGCGAGGGCGTCGAGCAAAAGCCCACCGTGGTGGTGCCCAACCAGCAGGAAGCCGAACGGCTGTTGGGCCGAACGCTGCTCACGCTGACCCACTACCTGGAGGCGGCCCGGCAGATTCGCGCCATGGGGGCGGAATCTGTGGTGCTGTCGCTCGGCAGCCGCGGCGCCATCGGGGCGTTTGCCGATGGCATGCTGGAGGCGCTTGCGCCGCGCGTGGATGCGGTCTGCCCCATCGGAGCGGGCGACGCGCTGGCGGCGGCCTACACCTGGTCGTCCAGCACCCGCAAGGCCAACCCGGTGGAAGCATTGCGCTGGGGCGTGGCCGCGGGAACGGCCTCGGCGCTTCTGCCGGGAATGAACTTTGCGACGCTCGCGCAGACGGAAGAGATTTACCGCCAGGTGGAGATTCGCCGCGTGGAGTAGGCATGCACTCCGCGGCTGCCGGCAAAAACAAATTCTTCCGCTCGGCGGGCATAGTTTCGGCGGCCGTGCTCGCGAGCCGCATCACCGGCATGGTCCGCGAAGTGGTGATGGCGCGCCTCTTCGGCGCAGGCGCGGCCAACGATGCCTTTCAGCTTGCCTTTCGAATTCCCAGCCTCACGCGCAACCTGTTTGCCGAAGGCGCGCTTTCCTCGGCTTTCGTTCCGGTGTTCGCGCGGTCGCTCTCGACCCGCGGAAAGAAGGATGCCGCCGAGCTCTCCAACCTGGTGGCCACGGCGCTGATCCTGGTAGTAGGCGCGATCTGCATTTTGGGCATGGTCTTCAGCCCGCAACTCGTCGGGCTGCTGGCGCCGGGATTCCGGCAGGTGCCCGGCAAGTTCGCCTTGACCGTCGATCTCACCCGCATCATGTTTCCGTTCCTGCTGCTGGTGGCGCTGGCGGCGCAGGCTATGGGGGCGCTCAACGCCAGCGGCCGCTTTGGCGTGCCGGCGCTGGCGTCGTCGTTCTTCAATATCGGGTCGGTGGTTTGCGGCCTGGCGCTGGGGTACACGGTGGGCCGCGGGTCGGGGCGCGGATTGATCGTCTCCATGGCCTGCGGGGTGGTGGCTGGAGGAGCGTTGCAATTGTTGTGGCAGTGGCCCAGCATGGCGCGCGCCGGCTTCAGCTTCCGCCCACGCATCGACTGGAGCCATCCCGGAATGCGCCAGATCCTGCGCATGATGGCGCCGGCGATTCTGGGCAATGCGGCGCTGCAAATCAACCTGGTGGTGAACGGCAACCTGGCTTCCGGGATTACGGACGCCGCCGGGCACGTCATCGACGGCCCGGTGAGCTGGCTGGGCTACGCCTTCCGCTTCATGCAACTGCCGGTGGGACTCTTCGGCGTGGCCATCGCCTCCGTCACTCTGCCGGAGATTTCCCGCAGCGCCGGGCTGGAGCGCATGGACGAGTTCCGCGCCACGCTGGCGCGCTCGCTGGGCACGGTGCTGCTGCTGACCATCCCTTCCTCGGTGGGGCTGGCCGTGATGGGCGAGAGCATGATCGCCGCCGTATACCAGGGCGGGCGGTTCACGGCCTTCGATACGCACCAGACCGCCGTGGCGCTGGCCTGCTTCAGCACCGGCCTGGCGGGGTACTCGGCCATCAAGACGCTGGCGCCGGCGTTCTATGCGCTCAATGACGCGCGCACGCCCATGTGGGTCAGCCTGGCGTCGATCGCCGTCAACTTCATAGCGGCGTACGGCTCGGTGAAGTGGCTTCGAATGGGACACGCGGGCCTCGCGCTTTCCACGGCTCTGGTTGCGCTGTTCGGCGCGGCAGCCTTGCTGGCGCTGCTCCACCGCCGCGTCGGCGCCTTGCCCCTGCGCGAGTTGGCGTCTAGCGCCGCGAAGATCCTGGCGGCATCGGCGTTGATGGGCGTGGTGTGCCGCCTGTCGAGCGGCGTCATCGAAGCGGCTGTGGGCGCCGGGCGCGGCGCGCGGCTTGCCGATGTGGCCGTTTCCGTTCCCCTAGGCGTGGCCGTGTTCTACGCGGCCGCGCGGGCGCTCGGGGTCGCGGAACTGGAGGCGGTGAGAGCCGCGTGTTACACTGCGTTTAGGAATGCTCCCCGACCTGACGTTGGCGATCCGCTTGCAGGAAGTCGATAACCGTCTTGCGGATCTGAACCGCGAAATCTCCGCGCTTCCCAAGCACATCGCGGAAATCGAAAAGAAACTCATCTCGCACGAGCGCAAGCTGGAAGCCGACCGTGCGGCCCTGGCTGCCAACCAGAAAGAGCGCAAGAAGTGCGACGGCGACATCCAGGTGCAGGAGCAGAAGATCTCCAAGCTGAAAGGCCAGATGCTGGAGGCCAAGAGCAATGACGTGTATCGGACCTTTCAGAACGAGATCGAATTCTGCCAGAAGGAAATCCGCAAGTCCGAGGATCGCACGCTGGAGCTGATGAGCGAATCCGAGCCCCTGGACAAGAACGTGAAGGCTGCCGAGGCGGCGTTAAAGGTGGAGAAGGCGCAGGTGGAAGCGGAGAAGCAGCAGGCGCGTGAGCGCACCGCGGTGGACAAGCAAGCGTCGGCGGATCTGCAGAAGGAGCGCGCCGAAATCGTGGCGGCCATCACGCCCGCGGTCTACCAGCGCTACGCCCGCGTATGCAAAATGCGCCGCGGCATTGGCGTGGCCGAAGCGGTGGACGGCCGCTGCAGCGTGTGCAACATGGCCATGCGCCTGCAGTTCTTCCAGGAACTCAGGCGGGGCGACCAGGTGATGGCCTGCGAGAGTTGCCTGCGCATCCTCTACTACAACCCTCCGCAATCGGTGGAAGACGTGGCGGGCTCGACGGCCGTGCAAGGATAGCGCGCGAGGAAGCCGCGGCAAAAGGCCTGCACGATCCGGCTGACGGCGGCTGCCGCTTCCGAGTGAGTCGAGGTCTGAACCATTTGCCCCACCAGCAGGTCGTTCGGTTTCGGTGAGGTCAACCACGCTCGGGCCTGTTCCCCCGCAATCGCCGGGCAGATGCGGGCGACATCGCGGCCCAGGTTCCGCGCCGGCAAGCTCCAGATCGAACCCAACGGCTTCCAGCAACGCCGGCTCTTCATCGTAAAGGCGATCGATGTTGCCCGCATCGGCATACGTCGTCAGGAGGCGGTAGAGATCGGCTGCATCCTTGTTGTTTTGCGCGTGGCGGTCTGCCCAGGCAATCAGCTTGAGCAGCGCCAGGCCCGGAACAGACGCCACGCGGACCGTGAGGCCCTCCTCGATTGTTACCAGGAGCGACGAGGCCCACGCCTCTTCGAATCCGGCGACGTTGAGGACGACATCTCGACCTGGAGGCCAAGCTATCGTCCCATCGGTGGAGGCAACACCCCGGAACGGGACGAGATCAACGGGGATCGAGAATCCGGCTCCATCGTATAGACCAGGCGCTGCTGTGCCCTCGGGTCTCCGGCAAACTCACCCGTGGCGATCATTCGTTCTTTCAACCTTTGGAATTCATCCCAGCTTCCGACGCCAATCCCGAAGTCGATATCGCGGGTGGCGCGCCCGGGCCGGAGGCCGTAAACGTTCACCAGCACAAGATCGCGCGCCGTCGCGCCCGCTACGAAGAAAGGGCAGTCGAGAGCGGAGGCGGCGCAGTGAACGGCTCGAAGAACACAGACGGTAGACGCATCGACCGGTCTACTTGGCGCGATGGAATGTGGGTTCGATCCGCTGCTCATAAATCAGCTTCGCAGCCTCCGCGTTCCGGCCATCGTTGGTCGCGAGAAGATCGGCATATACCAGCACGGGAGGAACCAGGCTGGCATCATCGGGGCCGGCATCGAAGCCCCAGAAGGCATCGAGGATTTCTGCATTCCCGGCGCGCTCGGCCCGCATCCGGTTTGCGGCGACCAACTTGGCGATGGGCTCGCGTGCGTAAATCGTGAAGTGTGCCGGCTGCAGGAAGTGCGTCAGTTTCTCGGCCGCGATCTCACCTCCCCAGTATGCCCCGTACTGGCCGAGATCGGCCTGACGGAGCCGGTCCGGGTCCCCTTGGAACCTGCGTGGATTGAGTTTCGGGCGCAGTGCGACCGGATAGTGCGTCACCCACTCCTGGAGCATGCGCTCCGGGTCGAGAAGATCCCGTTCTGTCGCGGTCCCAAGGCGAAGGAATCCGCGCGCCGCAAGGTCCTTTATCACCGGGCCGACGATTCCGAGAGCCACATGGGCAGCGGCCGCGATTTCCCGATAGTTGGCCCGAGCCAGTTCGGGACGGCAGAGCAGGGCAAAGGTAATGCGCAGTCCCGCCGGGTTGAGCGCGCGAAAGCGGTCCTGTCTGAACTCCGCCGGCCGCGGTTGACCGGCCACGTAGATCAACAGGCCGGGACCTTCCAGATACGCATTCCCTGCTTCGTCGATAAACGGCAGATGGAGGTCGCGGCAGCGTTGGGCAATTTCCCTGGAAATGTAGGGTGCGACCAGCAAAAGACGCTTACGCAAATTCCTTCGACTGGCCATCGCCATCGCGGGTGTCTCGAAGCGGTCGACGGTCTTCACTTCCGCGGCAAAACGGTACTTGCGGCGGCTGGTCTCAACCTCCACGATCGTGTTCGCGCCGGCGCCAACTTTCCCGCCGTTCTCCGGGAGCAAACGCGCGCCCAGCCCCGCGGTCTGGTGGAGGGCCGTTATGGCTGTCTCCAGAACTTGGTGCTCTTGGGGTGTCATGGTCGCTTTTCCGGATCCCGGCCGTACGCGCTTGGCCCGTGTTCAGCCTTCTACAGTGTACACGTTCCGTGAACACGCCGCAATATTGAACAAATTGCCTATGTGGCCTTGCAGGATGTGAATTGACCCAACTGGAAAAGGAGAAACACGGTGGGATTCGGCCGGAGCGCGTCAAGCAGGCGGCGCCCCATTGCCGCCGCCTGTTTGACACCGTCGATCGACTGCTCTCGAACTCTTAGCCTAGCGGTCGCCCCAACTGTAGCCCACCCACACCATTCCGGTCATCACCAGGTTGCTCCCAAATTGCGTCAGGTTCGGAACGTAGTGGATATCGAACTGTGGGCGAATGTAGATGTGGTCGGTGACGAAGATATCCACGCCCACGCCGCCGTGCACGTTCAGGTGGTTGGCACTTTGGAGGTACTGCGATTGGTTCGAGCCGCCGAGCGCCGAACTGGCGGAGGCGGCCTCGTAGAACTTCAGATTCGCACCGCCAATGCCGCCTTGTATCTTGATGGCGGCTTTCTTGCCGCTGTACGGCTGGTAGATTCCGTTGAAATCGTACAGCGTCATGCGGGACTGCACGGCCAAGGTGTTCGCCCCGATTGATGGAGCCGACGCGTTCAGGTTCACGTACGTCTCTTTGCCCGGCTGGAAAGCGGCCTCGATGCCGAAGCCGTATTTGGGCTTGAGCATCACGTCGCCGCCAACGCCCATCATGAAGCCGCTGAGCGAAGGGGTCGACACACAAGGCGTGACGGGCGTGTAACTAGCGGTGGTCGTGCAAGAATTCAGGTTTTGATCGACCTGGGTGGAATTGGCCTTATCGTGGACCACACCGAATCCAATGTTCAGGTCGAATGCGCTCTGTGCGGTTGCGAACTGGACGCAGAAAAGCGCCAGGAACAACAACGGTAGGTAACGGGCAATGCGTCTCACGTCAGAAGTCTCCTCTAGTTTGCAGAATTGCGCACGCTTCTTATTATCTTATTCCTGTCGATGCCACCCAAAATTGTTGATTCCCCGTGCCTTGCCCAGCGCAATGCCGGTTCAACATTTACGACGCAGCGTGCCCTGCCGGGGTTTCAACGCTATTGTAGCTAACGCCGCTGGCATCTCGGGCAGAAATGTGAGGATCGTTGGGTTACCAGCACCCGCCGGATGGGGGCGCCACAGGCCACGCAAGGCTGGCCGGTGCGCTGGTAGACACGATGGCTGAACTGGAAGAATCCCTTGCGGCCCTGGGCGTCGACGTAGTCGGAAATGGAGGAGCCGCCGGCGGCGATGGCTTCGGTGAGCACCGCCCGTAACGATTCGTACAACCGCCGGGGCCGCTCGCCGCGCAGCCGGCAAGCGATGGCCATGGGGTGAATCCCGGCGCGGAACAGCGCCTCGTCCGCATAGATGTTGCCCACGCCGCGGAGGAAGCGCTGGTTTAGCAGCAGGGCCTTGACCCTGGTTTTGTGGCGCTTCAGCTCGCTGGCGAAGGCCTCTAGGGGGATTTCGAGCGGCTCCGGCCCCAGCCGGGCGACGCGCGCCGGGAACTCCTCGCTGAACTCGATGCTGCCGAACTGCCGGGGGTCGTCGAACAGCAGGACTCCGCGGTCGAGCGTCAAAATGGCGTGCGTATGCTTGCCGGTGTCACCGCCCAGCAGCAGCTTGCCGGTCATGCCGAGGTGCATCAGCAGGTAGCCGAAGTCCCCCGGCCCCACCAGCGACGCCAGGATGAACTTGCCGTAGCGCTTGACGCCCTCGATCCGCCTCCCCGCAAGACGCGCGGCCATGCGATCCGGATCGCCGCCGCGC
>Ga0265316_10003727_pt1 | contig 15330 bp, 14 predicted proteins | sample 4522metaG_FD_202092 | JGI IMG/M metagenome (GOLD analysis project Ga0265316, IMG submission 202092) | Rhizosphere microbial communities from Carex aquatilis grown in University of Washington, Seatle, WA, United States - 4-5-22 metaG | ecosystem: Host-associated > Plants > Roots > Rhizosphere >...
GGCAAGCCCATAACTTTTTCTCTCACGGCCAAACAGAACTACGAGAAGGGCCTGGCGGAGCTGAAGGACGAGAACTACCCCGAAGCTTTGCGCTACTTCGCCTACGTCAAACAGAAGTTCCCCTTCTCGAAGTACGCGGCCCTGGCCGAGTTGGCTGCGGCCGACACCGAGTTCGAGCGTGGCAGCTACCAGGAAGCGATCGACGCCTACAAGAGCTTCCTGCGCTTGCACCCCAAGCACGAAAAGGTCGAAGAGGGCTACGTATCGTTCCGGATAGCCGAAGCGTGCGTGAAGGAAATGCCCGACGACTGGTTTCTCATCCCACCGTCATATGAAAAGGATCAGTCGACGGTGCTGGAAGCTTTGCGCGAGATCAACAGTCTCATCGACCGCTTCCCCAACTCGACGTACCTCAAGAAGGCACGCGAGTACCGACGGACGGTCCTGCGCCGCCTCATCGATCACGAGGTCTTCGTGGCGCGTTTCTATCTCGACCGTGGCCATCCCAAAGGCGCCATCCTTCGCATCAAAGAGGCGTTGCGCCGCTACCCCGACTCCGGACGCGACGCCGAGCTGCTGCTCACCCTGGGCGAAACGCAGCTCGAGATGGGCCAGCCCGCCACCGCCAAGCAGACTTTCCTGCGCGTAACGCCGGACAACGCCTCGACCGTCGAGGTCAAGCGCGCCGAATTGTTTCTCGACTTCATCAAGCGCCATGACGGCGACGATCCCAAGGATGCTACGCCCCACGGCTGATCCGGCGCTCTGGGCTCTCCACAGACCTCCCCGCGGGCTTTGCTAGTGGCCCATTTTATTTCCACCCCCGAAACTTTCTTCGTCGAGGAGATGCCCGCCTATCTTCCCGCGGGCGAAGGGCCGCACACCTTCGTGTGGATCGAGAAGCGCGGGCTGACGACCTTGGAAGCAGTTGCTCGGCTGGCCCGGACGCTGGGAGTGCAGGCCCGCGATGTGGGCTACGCGGGCATGAAAGATCGCAATGCCACGACCCGCCAGTGGCTGAGCCTGCCCGCGGTTGAGCCGTCGCTGGCAACTGCCGTCGAGCTGGACGGCCTTCGCGTGCTCGAAGCCCGCCGGCATCGCAACAAGCTGCGCGTGGGACACCTGCGCGGCAACCGCTTCGAGCTGGTGCTGAGCGAGATGGTGGCGGGCGAAAGTGATAGCGTGCGCGCGCAACTCCTGCACATAGCCGCCCACGGTTTGCCCAACCGCTACGGCCGACAGCGCTTTGGCAGCGCAGGAGACAACGTGCAAGTGGGCATCGAGATCTTGCGCGGAAACCGTCGCGAGCGGGATGTCCGCCGGCGCAAGCTGTTGCTCTCGGCGGTGCAGTCGGCTGTATTCAACCGGGTGCTCGACCTGCGCGCATCCAGCGGCGGACTCACGCGGGCGCGGCTAGGGGACGTCCTGCAAAAAACCGACACAGGGGGCTCGTTCGTGTGCGAGGAGCCGGAGCGCGATCAGGCGCGCGTCGATGCCGGCGAGCTGGTCCCCACCGCGCCCCTGCCCGGCAGCCGCGGCATGGAGCCGCCTGCGGGCACGCCTGCGCGCGCCCTGGAGGAGCAAGCGCTGGCCGACCTTGGGCTCGCTCCCACCGAGCTTGCGCAAGCTGGCCGCGACCTTCCGGGCGCTCGCCGACCGGTGGTGACGCCGGTCACGCTGGGAAATCCAGCGCTGCAAGAAGAGAGCAACGGCCCGGGCACAGCTCGCCTATTTTTTTCTCTGTCCGCGGGCAGCTACGCCACCGTGTTGCTTGAGGCCTTGGGTGTGGCCATGGGCTAACGACGGAGAATGCTGGCGATGAGCATCCTGAAAGGAGATCCCGCTGGTCGGGAGACGCGCGCGCGCTTCTGGTCCGTGCAATCGCTGCTTCTCCTGGTGGCCCTGCTGTTCTTCCTGCTGGTCATCTTGCGGACGGCTTGGGTTTGCGACGACGCCTACATCACGTTTCGAACTGTGAGAAATTTCATCGCCGGCAATGGCATGCGCTGGAATCACTTCGAGCGCGTGCAGAGTTTCACCCATCCCTTGTGGTTTTTGCTCATGAGCGCGATGGCCTTGGTCGTGCGCGATTTCTATGCGTCGACGCTGCTCGTCTCGGTGCTCTTGTCACTGGCCACTGTGACTCTCGTGGCGTTGCGTGCGACTCGACCCAAGGCGCTTGGCCTGCTGGGCGTAGCGCTTCTGGTTTCCAGCAAGTCCTTCGTGGATTTCAGCACCAGCGGACTGGAGAATGCGCTGTCGCATTTCCTCTTCGTGCTGTTCTTGTTGGAACTAGTTGGCCGCTGGCCCTTGCGGCGCTGGAGTCGGCCCGACAGCATTTCGCCCGATGCTTTTCACCTGGCATTTTTGTCAGGGCTGATGACGCTGAACCGGCCCGACACTTTCTTGCTCACCCTCCCCGCTCTCGCGATGGTGCTGCGGCCCGCTTGGAAATCTCGGCGAACGTGGTGGCTTCTGGCCAAGGCCTTCACACCCTTGCTGCTGTGGGAATTGGTTGCGCTGGTCTACTTCGGTTTTCCGTTTCCCAACACGGCCTACGCCAAGCTAGGAATGGGAATTCCCGCATTGTCGATGATGGGACAAGGTCTGGCCTACTTCGCCAACGAGCTGGTCTTCGATCCGTTGGCGTTGGTGATCCTGACGGTGGCGACGGTGGCGCCTTTCGTCATGCGGGAACGCCGTCTGCAACCGGTGAGCGTAGGCTTTCTGTTCTACGCCTTCTACGTGGTTCGCATTGGCGGCGATTTCATGGCGGGGCGCTTTTTCTCGCTGCTGGTCGTGGGCAGCGTTTTCGTGATCCTTCGGTGCGCCCCGGTTCTGCTGCGACGAAGGGAATGGCTGGCTGGATGGGCCGCGCTGTCGGTTCTCGGCTTGGGTATCTTGATCACGCCGAAGCCGGTGTTGACCGCGGCGTTCAAGGCCGACGGCCAGGCAGACAAGAGTTTCTACGCTCATGGCATCGTCGACGAGCGTCTCTGGTATCTCAAGGAAAGCTCGCTCTTTTGGCGTGACCGCAGCTGGCCGTTGGGGGGTTGGTTCACCGACCAGGGCAAGGCCCTTGCACCCGGCAAGGCATCGGTGCACATGACTCTCGGATTCTTTGGCTTCGCCGCGCCCCGGGACGCCATCATCGTGGACTATTGGGCATTGACCGACCCGTTGCTGGCGCGCTTGCCCGCCGAGAATCCCAAGGATTGGCGCATCGGCCATGTGGGGCGCCCGGTGCCCAAGGGGTATCTGGAAACGCTGGAAACGGGGAAGAACCAATTTGAGGACAAGCGTCTCGGCGAGTTCTACGAGCATCTCTCGGTGATCACGCGCGGCCCGTTGTTTAGCTGGCAAAGGCTGAAGACCATCTGGCACTTCAACCTCGGGTCGTACGACTATCTGTTGAAGCCGACGACCTGAACCGCTGCGCGCGCCTCGGCCGCGAACCTGTGCTAGCTTTCGCGACGGAACCGCCCTTCTGGCTGGTCCTTCTTTCAACGTGCCCCATGCGCATCACCGAACGTATTCTCGCTGCCACCCTAGCCGGCTCCGATTGGGTCCTGTGGCTGCTGGTCTTTCTGTCCATCCTGTCGGTCACCATCATGGTCGAGCGGGCCATCCTCATGTCGGGCCGCGCGCCGCGCCTGGCCGATCTGAGCGAACGCCTGCTCAAGCTGCTTGCTGCCAACGACTTGTCCGGCGCCCGTGATCTCTTGGGTGCGCCGAGATCGCCCGAGGTGCGCGTGGCCTTGGTCGGTCTGGCCGAATTGCCGCAAGGACGAATCGCCGCGGCCGAGGCCATGGCCAGTGCCCGATCGAACGAGCGCCTGGCCATGGAGAAGCACCTGGGGATTCTCGGTACCCTGGGCAACAACTGCCCCTTCATCGGTCTGTTCGGGACCGTGCTGGGCATCATCAAGGCATTCGCAGATCTGTCCCACAATCAGGCCGGCGGAGCCGCCGTGGTAATGGCAGGGATCGCCGAAGCCCTGGTGGCCACCGCGGTCGGGCTCATGGTCGCCATCCCGGCGGTCGTGGCCTTCAACATCTTCCAGGGACGCGTGCGCCGCACGCTGGGGCGCGTGGACTCGATGGCGCATCTGATTCTGGCCCGGTCGCAGGAAGAGAACCACGCGGAATCCGCTGGATCGTCGGAAAAAGGGGCGTAGGCGATGGTGAGCGCGGCCACTCGCTTCGAGGAAGATGATTCGGGCCGGATGATCACCGACATCAACGTCACGCCTCTCGTGGATATCACGCTCGTCCTGCTCATCATCTTCATGGTCACGACCACGTACATCGTGAACCCGTCGATCAAGGTCGAGCTGCCCAAGGCGGCGAGCGGGACAGAGCAGACGCGCACCACGCTGGCGCTGACTTTGACCAAGGAGGGCGTTCTCTACCTGAACGGCGAGCCCTCGGACGAAGCCGGGGTTGTGCATTCCATCGCGACCGATCTGCCCAAGAACCCCGATCTGCAGGCCATCATCGCCGCCGACAAGGTGGTGCCCCACGGCAACGTCGTGCATCTGATCGATCTGGTGAAGCGGGCGGGTGTGCGCAAGTTCGCCATCAACGTCGACGCCGCCTACCAGTCGGGGACGCCCCTGCCGGCGCTGCCCGCGGGCGGCGTGCCGCCCGCAGTTTCCACGCCCTAGGGAGAGCAGGCGTGGCAAGCGGCGTGGCGCTCCGAGGGTGGCGTGCTCATGCGACCCTCTGGGGTGCGATGGGGGCGTTGGTGGCGCACGCCACAATCGCGCTGACGGTGTCCTCGGTTCTGCGCCGGCCAAGCTCAGGACGGTCAGCCATCACCGTCGAGATCAACACCGTGGAGAGGCGTCCCGTTCCGCTCGATCCTCTGCCGCCTGAACGGAAACCCGAGCCCGCGACGGCAGCTCCCCGTCTGGCCAGCCGACGGCCTTCGGCCAAGCCTCCCGCGCCCCTGCCACCCCCGAACCGCGAGGTGCCTCCGGTAGCGCCCAGCTCCGAGCCCCCGCCGCCGGTATTCGGCGTGACGCCCGAGTCGGTCATCGAAGGCGAGAGTGGAGTGGCAGTGCCGGTGGGAAACACGCTCATGACCAAGGACCGCACACCGGCCAAGGCGCCCCCGGCGCCGCTGCCGCCGGCGGTCGACCCCAACGCCTTTGCGCCGGTGGCCGACAACATGGTCTGCCAACATGCTGCTCTGGCCAGCGAGGTGAAGGCCGACTACCCTCCCGAGGCGCGGCGCTTGGGTATCGAAGGCCAGGTGCAGCTCCGCGTGGCTGTCGATCGTCAAGGCAACGTGCGCTGGTCGCGGGTCATCAAGTCCGCCGGCTACGGCCTCGACGAGGCAGCAATGCAGGCTCTGTCCCGGTCCAAGTTCAAACCCGCGCACGCCTGCGACGGTCGTGTCGTCGATCAGGTCGTTCCCTGGACCTACACGTTTCACATTGCAGACTGAAAGGTGTCGGACAGTGTCGGACGGAAAGGTGGACAAGGCTGCTGGGCGCCGGCTATTCTCGCCGAGGGTCGTACCGCGGGCCATGCGTGGATTCTCTTTCATCCTAGCCTTCTTTCTCAGCGCCTTGAGCCCCGGCGCCACGGCCTGGGCGCAGGGTACATCGGGTAGCCCGTCTGCGGATCGGTCGTTCGACGTCCAGCTCTTCCACCCGGCGGTCGGCCCCAAAGGCTACGTCACCCTGGATAGCGCCGACGTTCCTGGTCACCTCCTGTACAACGTGGGGCTGCTGACCAACTATCAATATGGCGCCTTGGCGCTCGACTCCACGGTCAATGGCGGCACCACACGGCTGGATGTCGTGCGCCACCAGGCCATGGCTGAACTCTACGGGGCGGTGGGACTCTTCAATCTGTTCGAGGTGGGCGTCGCCATGCCCATGACCCTGTACCTGTCGGGCGACAACTTCGATTCGACCGGCCAGGGCACCGGCACTTCCATCGCCGCCTATGGAATCGGTGACATCCGTCTCGAAGGCAAGGCGGCGCTGTGGGCCTTCGGCCCCGATCAGGCCTTCGTGTTCGGCCTTTCCGCGGGTGCGACCTTTCCCACGGGCGGTTCGGCCAATTTCCTCGGCGACAAGACCGTGACCGAGCGGGGCCGGGCCTTGCTCGAATACCAGAGATCGGATCGCTTCCGCGCCCTGGTCATGCTGGGAGGCTTGTTGCGAGCGAAATCCAACGTCTTCGGCGCGGTGGTGGGCGATCAGATGTTGTACGGCGCAGCAGTCGACTTCCGCGTGCTGCCCGACATGTCCGTGCTGGCTGAATTCAACGGCCGCGTCGGGTCGTGGCGCTACGTCGACGTGAATCCGACCGAAGTCGACGTGGCCATGCGCGCCTATCTGCCTGCCATGTTCAGTCTCTTGATGGGTGTGGGCGTGGGTCTTGACCATGGCATGGGCAGCCCCATGTTCCGCGGTTTCGTGGGCGTGGGCTGGGCCCCGGACTTCCGTGACCGTGACCATGACGGCATCCTCGACAGTGTCGATCGCTGCCCCGACGAACCCGAGGACAAGGACGGCTTCCAAGACGACGACGGCTGCCCCGACGAAGACAACGACAACGACGGCATCCCCGACGCCGTGGACAAGTGCCCCAACGAACCCGAAGATTTCGACGGCTTCCAGGATGACGATGGCTGCCCTGACCTGGACAACGACCACGACGGCATTCCTGACGTTGACGATGCCTGCCCCAACGAACCCGAAGACGGCAAGGGCAAGCGCCCGTTCGATGGCTGTCCCAGCACGATGGAGGACTCGGACGGCGATGGCATCCCCGACGTGAAGGACCAGTGCCCCGACGAACCCGAGGACAAGGACGGTTTTCAGGATGAGGACGGCTGCCCTGACCCCGACAACGACAACGACGGCATCCCCGATATCTACGATGCCTGCCCCAACGAACCCGAAGACATGGACGGGTTCGAAGACAACGATGGTTGCCCCGACTTGGACAACGACAAGGACGGGATTCCCGACAAGCAGGACAAGTGTCCCAACGAGCCGGAGACCCTCAATGGCTACAAAGACGACGACGGCTGCCCTGACCCGGGCGCGCCCATCGTCGTGCTTCGCGAAGACAAGATCGACATCATCGAGCGCATCACCTTCTTGCCCGGCCAGACCGGTCTTAGCTCCGCGGGTTTCAACATCGTCAAGCTGGTGGCCATGGTCATGCGTGGGCACGTCGAACTGGCGCGCGTTCGTATCGACGTGCGAGCCGACGGCGTGACCGAGGAAACCATGCGCGGGCGTGCCCAGGAGGTTGCCAAGACTCTGGCGGCCCATGGTGTTGACGCAAAGAGGATCAAACTTGGCAACGTCAGCGCCGGCTCCAGTCGAGTCCAGTTCATCATCGAAAGCCGCGTGGCACTCAAGAGTATCAAGATCCCGTTCCCGGCGACGCTCCAGGCGCCACCCCCTGAATCGCCGCCACCCCAGACGCATCCGTCCGCGACACCACCATCGCAGAAGCCGTAAATCACACAACAGTCTATACTGGCTAGAGTACATGAAACCCCGAGGCTGGTCCGTCACCGACGTTGGCCGCAAGCGCGAGCACAACGAAGACAGTTTTCTGTGCAGCGATGATTTGCAGCTGTACGCCGTGGCCGACGGCATGGGCGGCCACCTCGGAGGAGAACGCGCCAGTCGCATGGCGGCCGAGATCTTGGAAAGCGAGATGAGTGCGCGCTTGGCGAACAGCCCAGGCGCGGAGCTGACCGCCGACGCCATGGCGCAGGCCCTGAGGGAATCGACCGCCGCCGCATCCAAGGCGATCTTCGAGAGCGCCCAGGCCGAGCCGAACTACGCGGGCATGGGCACCACGCTGACCGGCCTGTGCTTCCACGGTGGCAGCGTGACCCTATGCCATGTGGGGGACTCGCGCGCGTACCTCTTCCGTGACGGACGCGCGCGACAGCTCACCGAGGATCACTCGTGGGTTCAGGAACAGGTGCGCGCGGGCCTGGTATCCGCTGACGACGACATTGTTTCCCGGTTTCGCAACATCATCACACGCTCGGTGGGCTTCGAGCCCTGCGCTTCGCCCGACATTTCGACCATGCTGGTGGAGACTGGCGACTGCTTCCTGCTGTGCTCGGATGGCCTGTGCAACTACTTTTCCGCCGAGGAACTGGGTGTCGTGCTCAGCGGGCATTTCTACGGCGAAGCAGGCTCGGCGCTGGTGAAGATGGCCAATGAGCGCGGCGGTGACGACAACATCACTTGCGTGATTGTCTATGTCGCGAACGTGCTCGCCGGGCCCGGCGTTCGTTCATAGATTTTTCGGCGCGCGACTTGCGGCTAGGCTACCTCACGTAGATGTCGGGCTTGGGCGGAGGGTTCATGTTGGGGCTGATGCGGAACCCCGTGTGAGGCGGCTGGTTGTAGGCTGACTGCTCAAACGATACCTGCGCCCGGTACGTCGGATCGTGCATGAGCGTATGGATCCGGCGCTTGGTCACAGTTGTCGTCGTGTATACACGCAAGGTCGCGTTGGTCGATTCGCGCCAGACGATTTCCTCGCGCCAGTCGCCCAGTAGGTCGGCGGTTAGCGTTGCGTTTGCTTTGGTACTGTTGTTCGACGCGCACGGTGTTTGGCAGGTCAGCAGCGTGCCTCCGCCGGCTTTGCTGACGGATGTGCCGTTCTGAAGCTCACGCCATTCATCGTCGTCCCAATAGATGAGAAAGTTGCTCCCAGCATTCGATGAAACAGCGGCACCGGTGGCACAATTCACACTGCCCATTTGCGAACAGAGATCCTTGCTGGCCACGCAATCGCCAGAGCTGCACAGGTACTGTCCGAGCGTGCACTGTGGTCTCTGGCTGAGTTCGAAACAGACATCCAAATCTGGAGCCTTGCGGCCGCAGATGAAGCCGTCAGGGCATGTGCCGTCGCTCGCGCACTTGGTCTTGCCATCCTGGTAATTGGGGCCACACGCGGCCACCATCGCCAGCAAAGCTACCGCCAATCGTTTCATGACTTCTCCTGCTGTCAGCTATGTCCCCATGCCCTGGGAAAACAAGCGCGATTGTAGCGGGTTGCGGGTCCTGGGTACAGAGCTGCAAAGCTGCATGCGCGATCGATCGGGGCCTGCGCGGGCTCACGACTCCCGGCTGGGCGGGCGGCGCACGCGCGCCAGACGTGCTATGCATCGGCCTCTAACAAAGGCCCATACGATGCTGCACCGAAAACACGTCGACGCGAAAGGGAACTGGGTGACCTTTCGCCCCGATATCAAGATCATGGATTGCACGATCCGCGACGGCGGTCTGATGAACGCCCACCAGTTCGACGAAGTCTTCGTCAAGGCCGTGTATGACACTTGCGTGGCTGCCGGCGTGGACTACTGCGAGCTGGGATACAAGGGATCGAAACGCATCTTCGCGCCGGGCGAACACGGGGCCTGGAAGTTCTGCGACGAGGATGTGCTCCGCCGCATCGTGGGCGAGGGGCCGCGCCCGATTCGCCTCTCAGTGATGGCCGACGTGGATCGCACCGATTACCACACCGACATCCTGCCCAAGGACAAGAGCGTCATCGATTGCGTGCGCGTGGCCTGCTACATCGGCCAGGTCCCGGGCGCAATCGACATGATCAAGGACGCCCACGACAAGGGCTACGAAACCACGCTCAACCTGATGGCCATTTCCAAGGTCCAGGACCGCGAGCTGGAGGAAGCGCTGGCGGTGCTGGCCAAGAGCCCAGTCGACACCGTGTACGTGGTGGACAGCAACGGCGCGCTCTACTCCGAACAGATTCACGACCTGGTGCTGGGTTTCTTGGCGGCGCTAGACGGAACCGGCAAACACGTGGGCATCCACGCCCACAACAACATGCAGCTTGCCTATGCCAATACGGTCGAGGCGCTCATCGTGGGCGCCGACCGGCTGGACGCCACCATCGCCGGGCTAGGCCGCGGCGCTGGCAACTGCGCGCTCGAGCTGCTGCTGGCATTTCTCAAGAATCCCAAGTTCCACTTGCGCCCGGTCATCCAGTGCATCGAGCAGCATTTCGTGCCCTTGGGCAAAGAGCTGGACTGGGGCTACAGCATCCCGTACCTCATCACCGGCATGCTCAACGAACACCCGCGCGCAGCCATTTCGGTACGCGAAGGCGAGCACAAAGACGAGTACTTGGCCTTCTACGACCAGATGGTCGAGAAGGACTAGCGGTTGGCTAGCTCTCTTCACCACAGAGGGCACAGAGGACACAGAGCCGGATCGGAAGAAGAGGGAGGGGTTGGCTCCTGTCAGGTCCGACCCCTTCCCTTCCGACCTCTGTGCTCTCCGCGCTCTCTGTGGTGCAAAGCTAGCTTCCGGCTTGTGAGGCAGATTGACAGTCGGCGTTTGCCAGCCGACAGTTGCCGCTGCTTGGATTCGGTCATCACAAAGACAGCGCTACTGTTGGCCACAGTGGTCTGCGCGCTCGCGCCGGGCAATGCCATGGCCGGCGGCATGGCTTCGCCCAGCGAGCTGACGGCCGCGCTCGACGTTCTTGGCGACGCTGACCTGGTGGTGCTGGCCGATCCCAACCGCCGTCCGACGCGCGTGCTCTTGGCCACGCGTGTGGCTGCCCCGTTCGGCCACGTGCGGGCCATGCTGTCGGACTTGGCGGCCTACCGATCCGCTTTGCCTTCGCTGCGCCGGTTCGAGTTTGAAGAAGCGAACAAGCGTGCCGGATCCGGCGAGCCGTCAGAAGGAATGGTGGCGTGGGAGTTGGAGGTTCCGCTTTGGAATCTCGAAGGCAAGCTCTGGCTGCGGCCCACGGCCACGGGCGCCGAACTCACAGTCATGGAGGGCGATTTTTCGCCGGGCCTGGTTCGGCTTTCGGCCACGCCCGAGCCAGGCGGAACGACCCTGCTGTCGATCGACGCCTCGACCAACCTGCGCGACGTGAACTGGATCGTAAAGCGGATGGTCAAGCGCAACGCCTTGGCCGAACCGGGCCTGGCAGCAGCGGCCTTCTACGTGTTGTTGCGAGCGCTGCGCCTGCAGGCGGAGCGCATGGGCGACGCGCCCGACCCGCGACGGCACCCAACCGCTGCGCCATCGCCGCCAGCGCTCTTTGAACTTGATGATGGACGCCTCGGCCGCCTGGCAAGCGCGAAGTTTCAGGCGCCCGCGCTGCTAGCTGCAGTTCGCAGCCGCGCCAATGGCCGCTTGGCTCTGGTCCAGGTACTGGCCATGTCACGACTTGCCTCTGGCGCAGCTTCGAGCCTGCTGGCCCAACCCCAGACCTGGCAAGCCCTGCCCGGGTTGCGCCAGGTCAGCGCGGCCAACGCCGTCGGGAACTGCGACAGCGCGATCTGTTGGAACGTCGACTCCAGCGTCCCGTTTCTCGATCTGGACGCGACCTGGAAGGTCGGAATGCAGCCTTGGCGTGCCCAATCCGTCACGGGTGCGTGCCAGGGGGGAGTGATGGGCCTGGACTTGCTTCCCTCCGGCGCCGGCACGGCAGCGGTGCTGTCTTTGCACCCACGCTTGGAGAAAGCCGGCTATGTGCCGCGCAAGTCAATAGCGTCCGAACCGCTGCTCGAACATGGACTGTCGCTTGGCCTGGCCGTGGTCGATATGGTCAGCCTGGTGCACGCGCTGGACGCGGGTGCGCGGTGACCTGGGCCTGATCTGCCCCGATCAGTCGCAGTAGCCGATAGTGTCTGACCCCGCCCACTTCGAGCACCCGGCCCCGATGCTGTCACCGCAGTCCGCGTTGACCACGGCGGCGGAAGAACCATAGTGGCACAGGTTCGCGCAGACGTAGTTCGGGTTGCAGATCAGCTGCGGGCCACACGCTTGGGACGTGGAATCAGGGATGCAGTTTACTCCCGCAGCAAGGGCGCGGCCTTGCTGGGTCTGGCAGGTCCCAGTGCCATTCGCTGGATTCGGGTAGCACCCGTTTCCCAAGCCGCAAAAAATGGAGTTGTTCGTCCCGAAGAGGTCACAGATTGATCCAATGCCCCCCAGCTCCGCTGTCGCGAGATCTGGCGACGAATCGGGCAGTACCGCAGCGTCAGGTGTGTATTCCCCTGTGCCCCCGATGCCAATAACGCCGCCGCCGGCATCGTCGGGAATGGTCACCACGCCCGAGTCGACCACAGTGCGCGTAGGAGAAGCTGCGTCGCCTGGCTGCGGCGGAGTTGCGAAGTTCGTGTCGTCGTGCGCGACGCATGCAAGCAGCGCCGACAACAGAGTGCCTCCGGCAAGTACCTTCCACGCCATTCGCATGATCTGAAGGTTAGTATAGCCGCTTGGCTTGGCAGCGGCACTAGCGGACGCTCGCTTCACGATTCCACTGCTTGGTTGCTTCCTTGGTGACTGGCTTGTCCCCTGCAACGTCGCGAAATCAGTGGCACGCGATCTGCTTCGCGTGGCACAATGAGCCCCTGGATTGTCGAGAGATCATCGTGCCTTTTCTGCCTGCCACCAGACGGGGCGTGCTCTGCGCTGAGGTGGAGCCGACGCTCCAAGGGAGACGGACGTCTTCTATGCGCACACTGGTTGCCATCACGTCGTTGTGTTCGCTTGGTCTCTTCACCTCTTGTGTGAACCTGGACAAGCCGGCTGCTGTCGCCGAGTGCGAACAGAACGGGGGCTGCCTGAACGGCGATGATGGTGGTTTGGATGCCCCGCTGACCGATGTTGAGATTGGGCTGGATGAATCCTCTGACTCGTCGGATGGGGCGGAAGAGACCTCGGCCAGCGATGGCGCAAACGACAGGGTCGACACGACCAGTGATGGTCCGCAGCTTGGCCCGGATGGCAGCGGCGCCGGGCCAGACCTAGTCCCCAACACCGACACGTTGATCGTCACGGTCACCGATACCTCTCCGGCGGTTCCCGACGCGGCTGCCGATGTTCCGATGGACGTGCAGCCAGACGCGTACCAAGGCGATGTCCCCAGCATCCTCAACGGGACCTGCGCCTTCAACGGCAGCCCAGCCCCCGCGGGAACGATCTGCCGGTTGGCTACCGATGTGTGCGACGTCTCCGAGACTTGTGATGGCAGCAGCACGGCTTGTCCCCTCGACAAGTTCGTGGCTGCCACCGAAGTCTGCCGTCCCAAAGCCGGCGACTGCGATGTGGCAGAGAATTGCACTGGCTCGTCCGCAGCCTGCCCGACCGACAAATTCCTGGCCAAGAGCGCCGTGTGTCGGCCAGCGGTGGCAGGCGGCTGCGACGTGGCTGAATACTGTGATGGCTCCCATGCCGTCTGCCCGGCTGATGTCTTTTCGCCAGTCAGCACCACCCCATGCCGCTACTCTGCCGATGGTAGTGTCTGTGACCCGCCCGAGTTCTGCACCGGCACCAGCAACGCGTGCCCGGCTGACGTGAAGTACACTCGGCCGGCGGCGGCGCCCACGGGTGTTGCCGTTGCTCCGGGGACCTTGCAAGCCGACGTCGCTTGGACCCCCATCACCGGGGATGCGGGCGTTGGGGTCACGGGCTACAACGTCAAGATGAGCAGCATCACTACAGGTGGCTGGAACACACGCGGCTCGCCTGCGACATCTCCCTTCACGGTGACGCCCATTACGGCCGGCCAAACCTGGTACTTCGTCGTGTCGGCCTACGACGGCTTGCCTTCATGTGACTCCGCCAATTCCACCCCGGCAGTCAGCGCCAAGTCTTGCTCGGGGGCCAGTGCTCCCGCGACGCTGACCGCCGCGGCGGACAGCGCAGAGAACGTGGACCTGACGTGGACTTCGGTCAGCGGCGCGGCCTCTTACGACGTCTCGCGAAGCACGACCAAGGGCAGCGGATACTCAGTTGTGATCGGCGGACTCACGGCCACAAGCTACAAGGACAGTCCAACCGTACCCACCAACGGAAGCGCGACCTACTACTACGTGGTGCGGGCCAACACTGCTAGCTGCAATTCACCCTACTCGCAAGAAGCGACGGCGACGATCACGTCCGCGGGCGCGGATGCTGGCGCTGATACTGCCGAAGACTGATCACCCGAAGACATCGAGACACTGCCCGGTCATGGCCGCCGGCGCGTCCACGGCCAGGAACAACGCCACCCGGGCCACCTCGGTCGGCGTCAGGTCGGGCTTGGCACCCGGCCGACCCAGGGCCAGCATCTCGGTGGCGACCGAGCCGGGGCAAATGGCGTTCACAGCGATGCCGTCCGGCCGCAGTTCCTCGGCCAACGCCCGCGTCAGGCCAACGACGCCGTGCTTGGCCGCGCAGTACGCGCCGAGGAGCGGCGTGCCCTGACGGCCTGCGATCGAGGCCATGTTGATGATCCGGCCTCGACCCCGGCCGCGCAGGGCGGGCAGGAGCGCCCGAATGACCAGAAACATGCTCTTCAAGTTCGTGGCCAGCACGTCGTCCCAGGTTTCCTCGGGCAGTTCTTCGATGCTTGCCCGCGCCACGCTGCCGGCATTGTTCACCAGGATGTCGGGCGCGCCTAGGCGAGCGAGCACGAGATCGCGAAAAAGACTGACCTCTTCGCTCCGTCGTACGTCGCAGGCAGCGATCAGATGGCGCGCGTGTTGTGCTGGATCGAGATCGTCGAGAAAGTGACCGTTGCTCACCCGGCGCGCGCATCCCGCGACAGACGCGCCTTCGCTCGCCAGCAGCGCTGCAATGGCTCGACCGATGCCACGCGAGGCGCCGGTGACCACCGCCACTTTGCCGGTCAGTTTGCCTGCGTTCATCGCACGCGCCCGCCCAAGTTCGCCGCTGCCAGCAGCCGCGCCTTGAGGTCGGGCCGCTCGCGCATCTCGCCCACGAAAGCACTCGTCACCACGCCGGATTGATCGTGGCGCTCGCCGGGCAGAGCCAGGCAAAGCTGCTCGGCCTCGATCACGCAACCCGCGCCGCGTGCACCCAGGCCGTGCCAGAGAGCCTCGGCGATCTGGTGGGTGGCACGTTCCTGCAGGGTAAGTCGTTTGGTGAAACACTCGACCAGATCGGCCAGGCGGCCGAAGCCCACCAGCTTTCCCGCCGGCAGATAGGCCACATGCGCAACCCCGCGGTATGGCAAAAGGTGGTGGGGACACATGGCGTGGAAGCGCAGGCCGCCCACCACGACCACATCAGGGTCAGCCTCGCCCAGCACCGGCTCGCCGAGAATCCGTGCCGGATCCATGTCGTAGCCGGCGAGAAACTCGCGCTGCCACGTCTCTGCCACACGCTCAGGCGTGCGTGCCAGGTCGGGGTCCTTGTCCACATCGCGGCCCGTAGCCCGCAAGAGCGCCTCCACCGCCGTACGCAAGGCTTTCGCATCAGAGGCCACGCTGCTCCCCCTAGAGCCCGCCGTCGAGGTGGACTAGCGAATAGCCAGCCGTGGTCCACGCGCTCATGC
>Ga0265316_10003729_pt1 | contig 15319 bp, 14 predicted proteins | sample 4522metaG_FD_202092 | JGI IMG/M metagenome (GOLD analysis project Ga0265316, IMG submission 202092) | Rhizosphere microbial communities from Carex aquatilis grown in University of Washington, Seatle, WA, United States - 4-5-22 metaG | ecosystem: Host-associated > Plants > Roots > Rhizosphere >...
CTGCAGACGCCGGTCACCTCCGCGCCGAGCGCCTTGGCGATCTGCACGGCGAACGTGCCCACACCTCCGGACGCGCCGTTGACCAGGACTCGTTGCCCCGGCTGAAGGTGCCCCTTGTCGCGCAGGCCCTGCAACGCGGTGAGCGCCGCCGTCCCCACGACCCCGGCCTGCTCGAACGTCACGTTCGCCGGTTTCGCCACGACCGCTCGATCCTGAGGAACGACCACGTACTCGGCGTAGGCCCCGCTCTTCCCGCCGAAGACCTCGTCGCCGGGTCGAAACCGCGTGACGTCCTTGCCGACGGCTTCCACCGTGCCGGCGAAGTCGGCTCCCAGCCTGTTGCTCTTCGGCTTGCGCAGCCCCATCATCGCGCGTGCGACGTACGGCCTGCCGGCGAGCGCGTACAGCTCCGCCGGGTTCACGGAAGACGCGTGAACGCGCACGAGCACGCCGTCGTCCGTGAGGCCAGGCTTCTCGATCTCCCGGAGCTCGGGCGGGCCGTAGGTGTCGCAGACGATCGCCCTCATCGAGTTCGGCCGCCGTTGAGCGTCAGGACGACGTTCCCGGTCTTCTGCTGCGTCTCGACGTACCTCGTCGCTTCGACGACGTCCTCCAGCGGGTACGACCTGTCGATGACCGCCCGGTACTCCCCGGCCTCGATCAGCTTCTTGAGCAGCAGGACGTCCTCCTTCGTGTACCTGGCGAGGCCGAGCGCCGCCCTCTTGTCGCCCACGTGCGACGTCCACAGCGCCAGGGGGAGGTTGCGGAACCCGTCGGTCGCGATGAAGATGCCGCCCGGCTTCAGCGAGCGCCTGCACCGCATGAACGTCTGCTTGCCGACCGCGTCGAAGACGACGTCGTACGTCTCGCCGTTCTCGGTGAAGTCTTCCTTCAGATAGTCGATCACCCGGTCGGCGCCGAGCGACTGCACGAGCTCGACGTTCTGCGTGTTGCACACCGCGGTGACGTCCGCGCCGAGGTGCTTCGCCAGTTGCACCGCCGCGGTGCCGATCGAGCCGGAGGCGCCGTAGACGAGGATCCTCTGCCCCGCCTGGAGGCCCGCTCGTCTCAGACACGACAGTGCGATGCAGGCTCCGTCGCAGACGGCCGCGGCCTCTTCGAAGGTTGCGCCCGCCGGCATGTGTGCGACGGGAGCGCTCTCGCGGATGCACGTGAACTCGGCATGCGCGCCGAAGCCCTTGACCCCGAAGACGCGGTCGCCGACCGCGAACTCGGTGACCGCTGCGCCGACCGCCTCGACCTCTCCGGCCAGCTCCATGCCGAGGATCTTCCGCTTCGGTCTGAGCAGGCCGATGAAGTAGCGCGTCAGGAACGGCTTGGCGCTGCGCCAGCCGCAGTCCGTCCGGTTGACCGTCGTGGCATGGACCTTGACGAGGATCTCGTCCTCGCTCGGGACAGGGCGCTCGACGTCTTCGAGTCGCAGGACCTCCGGCGGCCCGTACCGGTCGTACACGACCGCTCTCATCGGTTCCCCTTCCCGTGCTCGGTTGGCTGCGGGTGGCGGATCGGTCCGCCTTGCTTCCACATCCGTCCCGCTCGATAGAGCTCCGCGGGCTTTCCGCCGGTCGACCCGGGCCGCGCGAGGCGCCCGGTCGGGATCACCCAGCCCTCCTCCGCGAGCACCCGCCGACGGAAGTTGGCGCCGTCGAGATGCACGCCCCAGACGGCCTCGTACACCGCCCTCAGCTCCGCCATGGTGAAGGTCGGTCCGACGAAGGCCGTTGCGATTCCCGTGAGCTCGAGGTCGACGCGCACACACTCGACCGCGTCGCGCACGATCTGTAGATGATCGAATGCCAGGTCGATCTTCCCGTTGAGAACGTCCGCGACCGGGAGCAGGGCGGCTGCTGCGGCATCTGCGCCTTCCACGACCGCCCCGACGTCTCGAAGCACTGCGAGATAGGCGACCGTCACGACGTTCATGCGAGGGTCGCGCCCGGGATCGCCGTAGGCGCCGAACTGCGTCAGCAGGCCCGCGTCGTCGACGCCGGTCTCCTCGTTGAGCTCTCGCGTGGCCGCCTCGTCCAGCGTCTCGGTGGGGCGCTTGAAGCCGCCGGGGATCGCCCACATCCCTTCGAACGGCGCCTCGCCGCGGCACACGAGCAGCACGTGGAGCAAGCCTTCGGACATGGTCAGAATCACCACGTCCACCGTCACTGCGAACGCCGGGAACTGCGACGGGTCGTATCCCGGCGGCACTCCGGGATCGGTGGTTTTGGTCGTCATGACCGTTACCCTAGCAGAGGGTTATGGTCTTGTCTACCAAAACATCGCATCGGCCGTCTACGGCAGGAAGTAGTTGGGGTTGGGCATCTTGAAAGGCGGCTCGCCGAGCGCTGCGCCGGGCGCCCTGGCCGAGGGTGGCCCGAGCGTCGCGCTGGTCCTGTCGCGCTGCCGGAGGGCTCTGTCCGACTGCTCTGCCACCTTTGGACGATGAGCGATGGGTATGGCCTGCAGATGCCGGACGTGGATTTCGAGCGTACGCGCCGGGCTTCCCCATCTTTCGGAGCGTGACGGCAGGCTGTACCGGCCCCTGAGCGGCGTGGTGGACGCCGCACGCGGCTGATGCGGCGTCCAGGGGTAGAGAGATGAAGGAGGAGTAGATGGCAACCCAAGCGCCGCGGCCTGCGCGCGGCTTCCGTGGCTACCTGTGGACGGTCCACGGGGACGGAAAACACATCGGCCCGACGGAGGTGGTCGCGCCGGAGGAGCGCCTGTCGTGGTCGCGCACGATCGGCATCGGCATGCAGCACGTGATCGCGATGTTCGGTGCGACCTTCGTCGTGCCGGTGCTCACGCACATGCCGCCGACGACGACGATCTTCTTCTCGGGCGTCGGCACGCTCGTCTTCATTGCGGCGACCGCGGGCCGCGGCCAGCGGCTCGGCCTGCCGAGCTACACGGGCAGCAGCTTTGCGTTCATCTCGCCGGTGATCGCCGCGGAGTCCCACGGCACGGCGGCGGCTCTCGGCGGCATCTTTGCCGCAGGCGCGATGCTGTTCCTCGCCGGCCTGCTGGTCGACCACTTCGGCGCCAACGTCGTCAACGTGGTGATGCCGCCGGTGGTGACCGGCGCGGTGGTCGCGCTGATCGGCCTCAATCTCGCCCCGGTGGCGGTGGGCGACGTGGAGAAGGAGGGCTACACGGCGTTCATCACGCTGTCGGCGATCCTCTTGATCACGGTTCTGCTGCGCGGCTTCTTCGGCCGGATCTCGATCCTGCTCGGCGTGATCGTCGGGTACCTCGTCGCGTGGCCGTTCCACCAGCTCCACCTGCACACGAACTGGAAGGCGGCCGACTGGGTCGGGACACCGCCCTTCCACACGCCGAGCTTCACCTGGTACGGGATCACGCTCGTACTCCCGGTGGTGCTCGTCCTGCTCGCCGAGAACACCGGCCATGTCAAGGCCGTGGCCTCGATGACGGGGCGTAACTACGACCGCTCGCTCGGCCGCGCGTACATGGGCGACGGCCTCGCCAGCATGCTCGCGGGCCTCGGCGGCGGCTCGGGCACGACGACGTACGCCGAGAACATCGGCGTGATGGCAGCGACGAAGGTGTACTCGACCGCTGCGTACATCGTCGCCGGCTTGACGGCGATCGGCCTCGGCTTCATCCCGAAGTTCGGCGCCGTCGTCGTCAGCATCCCGACCGGCGTCCTCGGCGGCGTGACGCTGCTCCTCTACGGTCTGATCGCCGTGCTCGGCGGCCGCATCTGGGTCGAGAACAAGGTCGACTTCAAGAATCCGATCAACCTCTTCCCCGCCGCCGTCGGCCTGACCATCGGCGCCGGCAACTACACCTGGACGCACGGGAACGTGTCGTTCAACGGCATCGCGATCGGCGCCTTCGCGACGATCTTCATCTACCACGGCATGCGGTTCGTGGCGAAGTACGGCCCGCTGAAGGGCGCGCTGGTCGAAGGCCCGGGCGACGCCGTCGTCGTCCCGAGCCCGGCGAGCGTCGAGTCGTCCGCTCCGACGAGCTAGCCGCACCGACGCCCGAGGCAAGACGCGAGAGGCCGCCTCCGGGGCGGCCTCTCGGCGTGAAGCCGAGGCCGGCCGTGGGGCGAGCGTCCCGCCGGGCCGATGTCGTTTGTCAAGGTTTAGCCCGTTGCGATAGACTCGCTCTTGCGGTTCCAGCACGCGGGCCCGCAACGATCCGCCCTCAGCAGCGTGGGTTGGAGCAGTTCGTAGCCGCCGCAACGATTCGGCCGGCGATGAGACTTCGACCAGGATGGGATGGATCGATGGAAGCCGCATCGTCGCTCCACGACCGCGACGCTCACGCGACGGTTTGGGACGCGGCGCCGATGCGGGCGGCCATCCTCTCGACGTACCCGCCCCGAGCGTGTGGGATCGGCACGTTCTCGTTCGATGTGCGCTCTGCTTTGCTCGACGTCTCGGGAATCGAGGATGTGCACCCCATCGCGGTTGTCGACGAGCCGTCGAGTCCGCAGCGGCCGGAGCTCTTGGCGACGGTCTGCCAGGGGATGCGCGGGGACTACGTGCGCACGGCGAGGCTGCTCGACCGGAGCGACGTCGATGTCGTTCTGCTCGAGCACGAGTTCGGGATCTTCGGCGGCCAAGACGGCGAGTACGTGTTGTCGTTCGCGCAGGAGCTGGCGCAGCCGCTCGTCGTGACGCTGCATACGGTGTTGTCCCAACCCTCGCCGCACCAGCTGGGGGTGCTGACTGCGCTCTGCAGCCGGGCGGAGCGGGTGACCGTGATGACCGACAAGGCGCGGCGTCTGCTCATCGAGCTGGGCGCGTCTACCGGGGAGAAGATCCGGGTCGTTCCCCACGGTGCGCCGGTCGTGCTCGGGCACCGACGGCGGGAGCACGCTGCCGGTCGGCGTCCCACGTACGTCGCACCTGGCGGGTACGAGCGGACGCAGTCGCGTTTCCTGCTCTCCACCTTCGGCCTACTCTCGGCGGGGAAAGGTCTCGAGACTGCGATCGAGGCACTTCCGCTCATCGTCGAGCGGCATCCGGAGGTGATGTATGTGATCGCCGGGCGGACGCATCCGCAGGTGGCTCGCCGGGAGGGGGAGCAGTACCGTCGGATGCTGGAGCGTCTCGTTGCCGATCTCGGCCTTGGCGATCATGTTGCGTTCGACGATCGCTTCCTCTCGCTCGACGAGTTGGCCGACCTGCTCGCTGCGACCGACGTCTTTCTGACGCCGTACCGCAGCCGCGAGCAGATCTCCTCCGGTTCGCTCACGTTCGCGGTCGCCGCCGGCTGCGCCGCAGTCTCGACGCCGTACTGGTATGCGGAGGACATGCTCGCGTCCGGGGCGGGCCGGATCGTGCCCTTCAACGCACCGCAGGCGCTCGCCGAAGCCGTATGCGCGCTCGCCGAGCAGCCCGATCGGCTGGCAATGGCGCGGGCAGAGGCCCGGCGGATCGGCTCGCAGCTCGCGTGGCCGTCTGTCGCTTCGGCAACCGCGAGCGTGCTCCGCGAAGCAGCGACGCGCGCGCCGCGACGGACGCGGGACCCCCAGATTGCGTTTCCACCTGCCGAGATCTCCCACCCGGTCTCCGGCCGGGCGACGGCTGCGTCACCGCGAAGCCGTGCGCCGATGCCGATCGAACTCCGTATCTGACCGATGAGGAGACCCGCAGATCGGTTGAACCTGTCGAAGGCATGAGGACCCGGGCTTCGCGGAACGGGAGCGACGGGACTCAGTCCCGCGTTAGGCACCCCATCGAGATTCGTGAGTGAGGCCCTCTGGCGGACTCGAACCGGTAGGCCCCTCCGGCTGCTGGAGCTTGGTAGGGGTTGTCCTGCGCCGGAGTGCCGGTTAGTGTCCGTGCCGGTGGCGGCCGCCGGGCATTCCGTTTCTGCAGCTGCGCCTGAGACCCTGGACAGGGAGGCGCCGGTCGAGATCTTGCCGGTCAAGGCGCTGCCTGTCGTTGCGGTGATCGTCGCCGCCCTGATCGCCGCGATCGGAACGAACTCGCGTTGGGCTCTCGACTTCTTCCACGTCGCCGGCGGTGGGATCTGGACGGCTCTCGACCTCTTCCTCGGGTTTGTGCTCGGCCCGATCCTCGGGCGGCTGTCCATCCCCGCGCGGGTCGAGTTGACCAAGAAGCTGATGCCGAAGCTTGTGTTGATTATTCCCACGCTCGTCACGATGACGCTCGCGGCCGGATTCCAGCTCGCGCGTTACAACGGAATGCTCGATACCTCCTTCCCGCGCCATGCTTGGGTCGTCGCTTCGTTCGCGGTCGTGGGCGTGATGGCTGTGATCGCGATCGGTCTGCTGGAGCCGGCGAACATCGCCGTCCTGTTCGAGCTACGAAAGCCGCAACCTAACCCCGCGGTGATCGAGAAGCTGATGCGCCGGTTCATCTTCACGGCGGGGATCACCGGAGCAATGCAGATCGGGACGTTGATCATCATGACGAGACTTGCGAGCTGATGATCGGGCCGGAACAAAAGGCATGGGCCGATCGGAAGGCGCCGCCGGTGACTGGGCTCTGGATGCTCTCGCTCGCGCTGATCGCCGGTGGAGTGAGCTACCTCGCCGCCTACCTTCCGAAGCGCGCGCCGCTCGGCCCCGCCGTCGGTTTGCTGGCAGCGTCCGGAATCGTCCTTGGTGTAGGTGTCGTCCTCCTGGCGCGCCAGCGTGAGTTCGCGTGGCGGCGGTTCCGTCAGGTGGCCGGATGGACATTCCTTGCCTACATCGTGATCGCGGGGATGATCGAGTACGCGTTCATCTACGACCATACGCACGGGGCGGTGCTCATCGTGATGACACTGATGCTCGTCGTTTTCATGCTCGCCCCGCCGCTACTCGTCGGCTTCACCGTCGCTCGCTTCCAGCACGTTCCTAGCACGTAGGGCACAGCAGACAGGAGCCACGATGACCGACCACGCCGACTGGCCCGCGCTTCCCTATCAGGAGTGGGCGCCGACCAAGAAGACGCTGCACATGGTCGTGCAGATGCTCGGCAAGACAAAGCTGGCTCTGTCGCCGCCCCGACCGGAGTGGCTGCACACCTGCCTCTTTCTGGATAGCCACGGCTTCATGACAGGCCCGATGCCCTACGGCTCCCGCGTCGTCTCGGCGGGCATCGATGTGTTCGGCAGCGCGCTGTGGATCGGCAGCAGCGACGGCCGGCGCGCGACCGTCGCCCTCGGGCCCGACCGCTCCGTTGCCGCGATCTGGTCAGACTTTCGCGGTGCCCTTGCCGGGCTCGACCTCGAGCTCGACCTCTGGGAGAAGCCCCAGGAGCTGGCCGACGTGACGCCGTTCTCGGAAAACACCCATGACCGCACCTTCGTCCCTGAGCACGCGCAGCGGTTCCACCGCATCCTCTGCTCGACCAGCGCGGTATTCGAGGAGTTCCGCGCACAGTTCTTCGGGCGCACCGGCGTGCAGTTCTGGTGGGGCAGCTTCGACTTTGCCGTGCTGCTCTTCTCCGGGCGCGCCACGCCGGCGCCCGGGGGCAGCGGCTACATCATGCGCTACGACCTCGACGCCGAGCACCTCAACGCGGGTTTCTGGGCGGGCGACGACAGCGCCCCGGAACCCGGTTTCTACGCCTATGTGGTGCCACGGCCCGTGGGTTGTGAGACGGCTCCGATCGCGCCTCAGTACGCCGGCTGGGTCGAGGCCATGGGCGAATGGCTGATGCCCTACGAGGCCGTGCGCACCTGCGCCGACCCGCGTCAGGCGATCCTCGACTTCCTCGGCGCCGGCTACCGCGTGGCCACCACGCTGGGCGGCTGGGACGCCGCGGCGCACGAGTACGTCCGGCCCTCCGCACCGCGGCGCGGTTGAGAGAAGCGAGAGGAGAGATCGTGGCCGAGTGCCAGCACATGAACACGGTTCCCATGCCGGAGCCCGAAGCACATGCGAGAGGCTGCGAGGAGTGCCTCGCCATCGGGCAGCAGTGGGTGCATCTGCGCAAGTGCCTTGAGTGTGGACACGTCGGCTGCTGCGACAGCTCGATCGGCAAGCACGCCACGAAGCATGCTCACGAGACGGGGCACAACGTCATCCGTTCCTTCGAGCCGGGCGAGGAGTGGCGCTACTGCTACGCGGACGGAGCGTTCGCCGAGTAAGCGGTTCGTCGTCGCTCTGTCTGCTGTGGGTCGGGGCGCTTGACCTCGGTCGCGAGGCGGAGCTTCTCCATGCCGCGGATCACAAGCGCCGAGGTGTCGAGCTGGCCGCGCTCGAGGCGGTCTTGATCATCGTCATGCGGGCTCCTCGAACGGCCGGCCGAGGACGAGCTGCATGTCGCGGATCGCGCGCGTCCTGAACAACGCCTCACACGAGGCGAGGTAGAAGTCCCAGATCCGGACGAAGCGGTCGTCGAAGCCGAGCGCGCGCACCTCGGGGAGGTTGGTGAAGAACCGCTCGCGCCAGACCTTGAGCGTGTCCGCGTAGTGCGGGCCGATCTCCTCGAGCCCGACCACCATCAGGCCCGAGGCGCGGCTCATCGCCGTCTGCAGCGCCTCGAGCGACGGCAGCAGCGAGCCGGGGAAGATGTAGCGCTGGATCCAGTCCTCCTTGCGCCGGTAGCGCTCGAAGCGCTGGTCGGGCATCCCGATCACCTGGATCGCAGCCAGGCCGCCGGGAGCGAGCAGCCGGTCGCACGCGGCGAAGAAGGTCGGGTACTGCGCGTAGCCGATCGCCTCGAGCATCTCGATCGAGGCGATCTTCGAGAACTGCCCCTCGAGCGTGCGGTAGTCCTGGAGGCGGATCTCGACGCGGTCGGCGAGGCCGGCCGCCGCGAGGCGCTCGCGGGCGAGCTCGAGCTGCTGCCGGGAGAGCGTGACGCCGGTGACCCGCGCCCCGTACTCGCCGGCTGCCATCAGCGCGAAGCTGCCCCAGCCGCAGCCGATCTCGAGCACGTGGTCGCCGGGGCTCAGGTGGAGCTTCTCGCAGACCGCCCGCAGCTTCCGCTCCTGCGCCTGCTCGAGCGTGTCGCCCTCCTCCCACAGCGCGCAGGAGTAGGTCATCGACTCGTCGAGGAAGAGCCGGTAGAGGTCGTTGCCGAGGTCGTAGTGGTACTGGATGTTCGCCCGGGCCTTGCGCAGGCCCTGCCGCGGGGAGACGTGGGGACGGTGGCGGCCGAGCCGCGCCAGGCGCGAGCCGGCGCGCCACGTCTCGAGGTTGCGAACGACGAGCGCGATCAGGCCGGGCAGGTCGTCGGTGTGCCAGTCGCCGGCGGCGTACGACTCGCCGAAGCCGAGACCGGGAGAACGCGCGAGCCGGCGGAAGAGGTCGTTCGAGGTGACGGTGACGACGATCGGGTCGCCCGTCCCGGCCCGGTACACGCGTCCCCCCGGGAGCCGCAGCTCGAGCGCGCCGTGCTCGATCCGGCCGAGCGCGCGGATCGCGGCGCTCTCGGCGAGGCGGGCCCCGATCCGGCGGCCGGCGGGGAGCTCGCGCAGCACCTCGGTCACCTCTTCACCGATCCCTCGCCGGGTACGAACGGCGGCTTGTGGAAGAACGGCACGCGCTTCAGCCAGAGCCTCGCGGCCTGGAGGTGGATCAGGACGGTCACCTGCAGCGGCATCAGCGGGTAGCGGAGCAGCGCGCGGGCGAGGGTCGCGTCGGTCAGCGGCCGCCGACGCCCGTTGAGCGTGGCGAAGAACGGCCGCTCCCTGCCCTCGGTGAGGTCGATCCGCACGTCGAGCTGCTCACCGGGCTCCGAGAACCACCACTGGTAGCTCTGGTCGAGGCCGAAGAACGGCGAGACGTGCAGCTTCTTGTCGTGACGGTAGGAGAGCCGGCGCTCGTCGCGCTCCTGGTTCGCGGGCGAGAGGAGGTAGGGCAGCCGCTCGCCGAAGGTGTTGCTTACCTCGGCGACGATGCAGGCGAGCTCGCCGCCCTGGTAGCAGTAGAAGAAGCTGACCGGGTTGAACACGTAGCCGAGCACGCGCAGGTTCGTCGCGAGCAGAATCCGGTCGGCCTCGATCCCGTGCTCGGCCAGGTAGGCGCGGATGTCGAGGTGGTCGCGGTCGTGCAGGCTGACCAGGCCGCGCCGGTTCCAGCCGAACAGCCGGACGCGCCGGTCGAGCTCGGGCAGCTCGTCGAGGTCGAGCAGGTAGAAGCAGACGCGGTAGCGGAAGACGTTCTCCTTCGGCGTCTTCCGCGCGTGCATCACGGTGCCGGTGTAGAGCGCGGACCTCACCAGCTCGTTCCGAAGGCGGCTGCGGCGGCGAGGCCGGAGCGCAGCCCGTCCTCGTGGAAGCAGTACCCCTGCCAGGCGCCTGCGAAGGCGGTGCGCCGCAAGCCGTTCAGGCGCGGCAGCTCGGGCTGGGCCCGCATCGACTCGAGCGTCACGAGCGGGTGGCGGTACGAGAGGCGGCGGATGATCCGCGCCGGGTCGATCTCGGCCGTGCGGTTCAGCGTGACGCAGTAGTGCTCGTCCTCGTCGAGGCGCTGGAGCTTGTTCAGGTAGTAGGTCATCGTCGGGCGGCCGTCGTCGCATCCGCAGTCGCGGAGCTGGTAGTTCCACGAGCCGCGGGTCGAGACGCGGCGGGGCAGGAAACGCTCGTCGGTGTGGAGGACGGTGTCGTTCTCGGTCGTCCCGAAGACGCCGAGCAGGCGGCGCTCGTCCTCGCTCGGATCCTCGAGCAGGCGCAGCGCCTGGTCGGCGTGGGTCGCGACGACGACGCCGTCGAAGCGCCGCAGCTCGTCGCCCGCGAGCCGCAGCTCGACGCCGCCGTCGAGGCGGCGGATCGAGCGGACCTCGGTCGAGAGGTTGATGCGCAGCCGCTCCTCCAGGGCGCGCACGTAGCCCCGGCTGCCGCCGGTGACCGTCTTCCAGCGGAGGCGCCGGAAGCCGAGGATCCCGTGATTTGCGAAGAAGCGGATTGCGTAGACGAGCGGGAAGTCGAGCGTCTGGCTGGGAGCAGTCGACCAGAGCGCGGCGCACAGCGGGACGAGGAAGTGGTCCCGGAACCGCGGCGAGTAGCCCTCCTCGGCGACGTAACGGGAGAGGCTCCACTCCGCGCAGCGCGGGTCATCGAGCGTGCGGCCGGCGAGACGCAGGAAGCGGGCGATCTCGAACGTCAGCCGCGTGAGCGGCGGGCGGCGACCCGAGTACTCGAGGCCGTGCCGGTCGCAGGCGACCGAGAAGCTCATCTCCGACGGCTGCGTGCGCACGCCGAGCTCGCGGAAGAGGCGGACCAGGTTCGGGTAGGTGTCCTCGTTGTGGACGATGAAGCCGGTGTCGAGCCGGAGCGTCCGGCCCGCGACCATGTGCTCGACCGTGTTCGAATGGCCGCCGGCGCGGTCGTCCCGCTCGAACAACTCGACCTCGTGGGCCTTCGAGAGCGCGTACGCCGCTCCCAGGCCCGAGATGCCGGTGCCGATCACTGCGATCTTCATCTTCATACACACTAGACAATATCTACACAGACCTTTGCTATGCTTCGGCTCCATGGCCCGCTACGTCACGACGATCGAGTCGGCGCTTCCGCAAGTCGAAGCGTTCGCCTACATGGCCGACTTCGCCAATGCCCGCCTCTGGGACCCAAGCGTCAGCGAGGGCCGCCGCGTCGGCGAAGCGCCGATCGGGATCGGCTCCGCGTTCGACCTCGTCGCGCGCTTCGGCGGGCGCGACGTGCCGCTCCGCTACGAGATCGTCGAATACGACTCACCGCGACGGGTCGTGCTCGAGGCGCGACGTCCGGGATTCGTCTCGAGGGACACGATCACGGTCGAGCCTGCCGAGAACGGGTCGGTCGTCCACTACGACGCGACCCTCGCGTTCGGTGGGCTCGGTCGGCTGTTCGACCCGGTGATGCAACGCATCTTCAATCGGGTCGGGGCTCGCGCGACGCTCGGGATGCAGACTGCGCTGAACTCGTGACGCCCTCGCCCGCGGCGAACCTCGTCGACTGGACGCTCGAGGCGAGCGTCGTCGGCAGCTTCACCCGGGTCGGCTACCTCGTCCGGCGGCGTCTCTTCGGCTGGGCGCCGCTGCAGTCGCTTCGTCTCGACGGCAAGGTGGCAATCGTGACCGGGGCGACCTCGGGCCTCGGACGAGCGGCGGCCGAGTCGATCGCGGCGCTGGGCGGGCACGTCTGTGTCGTCGGGCGCGACCCGGCGCGCACCGAGCGCGTCCGCAGCGAGATCTCCGCCGCGGCAGGCTCTGCGGTCGAGGCCGACCTCGCAGATCTCTCGTCCCTCGCGGAGACTGCGGCCTTCGCCTCCCGCTTCGCCGAGAGACACGACCGCCTCGACGTGCTCGTCCTGAACGCCGGCGCGCTCACCCACGAATACACGGTGACGGACGAGGGCAACGAGCTGACATTCGCGACACACGTGTTGTCGCCGTTCCTGCTGACCCGCGCGCTGCGCCCTCTGCTCGAGGCGTCGGCACCGTCGCGCGTGATCGTGGTGGCGTCCGGCGGCATGTACTCCCAGCCGCTCGACGTCGCTGCCCTCGACCCGGAGCCCGCCGCCTACGACGGGACGAAGACATACGCGCGCTGCAAGCGGGCGCAGGTGGTGCTGGCCGAGGAGTGGACGCGACACCTGCTCGGCACCGGCATCGCGCTCAACGCCATGCATCCAGGCTGGGCCGACACCCCCGGGCTCCGGACCGCGCTTCCCGGCTTCAGCCGCATCGTGGGGCCGCTGCTCCGAACGCCGGAGCAGGGAGCCGACACGATCGTCTGGCTGGCCGCCGCCCCGGACGCCGCGGACCTCAGCGGCCTGTTCTTCCTCGACCGGCGACCGCGGGCGAAGCACCGCCTGCGCCGCACGCGTCGTCCCGACGAGGCCCGCGAGACTGCGAAGCTCTGGCAGCTCTGCACGGAGCGGACGGCTCCGTTTGCGGCCGGTGCCGGCGGATCAGCCGCCTGAGTCCTCGACCGACAACGGGACGAGCTGGGAGCGTTCGATGCGGCGCGGCGGCTCAGGCGTGGTCGAGATCGGTGGTAATCCCCGGGAGAGTTCGCCGGCTTCCTTCAACGGCCTGTGCAGCGTCTGCGATCCTGGCCAGCATGCCTTTGAAGATCCACGAGTGGACCGGGAAGAGGCCGTACCAGTAGGCCGTGCCGAGCAGGCCGGTCGGGTGGAAGATCGCCGTCTGGCGGATCGTGCTGCCGGAGTCGTTCCCGTCGACCTCGAACTGCAGCCACGCCCGCCCCGGAAGCCTCATCTCGGCCTGCAGCCGGAGCAGCCGGCTCGGCTCGTAGGCCTCGACGCGCCAGAAGTCGAGCGCCGATCCCACCGTCGGCGTGTCGGGGTCGCGCCGGCCGCGGCGTACGCCGACGCCGCCGGCCAGCAGGTCTATGAAGCCGCGCAGCCGCCAGAGCCGGTCGCCGAAGTACCAGCCCGTCTCGCCGCCGATCCGGCGGATCGGACGAAACGCCTGCGCCGGCGAGACCGGCACCTGGATCGATCGGGAGTCGACCAGACGCTTGCCGTGGTGTACGCCGCCGTAGCGCTCCGGCCGTAGGCCGGCGGAGGAGACGGCGTCGGACCAGCGGGTCTCGGCGAACTCGCGGTCCTCGTTCGCGAGAGACCGGGCGATCGCTTCCCGGTAGCCGCGAGGCCTGACCGCGAAGGCCCGGCCGGCGCTCGCGCTTCGGACGACGGTCTCGTGAGGAAGGCTGTCGATCAGCTTGCGACCGACGCGGGCGTAGACGGGCGTCACGAGCCCGAGCCAGAGGCTCGAGAGCCGGGCGGTGAGGAGCGGCACCGGGATGATCCACCGGCGGATGCCGAGCTGCCGCGCGTACTCGCGCATCAGCTCCTCGTAGGAGACTTGGTCCGCGCCGCCGATCTCGAACACCGCGCTGCCTTCGACCTCGACCTCGAGTGCTGCTACGAGGTAGTCGAGCACGTCCTCGATCGCGATCGGCTGCGCCTTGGTGCGCACCCAGCGCGGCGTGATCATCACCGGCAGGCGCTCGACGAGCTTGCGAAGCATCTCGAAGGAGAAGCTGCCCGAGCCGATCACGATCGAGGCCCGGAACTCGATCGTCTGCACACCGGAGTCGGCGAGGATGCGGCCGACTTCCTGGCGACTCGAGAGATGGCTCGAGAGATCGCCGCCGGCGCCGAGCCCACCCAGGTAGACGATCCGGCGTACACCTGCCTCGCGGGCCGCGGCCGCGAAGTTGGCGGCGCCACGCCGATCCTGCTCCTCGAAGCTCGCCGCGGCGGTCATGGAATGGACGAGGTAGTAGGCAGTCTCGATCCCCCGCATCGCCGGGCGCAGGGACTCGAGCTCGAGCACATCGCCCGCGACAACCGTCGTCGTGTCGCGGTGCGGGGCGACTGCCTCCGGCCGGCGGGTGAGACAGCGAACGCGCTGCCCGCGCTCCTCCAGCACTCGGAGGAGCCGGCCGCCGACGTAGCCGGTGGCGCCCGTGAGGAGGACCGGCGCGGAGGTCATGCCCGCGCGACTTCGTCGGCTGCGGCTACGAGATCTCCGTCCAGGCGGCGGGCGCCGAGGCGGGCGCTCAGCTCGTCCGTTGCGCCCGGGCCTGCGAGCGCGAGCGGCACCGCCCGGGCCAGCCGGCGGAGGCCCGCGGCTTGCGCCTCGAGCAGGGCGGGATCGAAGCTCGAGACGACGACGAGCGCCGGCCGTGTCGTCTCGGCCGCGTGGGCGACCGTTGCGATCGGTGTGTCTGCGCCGAGAAAGAGGATCCGCCAGGAGTGAGAGCGCAGGACGAGCGCGAACGCGAGCAGGGTGATGTCGTGCGTCTCGCCGGGTGCACAGGCGAGGAGAGCAAGAGGGCCCGTTCCTCGGCCCCAGAAGCGGGATAGCGCGAGCAGCCTGCCGCGGATGAGGTTGCTCGCGAAGTGCTCCTGGCTGATGTCGATCTCGCCGCGCTCCCAGCCGTCGCCGACCTGTTTCAGGGTGGGCAGCACGACCTGGCTCAGCAACTGCTCCAGGCCGAACGCCGCGAGGCTCTCGTCGAGCGCCGAGTTGGCGGCGGCCTCGTCGTAGCGGCGAATCGCTGCGAGCAAGCGAGCGGCCGCGTCCTCGAGCAGACCTTCGGACGGCCGCTCGTCTTCGAGTGCGGCGCGCGCAGCCTCCGCGGCTGAGAGACCTTCGTCGAGGCCGCGTCGCATGCGCTCCACGCGAGCGGCGTCGGCGGTCGTGTAGAGCCGGAAGCCGCCCGGCGAGCGGACCGGCCGCGTGAGCCCGTATCGCGACTCCCATGCGCGCAGCAACTCGGGAGTGACGCCCACCCGGCGCGCGAACTCGCCGATCCGAAGCTGCCAGGAGTCGGTCGCCATGGACATGAGCATACAAACATTCAACAAACACTTGACGGCAACGACTCCGCCGGTTATCTTTACACAGACATT
>Ga0265316_10003730_pt1 | contig 15309 bp, 17 predicted proteins | sample 4522metaG_FD_202092 | JGI IMG/M metagenome (GOLD analysis project Ga0265316, IMG submission 202092) | Rhizosphere microbial communities from Carex aquatilis grown in University of Washington, Seatle, WA, United States - 4-5-22 metaG | ecosystem: Host-associated > Plants > Roots > Rhizosphere >...
GCAGGCCCAAGCGGGGGAGTTTCTGGACAAGCGGGTCATGACCTCGTGTCCGTTCCTACTTCGGACGACCTTGATGATTGAGAGTCCGTAACACAATGCAAGCCCCGATCAGAGCGCCCCTGGCGGGATACGTCGCGTTAGCTTACACACTGCTCATCGTCTATGCCAGCCTGCAGCCGTTTGCGGGCTGGCGCATGCCGCCCCCCGAAGTGCTCGGTTTTCTGACCGCGCCGTGGCCGCGTTATATCACCGTCAGCGACATTGCGCTCAACGTCGCTGCCTATCTGCCGCTGGGCGCGATGCTGTTCTTCGCGCTGCGCCCGCCGCTGTCGGCGGCGTTTGCGTTCGTGCTCGCGACCGCGCTCGCGGTATCGCTGAGTCTGCTGCTCGAAAGCGTGCAGATGTTCCTGCCGACGCGGATCGCCTCGAATATCGATCTGCTGTCCAACGGCGCAGGCGCCGCACTGGGCGCGCTCTTCGCCATGCTGCTTGCGCTGTCGAACAATCCGCTGGCCGCGCTGCGGCGGCGGGTGGTGCGCGCGGGACCGCTCGGCGACTGGGGGTTGATCGTCGTGGCATTGTGGATCGTCATCCAGTTTCAGCCGTCGCCGGTGGCGTTCGGCAGCGGCAACTTGCGCGACGCGCTCGGCCTTGCTCCGATGTTCCTGCATTCGTCGCAGGCCTACCTGCTCGCGGAAGCCGTCGTCGTGGCGCTGGCGGTCGCCGCGCTCGGCCTGGCCATTTCTCTGCTGATGCAGGCGCGACGCTACACGTTGCATGCGACGCTGGCGACGCTGCTCGCGACCGCCGCCGCCAAGTCCGTCGCAGCGGTGGCGATCACGCGCTCGGCCAGCTGGTTGCAATGGTTGACGCCCGGAGTGGCGGGGGGGCTGGTCGCCGGCGCCGCGGGTATCGCCTTGCTTGTGTGGCTCGCGCCCGCCACGCGGGCGGGAATCGCCATCGCCTGTGTGGCGGCGGGCATCGCCATCGTTAATTTGATGCCCGACAACCCTTATCAGACGCCGCCGCCGTTCATGTCGAGCCTGCAACCGACGCATCTCGCCAATTTCGGCAGTATCGTGCGCCTGCTGTCGCAGTGTTGGCCGTTTGCCGCGCTCGCGCTGCTCATCGGGCTCGCGCGCGCGGGTCCGCCGCGTCAATCGCGTTAATGTCGACGCCATTCAACCTGAAAGTTCATACGATGAGCCGACCTGCCGCCACCCTCGACGACCTCACCGATGCGCTGCGCCGTTTCGCCGCCGCGCGCGACTGGGAGCAATTCCACACACCGAAAAATCTCGCGATGGCGCTGGCGGTCGAAGCCGCCGAACTGCTCGAACATTTTCAGTGGCTCACACCGGCGCAAAGCGCGCGGCTCGATGCGCGGCGCAAGCGAGCGGTCGCTGATGAAATCGCCGACGTCCTGCTTTATCTGACGCGGCTCGCAGATGTGCTCGACATCGATGCCGTCGCGGCCGCGCGCCGCAAGATCCGCATCAACGCGCGCAAATATCCGGTCCGGCGCGCCAAAGGCAACGCGCGCAAGTACAGCGAGCTGTGACCGCGGCCGTCGTTTTGGTCCGAATGGTCAGACCGGGAACTTTTGCAGTACTATACGGGCCCGATTGAAATGCCGGCCCGCCCGTGAATCAGGCGGTTTCGCGCGCCGTAAAAATTGGCCGATCCCAATATGAGTTACTACAAAAACCACGTATTTTTCTGCTGCAACCAGCGCAACAACGGCGAAGCCTGCTGCAACGACCACGGCGCGCAGGAAATGCGCGATTACGCGAAAGAGAAGGTCAAGGCGCTGGGGCTGACTGGTCCCGGCAAGACGCGCGTCAACATGGCGGGTTGCCTCGATCGCTGCAAAGAAGGCCCGGTGATGGTCGTCTACCCCGAAGAGGTGTGGTACACCTACGTCGACCGCGAAGACATCGATGAAATCGTGAGCGAGCACCTGCAGCACGGGCGCGTCGTCGAGCGACTGAAGATTTGAGACCTGCCACGACAGACAGGCTGCTGCTCGACGGAACCGCGGGAAAAATCGAAGTCGATGTCAGCGACCCCGGCCTCAGTTCCGACGGCCGGCGCCGCGGTATCGCGCTGATCGCCCACCCGCACCCGCTCATGGGCGGCACCAAGGACAACAAGGTGGTGACCACCCTCGCGCGAACTTTCTACGCGCTGGGCTACGTCGCGCTGCGCCCGAATTTCCGCGGCGTCGGCGGCAGCACGGGAACGCACGACGAAGGTCGCGGCGAAACCGCCGACCTCATCGCGGTCGCACATTACGCCAGGGAGAAATACGGGCAGTTGCCGCTTACATGCGCCGGCTTCTCGTTCGGCAGCTTCGTGCAGACGCGCGTGGCGAAGGATATCCATCCCGACCAGCTGGTCCTGGTCGCCCCGGCGGTGAACCGCTTTCCCGCCGAAACGGTCGCGGCCGGCACGCTCGTAGTCCACGGCGAACTCGACGACGTGGTGCCGCTCGCGGCGGTGCTCGACTGGGCGCGCCCGCAAAACCTGCCGGTCGTCGTGGTGCCGGGCGGCGAACATTTTTTCCACGGACGCCTGCATCAACTGCAGGAGATCGTGACGCGGCATTGCCGATGACGTATCTCGTCGCGCGCGATCTACGCAAATCGTACGGCACGCAGGAAGTCGTGGCCGGCGTCGATCTCGAACTGAAGCCCGGCGAATGCTTCGGCCTGCTCGGTCCGAACGGTGCCGGCAAGACGACCACGCTGCGTCTGTGTCTCGGCCTCACCGACCCCGATGCCGGCACCATCAGCATGTTCGACCTGCCGATTCCGCAGTCGGCGCGCGACGCGCGCGCCCGCGTCGGCGTCGTGCCGCAAATCGACAACCTGGATCCCGATTTCACGGTGCGCGAGAACCTGATGGTCTACGGGCGCTACTTCGGCCTGACCAAAGCGCACATCGACGCGCGCATACCGGCGCTGCTCGAATTCGCCGGCCTCGCCAACCGCGCCGGCGACAATATCAAGGCGCTGTCGGGCGGCATGAAACGGCGGTTGACGCTCGCGCGCGCGCTCATCAACGATCCCGACCTGATTTTTCTCGACGAGCCGACCACCGGCCTCGACCCGCAGGCGCGCCACCTGATCTGGCAGCGCCTGCGCCAGCTCGCGGCGCAGGGCAAAACGATTTTCCTGACGACCCACTTCATGGACGAAGCCGAGCGCCTGTGCCACCGGCTCGCGATCATGGACCACGGCCGCATCATGGCGATCGGCTCGCCGCGCGAACTCGTGGCCGCGCACATCGAGCCGCAGGTGGTCGAAGTGTTCGGCGACGGCGCGGAAAGCTGGGCGGCCGAACATGGCGGCGCGCTGTGCGAGCGCTGCGAACAAACCGGTGAAACCGTTTTCTGCTACGCGCACAACGTGGAACCGCTGCTGCACAATCTCGAGCAGCGCCCCGAGCTGCGTTACCTGCATCGCCCGGCGAATCTCGAAGACGTGTTCCTGCGCCTGACCGGCCGCGATCTGAGGGACTAGATGAAATCGAGCATCTGGTCGCCGCCGCTCCTGAGCCTGCGCTTCATCCACGTATGGCGGCGCAATATGCTGGTCTGGCGCAAGCTCGCCTTGCCGTCGGTGCTCGGCAACCTGGCGGACCCGATGCTCTACATGCTGGGATTCGGTTACGGCCTGGGACGCATGCTGCCGGACGTGTTCGGCACGTCGTACATCGCGTTTCTCGCCGCCGGCACCGTGTGCTCCTCCACCATGATGGCCGCGTCGTTCGAAGCGATGTATTCGGGCTTCTCGCGCATGCACGTGCAAAAGACCTGGGACGCGATCATGAATGCGCCGGTCACGCTCGACGACGTGCTGGTAGCCGAACTCGTGTGGGCAGCGAGCAAAAGCTTCATGGCGGGCAGCGCGGTGCTCGTGGTGGCGACCGCGCTCGGCTTCACGCAATCGGCGCTCGCGCTGTGGGTGTTGCCGGTGATGTTCGCGACCGGGCTCGCGTTCGCAAGCCTCGGCCTCATCATGACCGCGCTGTCGGTGAGCTACGACTTCTTCATGTATTACTTCACGCTCTTCATCACACCGATGATGATGTTGTGCGGCGTGTTCTTCCCCGCCGACCAGCTGCCGCCGGCGTTCCAGCAGGCGGCGGCTTTCCTGCCGCTCACGCACGCGGTCGCTTTGGTGAGACCGCTGATGAACGACACGGTGCCTGCGGCATGGCCGTTGCATGCCGCCGTGCTCGTGCTATTTGCGGCGGGCGGGTTTTACATCGCGCTCGCGTTGACGCGGCGGCGCCTTCTGAAATAAGGTCATGGCGGGACGTCCGCAAAAAGCGGGCGCCGGCATAACTGCGCAAATAGCGGCGGACGAGTAAACTCGCTGCTGAATTCGCGCCCGATGTGCGAGAAAAAAGAGATTGCAATGCTCTGGCTGAAGGCTTTTCACATCATCTTCATGGTGACCTGGTTCGCGGGGCTTTTTTACCTGCCGCGGCTCTACGTCTATCACGCGATGGCGGACGACGCGGCGGGCATAGCGCGCTTCAAGGTGATGGAACGCAAGTTGTTCTACGGCATCATGACGCCGGGCGGAGTGCTGACGGTAATCTCCGGGCTGTGGCTGTGGCTCGGTTACGGGTTCGGCGGCGGCTGGCTGTACGCCAAGGTCACACTCGTCGCGATCCTCGTCGTCTACCACGTTTATTGCGGCAAGCTGATGCTCGACTTCAAGCGCGACCAAAACCGCCACGGCCACGTGTTCTACCGCTGGGTGAACGAATTCCCGACCATCCTCTTGCTCGCGATTATCATACTCGTCGTCGTCAAGCCGTTTGGAACTCTTAATACTTAAGTCTTAGTTCCGCCGCGCGCCCGGTGCGTTAGTACGGGCATGCGATACTCCGCTTCGCTATTCGCACTGGCACTTGCGCTTGCCGCACCCGTGCGCGCGGGCGAAGCGGTCGCCTATCTGATGGTGCGCAATTCGCCGCTCGCCGGGTTCCGTTACAATGACGGCAGGCTGGTGTGGAACGACCTGCGTACGGGCGACGTGCTTATCCTCGTGCGCGAGCACGACAACCCGTTCGATGCCGATGCCATCCGGCTCGAATGGAACGGGCGCAAGATCGGCTACGTGCCGCGGCAGGAGAACGGCGCTCTGGCGCGCGAACTCGACGCCGGCAAGACGATCGAAGCACGAATTGTCGAACTGTCCAAGCGGCGCAACGGCCGCCACCTGATCAGCTACGACATTCTGGTCCCGCTGCAAGCCGCTCCGGGCGCAACTGAGGAATGCAAATGAACCGCGAACGGGAAAGCCGTTACTGATGGAAAACTTTTTCGCGCCCTGCCCGCGCGGGCTCGAGACGGTACTCGCGCAAGAGCTGGCCGCGCTCGACGCGACCGGCATCAAGACCGCCGATGGCGGCGTGCATTTCGAAGGCCCCCTGGCGCTGGGCTACCGCGCAAACCTCGAAAGCCGCATCGCGAGCCGCATCCTGTGGCGCGTGGCAACCGCGCCCTACAAAAGCGAGGACGACATATTCAAGGCGACCCTCGCGTTGCCGTGGCCGCAGTGGTTCGACGTCAGCCGGACGATACGCGTCAACCTTGCCGCCGTGCGCTGCCCGCTGAAAAGCCTCGACTTCGTCACGCTGCGCATCAAGGACGCCGTGTGCGACGCGTTCCGCGCGCAAGGCGGCGAGCGTCCGAGCGTCAACACGCAAACGCCCGACGTGCGCATCCATGCTTTTCTCACCGCCGATCAATTGACGCTGTATATCGACACGTCGGGCGAACCGCTCTTCAAGCGTGGCTACCGCACGACGACGGGTGAAGCGCCGCTGCGCGAGAACCTCGCCGCCGGCATCGTCAGACTTTCGGGCTGGAACGCGCTCGAACCCCTGCTCGACCCGATGTGCGGCAGCGGCACACTGCTGATCGAGGCGGCGCTGATCGCCCTCAACATTGCGCCCGGCGCGCGGCGCAACTTCGCGTTCGAGAAACTGAAGAACTTCGAAACCCGCCAGTGGGACAGGCTGCGGCTCACCGCGAAAACGCGGGAATCCCCGCACGCGGGCGCGCTGCCGATCTACGGCGCCGATCTCTATGGCGACGAACTCAAAAGCGCGCGCGAAAATATCGCCGCGGCCGGTCTCACCGAACGAGTCCAGTTAAAGCAGGCCAACGTGCTCGAAATTCCCGCGCCCGCCGACAGCGGCGTCATCGTCACCAACCCGCCGTACGGCGTGCGGCTCTCCGAAGAACACGAACTCGCGGAGTTCTATCCCAAGCTCGGCAACGCGCTCAAGCAGCGCTTCAGCGGCTGGCGCGCATACATCTTCACCGGTGACGCGCAGCTGCCGAAACTGATCCGCCTGTCCGCCTCCAAGCGCACGGTGCTCTACAACGGCGCGCTCGAATGCCGGCTGCTCGAATATAAGATAATTGCCGGAAGCATGCGAAGGGTGAAACCTGCCAAGCAAGAAGGGTGAGTTCGAAAAGGATTTACGTTTGACCATCAAGGTCGTGCGTCTCGGCAGCGCGCGGGTTCCCGGCGAGGGCGTGCGCATCGGCACGGTCCGGCGGCCGCCGCGCGGCGCACGCGTGGTAGAAAGACGCGAAGATTGCAACAGACGCGAGAGAACCCGATGGTCAAGAGCCGGCTTGAAGCGTTCAGCGACGGCGTGATCGCCATCATCATCACGATCATGGTGCTGGAACTGAAAGTGCCGCACGGGGAAAGCATGGACGCGCTGGCGCCGTTGATTCCCGCGTTCCTCTCCTACGTACTGAGCTTCGTGTACGTCGGCATTTACTGGAACAACCACCACCACATGCTGCACGCCGTGCGCAACGTGACCGGATCCATCCTGTGGGCCAACCTGCATCTGCTGTTCTGGCTGTCGCTGTTTCCGTTCGCCACCGGCTGGATGGGCGAAAACCATTTTGCCGCGGCGCCGTCGGCGTTCTATGGATTTGTGCTGCTGATGGCCGCGATCGCATACTGGGCGCTGCAACAACTGATCATCGCGTCGCAGGGACCGGACTCGCTGCTCAAGCAAGCCATCGGCAGCGACTGGAAAGGCAAGGCGTCGCCCGTCTTCTACCTCATCGCGATCGCGGCGGCATTCTGGTCACAATGGATTGCACAATGCCTGTACGTGCTGGTAGCGCTGCTCTGGCTGGTGCCCGACCGGCGCATCGAGCGGGCCCTGACCGCGCGGGAAAACTGACCGCGACAGTTACGAGAGCGCGCGCACCAACAGCGACGCGCCGATCAAAAGCAGCACCACGCTCATCACGCGCGCCACCTGCTCGCGCGAGATGCGGCCGTGGATGCGGTTGCCGCACCATAAGCCTGCGAGCGCGAACGGCAGCAACAAAACGAACATGATCAGGCGGTCCTTCAGCATCAGCCCGCCGACCGCAAACACGAGCGCGCGCATGCCGGTCGAGAGCACCACCATGTTGGAAAGCGTCGCACGCAGCGCGCCTTTGTCGTGCAACCGCCGCGACAGGTAGATTGCGTACGGCGGCGCGCCGATGCCGAACAACGTGCCCATCGCTCCTCCGACAAAGCCGGAGACCGGCGCCCACCGCCGGCTGACGGTCCCGGTAAACGGCCGCTGGCGCAATGTGTACACGCCGTACACGAGCAGAAACGAGCCTAGCGCAATCAGCGTGGCATGCCGCGGCAAGCTTACGAGCAACGTCACGCCGAGCACCGCGCCGATGAGGCACGCGGGCGCCATCCACGCGAGTTCCGTCTTGTCGGACTCGCGCGAGAACCGCGTGCCGATCGCAATTGCCGCCGAGACGTCAAGCAGCACGCACACCGGCAACACGAAATCGAGCGGATAGAGAAACGAGAGCGCAGGCACGGTGACGAGCGCGGCGCCGAACGCCGAGATGCCGAATATGACGTAGGCGGCGCTCACCACCAGCGCGCTGATGACCAGACTGTGAAACTCTACGGGTAGATCCATAAATTAAAACGCCGGTTGATCGGCGGCACAAGCCGTCCGTTCGAACCGGCGTAATTAACCCGGCGCTTCGCGGCCGGAGTTAAACGATATTCAGGTGCTCGATGCCCGACATTACGTCCTTGTCCTTCGACTCCTGGCCTTCGAGCTTGATCTTCAGGCGCAGCTCGTTCACCGAGTCGGCGTTGCGCAGCGCGTCTTCGTAGCTGATCGCACCCTCTTCATAAAGATCGAACAGCGCCTGGTCGAACGTCTGCATACCCATCTCACGCGACTTGGCCATAGTGCCCTTGATCTCGTGCACTTCCCCCTTGAAGATCTGGTCCTGGATCAATGGCGAATTGAGCAGGATTTCGATTGCGGCGCGCCGGCCCTTGCCTTCCTTGGTCGGAATCAGGCGCTGCGAGATGAGCGCGCGTATGTTGAGCGACAGGTCCATCAGAAGCTGCGCTTTGCGCTCTTCAGGGAAGAAGTTGATGATCCGGTCGAGCGCCTGGTTGGCGCTGTTCGCATGCAGAGTGCCCATCGCGAGGTGGCCTGTTTCGGCGAACGCGACGGCGTGCTCCATCGTTTCGCGCGAGCGGATCTCGCCGATCAGGATCACGTCCGGCGCCTGCCGCAACGTGTTGTGCAGCGCGTGCTCCCAAGACAGCGTGTCGACGCCGACTTCACGCTGGGTGATCAGGCAGTTTTTATGCTCGTGCACGTATTCGACCGGGTCCTCGATCGTGATGATGTGGCCATAGCTGTTCTCGTTGCGGTAGCCGATCATCGCCGCGAGCGAAGTCGACTTGCCCGAACCGGTGCCGCCGACAAAGATGATGAGCCCGCGCTTGCTCATCACGACGTCTTTCAGCACCTGCGGCAGCCTCAAGTCGTCAAACTTCGGGATGGTGGTTGTGATCGTGCGCATGACCATGCCGACGCGCTGCATCTGCACGAACGCGTTGACGCGGAAACGGCCGATGCCGGCCGGCGCGACCGCGAAATTGCACTCCTTGGTTTCCTCGAATTCCGCCGCCTGTTTGTCGTTCATCATCGCGCGCGCGAGGTCCGCGGTATGGGACGGGGTCAGTGTCTGATTGGACACCGGCGTCATCTTGCCGTCGACCTTGAATGCGGGCGGAAACCCGGCGGTGATGAACAAGTCGGATGCCTTCTTGCTGAGCATCGCGCGCAGCAGGTTGTGCATGAACTGTACTGCCTGATCACGATCCATAACGCACTCCCCTATTGCTCGTAAGCGGTCAACCGCCGGAACGCGGCGGGTATTACTTGAAGTTGTCCTTGTTGGCGGCCTTGCTGCGCGCCTCGTCGACCGACACGACGTTGCGCTTCACGAGTTCCAGCAGGTTCTGGTCGAGCGTCTGCATGCCGAACGACTGGCCGGTCTGGATCGCCGAATACATCTGCGCGACTTTCGCCTCGCGGATCAGATTGCGGATGGCCGGTGTGCCGATCATGATCTCGTGCGCCGCGACGCGCCCGCTGCCGTCCTTGGTTTTCAGCAGCGATTGCGAAATAACGGCGCGCAGACTCTCCGACAACATCGCGCGCACCATTTCCTTCTCTTCCGCGGGAAACACGTCGATGATCCGGTCGATCGTCTTGGCGGCCGAGCTCGTATGCAGCGTGCCGAACACCAGGTGGCCGGTCTCGGCGGCAGTCATCGCGAGGCGGATCGTTTCCAGGTCGCGCATCTCGCCGACCAGGATCACGTCCGGGTCCTCGCGCAGCGCCGAGCGCAACGCGTTCGAAAACGACAGCGTGTGCGGGCCGACTTCGCGCTGGTTGATCAGGCATTTCTTGGATTCGTGCACGAACTCGATCGGGTCTTCGACGGTGAGGATGTGGCCGAGCTCGGTTTCGTTCTTGTGATTGACCATGCCCGCGAGGGTCGTCGATTTGCCCGAGCCGGTCGGGCCCGTGACCAGCACCATGCCACGCGGCTGGTCGGCGATTTCGCCGAAAATCTTCGGCGCCTTCAGTTCCTCGAGCGACAGGATCTTGGACGGAATCGTCCGCATGACGGCGGCCGCACCCCGCTGCTGCACGAACGCGTTGACGCGAAAACGCGCGAGGTTGGGAATCGCGAACGAGAAGTCGCACTCGAGATTCTCTTCATAGAACTTGCGCTGGCCGTCGTTCATGATGTCGTACACCATGCCGTGCACGTCCTTGTGCTCCATCGCCGGCAGATTGATGCGCCGCACGTCGCCGTGCACGCGGATCATCGGCGGCAGGCCCGAGGAAAGGTGCAGGTCGGAGGCCTTGTTCTTGACGACAAACGCGAGCAGTTCTGAGATGTCCATTATAATTTCCTGGTTGCGGGAGATGGGTAAGCGCAACGCGCCTGCCGCGATGCGGCGTCCGTCAGAAGCTATCGCTCAAAGTCCGCGAAATTATGGCCACAATCGGGGTTAACTTGCAAGCCGTACGGCAGCGCATCGCGCAAGCGGCCCGCGCGTGCGGACGCGACCCCGGCGACGTTGCTCTGCTCGCGGTCAGCAAAACGTTCGGCGCCGACGCCGTGGCCGCTGCACTTGCCTGCGGCCAGCAGGCGTTCGGCGAGAATTACGTGCAGGAAGCGCTCGACAAAATCGCCGCGGTGCCGGACTCCAGACTCGTATGGCATTACATCGGCCCTATCCAGAGCAACAAGACGCGCGTGATCGCCGAGAATTTTGACTGGGTGCACAGCGTCGACCGCGCCAAAATCGCCGAACGCCTGGCGGCGGCGCGCCCGGCGCATCTGCCGCCGCTGCAGATCTGCATCCAGGTCAACATCGGCGGCGAGGATACGAAGAGCGGGGTCGCGCCCGCGGACACCGCGGCGCTGGCGCACGCGGTGGCAGCGTTGCCGCGGCTCAAGCTGCGCGGCCTGATGGCGATACCGCCGCCGAGTGAAGATCCCGCGCAACAGCGGCGTTATTTCGCCGCGTTGCGCGAACTCAAAGAGCAGCTCGCACGTGACGGCAGTGCGCTCGACACCTTGTCCATGGGCATGTCGGCCGACCTCGAAGCGGCGATCGCCGAGGGCGCGACGCTCGTGCGCGTCGGCACCGCGATTTTCGGCGAACGGCACCCGCATTAGCGCCGGATAAAACAGAATGCACGCGAAAACCCCTAGAATACGGACATTCTCCGCAAAGGATATTTCGTGAGCATCACGTTCATCGGCGGCGGCAACATGGCGAGCGCAATCATCGGCGGCCTCATCAAGCGGGGCCAGGCCGCGGCTGCATTGCGCGTGGTCGAAATCGATGCCGCCGCGCGCGCGCGCCTTACGCAACAGTACGCGGTGACAACCTTCGAACGCATCGATGCCGCCGCGGTCGCGGCTGATTGCCTGGTGCTCGCCGTCAAACCGCAAAACCTGCGCGAAGTCGCGGCGGCATTGCGCCCGCACGTCAAAGCGCAGCTCGTCATCAGCATTGCCGCCGGCATCCGCGGCGGCGATCTCGCGCGCTGGCTCGGCGGTTACGCGCGCATCGTACGCGCAATGCCCAACACGCCCGCACTCGTGGGCGCGGGGTGCACGGGAATTTTTGCGATGAGCGGCGTATCCGGCGACGACACCGCGCGTGCGGAGGCCATACTCGGCGCGGTCGGCACCACGCTGAGGGTCGAACGCGAGGAGCTACTGGACGCGATCACCGCGGTGTCCGGCAGCGGTCCGGCATACGTGTTCTATTTCATCGAAGCGCTGCAAGCCGCCGCGCTCGAACTTGAACTCGCGCCGGATGCTGCGCGCCGTTTGGCGCTCGGCACGTTCGCCGGCGCGGTCAAGCTCGCGACTGAGAGCACCGAAGACGTCGCGACCTTGCGCGCGCGCGTCACGTCGAAAGGCGGCACCACCGCCGCCGCGCTCGCGAGCATGCAGCAGGCCGCGATTAAAGAGGCGATCGTGCGCGCCGTTAAAGCTGCGGACGCGCGCGCGCGCGAGCTGGGCGACGAACTGGGCAAAGACTAGAACGCATTCTTCAGATGCTGACGCAAACCCTGATTTTTTTGATCACCACCGCGGGCGATCTCTTCGTGCTTGCATTGTTGCTGCGCTTCGTTCTGCAAATGGTGCGCGCACCGGCACGCAATCAGCTCTCCGAGTTCCTGGCCGCGCTGACGGACTTTGTCGTGCGGCCGGCGCGGCGCGTCATTCCGGGCTGGTGGGGACTCGATCTCGCATCCCTCGTGCTTGCCTGGCTGACGGCCGCCCTGGAACTCGGGATCGTATTGGCGATCAAGGGCTACGACTTGAGTTCCGCGGCTGGAATAGCGGTCGCGGCGCTGGCGGCGCTCGCCGCGCTCAATCTCGCGCGGCTGGCGGTGTATATCGTGATGATCGCAGTCATCGTGCAAGCCGTGTTGAGCTGGGTCCAGCCGTATAACGCGCTGACGCCGTTGCTCGCCAGCGTGACGCGGCCGTTTCTGCGGCCGCTCCAGAAGCGGGTGCCGACCGTGGCCAACGTCGATCTCTCGCCTTTTTTCGTGTTGATCATCTGCCAACTGATATTGGCGGTGCCGCTGGTCTGGCTCGAAGCGACCGTCGGACGCCTGCTCTAGGCACGGCCCGCGCCATGCGCCGCTCGCGATGAACTGGTACCGCTACGACCCCGCCGCGCGCCGCGCAACGCTGACTTTGCATGTCCAGCCCAACGCACGCGTAAGCGCGGTAGCGGGGCGCCACGGCGACGCGCTTAAAATAAAAATTGCCGCCCCCGCGGTCGACGACAAGGCCAATTCCGAGCTGATTGACTTTTTACATCAATGGTTTAAGCTTCGAATCAAAGACATTACAATACGCCAAGGAACGCGCGGCCGGCGCAAGATAGTGGAGTTGAACGAGGCCGGACCTGCCGTTGCGGCCATACTCGCCCGAACGGACGCCATATGCCAAACCAGCTCGAACAACGCATAGCCCAGTTCACCGCATGGCGTGAAAAACTCGTCGCGTCGATCGACGAATTCCGCGCCTGGCAGGACACATACGGCCAGGCCGATATCGAGCAGACACTGCGCATTTACGATCTTGTGGAAGGCTTGCGCAACGACCGCATCCGCCTCGCGTTCATGGGCGAATCGGCGGAAGACAAGATCGGCCTCATCAACGCGCTCCTGTTCGCCAATCTGCCGGGCGGATTGTTGCCGCTCGGTCCGGGCTGCGAATTCCTCTGCGCGACCGAAATCTTCTACGACCCGAGCGAGTCGCCCTTCGTGCGCGTGCTGCCGATGGAGACGCGCAAGCGCGAAGACAGCATCGCCAACCTGCGCCGCAGTCCCGTCGACTGGATCACGATGCGGCTGAATCCGGATTCGCCGGAATCGATCGCGGAGGCCACGCACAGCCTGATGGAGTCGCGCGCCGTCAGCGTCGACGAAGCGAAATCGCTCAACCTGACCAACGTCGAGCGCAGCGGCGACGCGGTAATGATCCCGGCGTGGCGCTACGCCCTCATCAACCTGCCCCACCCGATGCTCAAAAGCGGCTTGATCGCACTCTACAGCCCGGGGTCGCAAATGCTCGCCGCGGAACCGGAAGTAGCGATGCGGATCGCGTCGAGTTCGCAATCGCTCTTGATGGTGCTCGGCAAGGAGCTCACGCCCGCGGCGCGTGACGTGTGGAAGCAGTTCGTGCAGAATTCGTCGGCCCACAAATTCACCGTGCTGGACAGCGGCTCCGGCGCGGACGCGGCCGCCGAACGCGCGGTCGTCCAGGCCTTCGGCATCCCGGCCTCCAACGTATTGTCGCTGCCGATCAAAGAGGCCGTCGCCAGCCGGCTCAGCCACAAGGAGGGCGCCGATTCGACCACCGGCATCGAGCGGCTCGAGAAGCTGCACGCGGAAAAGCTGGTGCCCGAACGCCAGGCGCTGCTGCTGACGTCCGTCGCCAAGGAAATCGGCCCGCTCGTGCAGTCGGCGCGCCAGGCGGTCGCCGCGCGCTTCATTTCGACCATCAAGGAAATGCAGGACCTGACTTCGACGGCGGGCAAGAACCAGAACGTCGCGCAGGACATGCTCACCCGCCTGGAAACCGAGCGCAAGACCTATCAGAAAAGCGTGGCCGCTTTCAACGTGACGTATTCCGACCTGACCGCCAAAGGACAGGAACTGCTTGCGACGCTGCACGACGACCGCATCGAGGAAATCCTCTCGCACGACCGCGAGTTCATCCAGGGCGCGTGGACCACGGCAGGCATGTGGAAAAGCATCCAGGGGCTGTTCGGCTACTTCACGACCCAGGTCGAAAAAATCCTCAATTACGCAGTCAAGCTGCGCGAAGCCGTGGAGGGCATCTACCAGCAATTCCACGAGAACTTCGGGCTCGCCAAGCTGAGCCCGCCGCCGCTCACGCTGCAGAAACACCTCGAATCCATGCACGCGCTGGAGGCCAACGCGCGCTCCTTCTGTCACGACCCGATCAACATCGCCACCTACAAGGATTTTCTCGTCAAGAAATTCTATGACGGGCTGGTCGAGGAGGCCCGCCAGACATTCGAACTGACGCGGCTTGATACCGAGCACTGGCTGCGCGGCGCATTGGGCCCGCTGAACGGCCAGATCATGGAGCGCCAAAAACTCATGCTGAAGCGGGTAGAAAACCTGCGCGACATGAAAGACAATATGACGTCGGTGAAGGAACGCATCAAGGTTCTCGACGAGCAGCGCGTAGAACTCAAAAAGCAGGGCGAGCAGCTCGACCAGCTGCGCACCAACCTCGCGCTCACGGCGCCCACCGGGGCGAAACCCGCCGCCGAGGCCAAGCCTGCGCTGTCGGGGTAATCGCGGCCTGCTACGGGAAACGGCCGACGCCGGGTAGGCGTTCCGGCCGAAGCGGGTTATCATGTGGCGCGACAAGCCTAAGCGCCGGAAAAGGTTCGGCTTTTGCCGGATCGCGGACGCGGCATGCAAGATCGCTCGCCACTTTTGAGCAACTATGACGAGTCAACTCGAAAAAGAAGTCGCCCACTACCAGGTATGGCGCGACCAGATGATTTCAGGGATCGAGTCCTATAAATCGTGGCTCGACACCAACGGCTACGCCGATATCCAGCAGTCGCTGCGAATCTACGATCTCATTGAAAGCCTGCGCAACGATCGTATGACGCTGGCATTTCTCGCCGAGTTCTCGCGCGGCAAGACCGAGCTCATCAACGCGATGTTCTTCTCCGACTTCAAGCAGCGCCTGCTGCCGTCGAACGTCGGCCGCACGACGATGTGCCCGACCGAGATCTACTACGATGCGACCGAGGAGCCGTACATGCGGCTCCTGCCGATCGAAACTCGCAGCCGGCAGGAAACCGTGAGCGCGTTAAAGCGCCAGCA
>Ga0265316_10003731_pt1 | contig 15308 bp, 15 predicted proteins | sample 4522metaG_FD_202092 | JGI IMG/M metagenome (GOLD analysis project Ga0265316, IMG submission 202092) | Rhizosphere microbial communities from Carex aquatilis grown in University of Washington, Seatle, WA, United States - 4-5-22 metaG | ecosystem: Host-associated > Plants > Roots > Rhizosphere >...
CATAACCAACAACACCGGCTATTATATTGCCGGTGTCAGTGTGGACGGAAGTTCGGTCAGGTCACCGACGAATTCCTCAACCAGCTATACCTTCACCAACGTGACGACCGCCCATACGATCTCGGCGACATTTACTGCGAACCCGGTGATTACGTCCTCTGCGACATCGGGAGGATCGATCTCGCCATCCGGATCGACAAGCGTGACCTATGGCGGCAACCAGGTGTATACGATTACCAACAACACCGGCAGTTATATTTCCAGTGTCCTCGTGGATGGCGTATCGAAAGGATCCATTTCCAGTTATACCTTCACCGGCGTGACGGCAGCCCATACGATCTCGGTAACATTCACCGGGTTTACCTATCCGATAACGGCCAGTGCCGGAACCGGCGGTACAGTTTCGCCCTCCGGCACAACCTACGTATCGTATGGCGGGAGCCAGACGTACACGATTGCCGGCAGTACCGGGTATCATGTTGCCGATGTCCTTGTGGATGGGGTTTCACAGGGAGCGATTACGACGTATCCATTCACCAACGTGCTGGCATCCCACACGATATCGGCAACCTTTGCCCAAAACCCGCGTGGCACTATATTCTATGATGGCTTCGAGACGGTTCGCCCCAGCGGCAATGGCTGGACTGAAACAGGAACTGTCAACTGGGGGGCATATACCCCGCGGAATGGAAATTATGATGTCGAGTTTATGGGAGGGGGAACTGCTGAATCGATACGACGGACAATCTCAACAGCAACGAATTCAAATATCATCGTCTCATTTGCATGGTCAGCCCAAAGCCTCGAGACGGGAGAATACATACGGGCAGAATATTCAACGAACGGGGGGGCCAGTTATACTACCCTGTCTCAATTAAACGGACCAATAACCGTGGTTCCCACCACACTCACAACTTATACTTCATCAGCACTCCCGGCCGCTGCTGAACACAACAGCAACTTTGTCCTGAGGTTTATCATTTCCGCCAGCAGTTCCACCAATGATTATGGTTATATTGACGATGTGCAGGTAACCGGCATTCCGGATTAGATATATTGCATGGTATCGGTATACCGGGAATGGGGGGATCTCCCGGTTATCCGCTTCCCCCCTTCAGCCCCTGTGCACCGGTAACGGATGCCTGGCACATCCCGTGAGTGACATTTCCTCCTTTTTCAGGCAGCATTAAAGAGCATTTCCTCCAGAAATGATCTCACCGTATTCCCGCATGAGCGTGGGTTGGCAGGTGGAAGAATGATCCCGATCCTCGTATATCCGGAGGCGTTAATGGTAACAGAACCCGCCCGTGAAGCAGGTACGCCTGTCCTGAAAAAGAAGATGTCCTGCTTACACCGTCGTATGGATCTCCACAACCCCGAGCGGTGTGGTGGTATTGCCGTACGTGACCATGCTGCCGTCCTTGTACACCTGGAGGACCATATTCTTCACGGACCCGTCACCTTTTTCCAGGAATGCATCGACCGTCCCGCTGTTCATCGAGAGCTGGTAGATCTGGTCACCCGAACTGTTCACGTCCCGCCCGATGCCGTTCGCGGTGATCGATCCCGTGAAATTTCCCGGGTACGCCACCCGGAAAAAGACGCCGGTCGGGGGCACCTCGTGGAGGATCAGGGAGGAATCCGGTGTCGGGACCGCTGAGATCACGGTCGGGACCGCTGTAACTTCGGGCCTGCTGATCACGGCGGGACCCACGTCGACATGGAGCTCAACCGCCCCGTACGGTTTGGTCGTTGTACTCCTCGAGATCACGGCCCCTCCGTTGAGGATCTCCACGTCCATGGTACCGGCGGACCCATCCCCTTTCTCTATCGATCCCTCGATGGTGGTATCGTGGACCGGCAGCTGGAACAGGTAGGTCCCGGTACTGTTCACCTCGCTGTTCCAGCCCTGTGCCCTGAGGGTACCGGTGAACTGTCCCGGGTACGTGATCCGCGCCCAGATACCGTTTGGCGGTGTCTCGTCGGGCAGGAGGATCCAGGCCGGGGGGGTGGTCGCGGTCGGTGCCGGGGTTGGTATCTGCGTCAGGAACTGGCTTGGTACCGGCGTAACAACTGCATCGGCGCCCGCCGGGGTTTTCTGGGACTGGTTCTGGCCCGATCCGGGTCCCGGCACTCCGAGGAGAATGGCTGCGATTATCACGCCGATGATCAGAAAAACAACAACGATCATCAGAGGGGATGACCGTCCGGTGGGCTCTTCCGGGGGCAGCCGTGAAGAGGGGGCCATCCCGTAAATACTCATCTCCGGGACCGCAGGGCGGACCGGCGGCTCTTCGCCGCCCGGTGGCAGGGTACCTGCGGTGCCCCTCATGGCCTGTGGCAGGGGAGCTGCAAGGGAGGGACCCGCCGCGACCCGGACATTCTGGTCCCGGAGGATGGTGATGCACCGGTCCCGGTCCCGGACATTCTGCCCTCCCGCCTGGTGGAAAAAGATGAGTTCAGTCTCCCGCGCAGTCCCGTCCGGTGACCTGGCGGTGATGAAAATGACCGGCTCGCGTAGTGCGTTCGTTCCCGATGCAGCGAGTTCTATCTCCGGATACGGGATGTCTTCGCGGGCCTTTCCGGTCGCGAGCTCCCTCAGGAAGATGCGCTTTCCGGTAAGGATCGCTTCGTAACCGACGCCGTTGATAATGAGTTTACTGGCCGTATAAATGACCGGCTCATCGCTGTCCAGGTTCAGGTTCTCCATGGCACCACGCTTATACTGTATACCTGTGTCCTCAACCCAATAAATAGCATTTCTGTCGAAATCCAGTCTCTGTTCCCTGCAGGATACAAAGAGAAGCCGTGACCGTCCCTGTTATTCCGGCAGGGAGATCTCCGTATTCCGGTTCACGAGCAGGTTGTAGGCGTCATGAGCCCTGTTGTACCGCACCAGCACGCCCCGCATCTCCAGCACCGTGCCGTACGGTGCCGACCTGATCGCCTCGTTCGCGGGCGTCAGGTGGAACGAGGGGAGGACGGCATAGACCGGCGTCTTTGCCGTCCCGTCGCAGATCTTGAAGAGGTGGTTCTTTGCATCCCCCAGTTCGCCGCTCATCTTCACCACCGCGACATTCACCCGGTTCCCCACGTGCAGGTGCACTTTCGAGAGCCGGAGGAACTTTGAGCCGGGGGCGACCCGGTACCCCGACCTGCGCTTCCCGTCCCGGCGCAGGATGGCATAACTGTACTTGATGTCGGTATTCATGTACCGGTACGATTCATCGCACCGGGCAAGGCTCTCCATCAGCCGGGTCGGCCGGATGGCAGGAGCCGTCGCAAAACTCCAGCACCGGGGTGCCGTGCAGGGTATCCCCTGGATGAACGAGCAGGGAGCATATACCGTGAGCCCGCGTTTCTCCAGTCCGGCAGTGAGGGTCCGCATGCGGGTGGCGTTCTCCTGGTCGGCTGGTTCAATGATGATGACGGACCCGTCCGGTGCCAGCCGGTCCGCGATCCTCTCCACGATCCCGGCCTGCGTATCGACAGAACTCTCCGGCAGTTCGTTGAGCACATTGGAGAATATGATGAGATCGATCTTTTCCGGCAGTGTTGAGGGGAGCGGCTCCAGGATATCCGCCCTGATCGGGGGCTTAAGCGAGACGTTTCCTCCCCGGGGGACGAACGCGTCCCGCAGGAAGATGTACGCCTCGATATGCTCTTCTGAGCGTTCGAGGGAGTAGACCGCAGCCCTGGCATCGTCGAGCCGGGACCAGAGGTCTGCGATGGCGAACGGGACCACCCCCGGGCCGGTGCCCACATCGAGGATGGTCATGTTCTTCTTCAGCAGGCCGTCACGGGCAAGTCCCGCAAGCAGGTACTCCGCCTGCATGAAATAGACCGGGAAGTGGTACGCGAGGTAGCCGAGCACGCTGTACCCTTTCGTGTACTGCAGGGACCTCCGTTGCACTGGTTTCCAGTAGTCGTCCTTCTGGGTGACGATTGCCTTGCGGAGCCGTTCGATGATCACGGGATCGTGCCATTCCTTCCCTGCTTTCTTCGTGATATACCGCTCGATCGCCTCGGCAAGGGCAAACGGCATCTCCCGCCGGGCAATGAGCATGTCCAGGCGTTCCCGCTCACCCTCATTCAGGGAATAGGACGGGGCCGGAAGGATCCGCGAGAGCTCGACATCGCCTCCGGTCTTCTTTGCAACAAGGCCGAGGCGGAGTAAGTCCGGGGAGATCGTGCAATAGATCTCCCCGACCGTCATCGGTTCATCCAGATAGGGGATGATCTCGGAGAGGCGAAAGGCCGGTCTCGTGCTGGCAACATATTTTACGGTAGAAATCAGCGGTTTTACGGCCATAACCTGCCGGATACTTGGTGACCCGCCCTCTTACATCTTTCGTCAGAACCCGGCATCCTGCACCAGACCCGGGCCCCTGCGCCCCGTCCACCGGCCGGGCAGATAGCCGGGTGTTTCCTTTGCCCGGCCCTCCCGGAATGCATACGCGATCTCGGCCCAGGCCTTCCCGAGCAGTTGCCGGTAATACGGGGCATCGAATTTCTCCGCACACCAGGCCGGGTCCACACCGTATGCCCGGGCATCTCTCACGACGTACCGGCACTTCATGCCCGGGGCGATCTCCGTGCCGCTCCTGCGGTACGCGTCGACCGCCGCCCCCTCGATACAGCGGTGGGCATAGTGCAGCCGGCTGATCCTCCGGCTGATCACCATTTCGTCCACGGGCGCCGAGGGGAGCCGTGCGGCTGCGTCCTTATAGATCCCGCGGACCTCGTCCCATGCGGCATCCAGTTCCGCGATCGTTCCCGCCCGGCCCATGACCGCCAGCATAGTGGCCTGCATCGTCCGGATATACTCCGGGGTGTCGTGCCTGCGTGCGGCGATGCCCCGCTCCTTCACGCTGCCGTCGGAGAGCCTGCCGTAGTAGCGGGTGTACGCCCCGGACCCGTCGTTCTGCGGGAGGAAGACGATCCAGTCGAAGTGCTCGATCTCGATACGGAGCCCGGTTTCCCGGTTGATCCGTTCCTGCAGTGTACGGACATGCGGGCCCTGCACCCAGAGGCAGTCCACGTTCCCGTGCAGGACGGCAGATCCCATTTCGTCGGCGATCGCCTTGGTCTGCATCAGGATATCGCGCGACCGGGCGGTGATCGCCTCGTGCACCTCGATCCTCCCGAACTTCGCGTTCTTGTAGCCGGTGTAACCGAAGCAGGTGACGAGCATCCACTTGAGGATTGCGTCGATGCCGGCAACGGACGGGTCGGTCTTCTTCCGCTCTTTTGTTGCGCTCCTCATCTGAAGCAGGGGGTCGAGGGCCGTGGGGAGGAAGCCCGGCATCGCCGTCTCCGGGTGCGGCATGGTCTCCGGGGAGAGGTTCGCCAGCACAATGATGGCAGGGTACATCGAGGTGAAATCGATCTCGTCCACGTTCCCGTAGATGCCGGGCTCCGGCTGGAACATCATCCCGCCCCGGTCCCCGGTCCTGAGCGAGGAGAGTTTCCGCAGGGCCTCCGCATCGCTCTTCCGGAACGGCACCGCGATCCCCCTCCTCACCGCCTCGTAACTCTCGTACGTGGAGATGAGCGTGCCCGGGGTGAGCCGGGAGACGAGGTTTGGGGAGAGCCCCGAGAGCCGGGCGCCCATAAACACGCCGGCAAGCCCGCCCTCGCGGTACACGAACGACTGCTCCGTATCGATCAGGATCCTGCCGTCCGGGATGAGCGCCGCGTCCTTGTGCTCGACCTTCCCGTAACTCCAGTAGGACCGTGCGTCCATGGTGCGGTATTTCCCGTTCCGGCTGAACGGCAGGGCAAGCTCCAAGTCGCGGGCCTTTGCCTTCAGGATCGGCATCCAGCGGTCGGCATGGGCCATGAGGATCACGTCCGGGTCGCACGCGGTGACAAGCGCGAAGAGATCCGCGAGCACCACCCGCTCGCTCCCGGAGAGGTACTCGGTGCGCTCGTGGAAGACCCCGATCTTCGTGCAGGTGCGGGCCAGGGCCGGGTCGCCGTGAATCCGTATCTCCATCTGGTGCAGGTCGTGGGCAAACTCCGGTGAGAACCGCGAGTCCATGTCCGTGCTGCAGGGAATAATCCCGTGCTCGGCCATGAAGCGCTGGTCGCGCCGCACGTCCACGTTGAAGAGCTCCGCCGCATACTGCGTCTGCTGCTCGATCGCCTCGGCGACCGGGCGCCCGGCCCAGACCCGGTAACCGTCGTATTCTCCGAAGATTGTCCTGAAGGTGCAGGGCTCCGCACGGTGCCGTTCCTCCAGTGCGGCGATCAGCTCGTGGTGTGCGTCCGGGTCCGGAAGGCGGAGGAAGAACGGCGGATTGTACTCGTGGTGGATCCGTTTCACCGTCCCCTCTTTGCTCCAGAGGTCCACTCCCCCGTCCCGGATCGCCGAGTCAAGGATCCACATCCGGCTCCTCCCCGTCCCGGGGCAGGCCCTGCTGCCGGGCGATCCCGACCAGCGCCGAGAAGATCGCGGCCTCCAGCGGGTCGTCGCAGCCGAAGAACGCCTCGCTCGAATGTTTCTTCGCAGAGGCAACGACCCGTTCCGCGTGCGCCCGGTCTTCCGGCCTGAGTGCCCGCGGGACCCGGGCCCAGCGTTCAGTCAGGCCTTTCACGCCCTGACGTATGCTCACAAAACTCCTGCCCATCAGGTAACCTCCAGCGTCCTCTGGGCCCCGGGCGTTCCACCCCCCGTACGGCCGGATCGCCGTGCGGAGAAGCCGTACCCGCCCGGGGCCGGGTCATCGGGAATGATCTCGATGACCCGGTCCGCCCGACGGGCGAGCGCGGTAAACGAGCGGTCGCTCGCTGGTGCCCAGAGAAGCACGAGCGCCTCCCGCCCCGCCTGACGGAGCGCCGATGCGACCGGGTCGAGGAGCCGGTCTGCCCCGTCGAAGAGAGTCGGGTCGTGCTCGATGAAGAGGACCGTGTGGCCCGACTCGTGGACCACGCTCAGGAGCTGGTCGGCGGTGAACGGCCGGCGGACTTCAAAGTTGCCCGACGTGCGGCTGATGCCGGAGAGGATGCGCGAGTAGTTGCCGCTGACGTAGAGGAAGAGAAACCGCTGGAGATCCCTGTTGCCGTTGAGTGCGGCAAGGATCTTCTTCTCCGGCGCGATCACGGCGGTGAACGTGCCGGGGTGGAGGGTGATCCCCCGCGAGAGTTCGATCAGCATGGCACCGGATCCCTGCTGCACTGAGGCGGATAAGGCTCAGGCTGGCGGGGGGTGAAAGTGCCCGGGCCCTATCGCAAGATTGATGACCGGGAGAAGGAGAAAAAGAAAAGTGATGTGCGGCAGGTACTCGCTTGTCTGTATCGATGACCTCGGCAACCGGTTCCGGGTGCACAACCCGATGATCGGCGCCCGCTCGCGGTTCAATGTCGCCCCTGGAAACGGGATGCCGGTGATCGTGCGGGCCGGGGGAGAGAATGCGATCGCGGTCATGACGTGGGGGCTGCTCTCCCCCCGGGCACAGGACCCCGCATCCTCCCCCCGCCCGATCAATGCCCGGGCAGAGGGCCTCGCAGAGAAGCCCATGTTCCGTCCGCTTCTCGAGAACCGGCGGTGCCTCGTGCCGGCGTCCGGGTTCTTTGAGTGGAAGAAGGAAGAGACGCGGAAGCTCCCGTTCCTGTTCCGTCTCCCCTCCGAACCGCTCTTCTCCTTTGCCGGCCTCTGCGATACCTGGCAGGGCCCGGACGGGCAGCGACTCTCCAGTTACACGATCATTACCTGTGAACCCAATGCACTGGTGGCGAAGGTCCACGACCGGATGCCCGCGATCCTGACGCAGGAGCATGAGGAGCGCTGGCTGGCGGAAGGCCCCCTCCCGCACGGATCTCTGAAGGGCCTGCTCGGGCCCTATCCGGCCTGCGACATGGAGATGGTCCCGGTCTCCGATCTCGTGAACAACCCGGCCGTGGACGACGAGCGGGTGGTACGACCGCTGGCTTCTTGTGGCGGTACGCAGACATTCCTGACGGAATAACCATGCTCGACCACTGCCCGGGCGCGGCGAACCTGCGAACCCCGACCCTCGCGATCAGGAAATGCCCCCAGTGTGGCGGGGAAGTCGAACTCTTCTCGAATGACATCTCGGTGAAGTGCGGCAACTGCGGTTTTGAGGTCTACAACGATATCATATCCTGCGTCCAGTGGTGCAAGTATGCGAAGGAGTGCGTGGGTGAAGAGACGTACAATAAGATCATGGCGCAGATGAATGCCGGGGAGAAGAAATAATTTTTTAGCGGCTTCCCTAAAGAGAGGTTCTTTCCAGATACGATGATGGGGGTTGAGCCTCTCTATGCCCCCGCGTATGATAGGCCCCGCCGCAGTCGAAGATTGATATCTTCTCCACAGCCTTCGGCGTCCCCGCCGGGGCGCTTTCGAAGTTTGATAACTTCTCTAATCAGTCCTCGCTGTGTGACGAAGGAACACGAGAAGAGAGTCAGCGGGCTCTCTTCGCTGATGCGACGATTGTCTCCCCGCGGCGGTCCGGGATGATTTTCATCAGGTAAGCGGATATTTTTCGTCAGATATGAGAGAGACCCCCTCTCTCCCCCAAAGGAGGAGGCAACGCAAGGGGCGCACCCCCTTGACCCCCATCTTCAGAGATTTTTTCATCAGCCTTCTGAGTGACTATCGCATCCGAGGATGCCCCAGCGGCGGGGGCGGAGCCGAAAGGCGAAGCCCCCAAGAGCGTCAGGGAATTTATCGGATATTTCCCCCGCAAAAAAGTAAAAAAAAGGTTTGGCACCCGGTATCATTCACGGCAGCGCGAGCATCCGCTCGATCGCCCCGCGGGCACGGTCGGCAATATTCTTCGGCACCGTTATCCGGGGCTGGAGCGTTTTCAGCGAGTCCCGCACTTTGGTAAGATCATTCTTCTTCATGTTCCGGCAGATGGCGGCATCCGAGAGCGGGTAGCACTTCTTGCCCGGGCATTCTTTTCCCAGCCGGTGCAGGATCCCGACCTCGGTGCCGATGATGAACTCATGCGCTTTTGAGCTGCAGACCTCTCTGATGATGCCGGACGTGCTGGCAACATGGTCGGCGAGGTCGATGACCTCCGGCCGGCATTCGGGATGGACGAGGAGTACCGCGTCCGGGTATGCCTCCCGTGCCTGCGTGATCTGGGCAGGTGTAATACGGTCGTGCACGTAACAGAACCCCTCCCACGGGAGGATCGTCTTCTTCGTGAACCTCTGGACGTACTGGCCGAGGTTCCGGTCCGGGACAAAGATGATCTTGTCCTGTTTCACCGAGTTCACGACCTTCACCGCGTTCGAAGACGTGCAGCAGATATCGCTCTCGGCCTTCACATCTGCCGTCGTATTCACGTAGCAGACCACCGCGGCGTCCGGGTGCCGCTCCTTTGCGAGCCTGAGTTCGTCCGCGGAGATCATCTGCGCCATCGGACAGCAGGCGTCCTCCGCGGGCAGCAGAACGGTCTTTTGGGGGGAGAGGATCGCCGCGGTCTCGGCCATGAAGTCCACGCCGCAGAAGACGATCACGTCCCCCTCCCGTGTCGACGCGGCCCGGGAGAGTTCGAGCGAATCGCCGGTGAGGTCAGCGATGTCCTGGATCTCCGCGGGCTGGTAGTTGTGGACAAGGAGGATCGCGTTCCGCTCCTCCTTCAGCCTCGCAATCTCCCCGATAATCCGCGCAGAACCGGCTTTGCTGTCCATAATCCTGTATCCTGTTTCATCGCGGGTTTTTATTAAACCAACGCCCGGGCAGCCCCTCCAACCGGATGTTTATGCATGAAGCCCTCCCATACCTCATCAGGCTATGAAGATCCTCCTTCCGGACAAGAGCTGCCGTGATGCCGGGCCCGGCCCGGTGACGGTCGAAGCGCTCCTGCAGGAGCTCGGGCTCGATCCCATCGCTGTGATCGTTGCCCGGAACGGGACGCTCGTGACGGAAGATGCGATTGTGGAGAACGACGACGAGGTGCGGATTATCCGGATCGCCCATGGGGGATGAAGCATGTCCTGCAGGGATGTTCCGATGAAAACGCCCCGGTGCCTGCTCTGCAGCGAACCGGCCGTGTTCCATGACAAGAAGACCGGCCGCCACCTCTGCCGGGACCATTTCATCGCAGATATCGAGGCTCGTGTTGCGGAGACCATCCGGTCCCGGCACCTGATCGTGCCAGGCGACCATGTGCTCATTGCCCTGAGCGGCGGCAAGGACAGCACGGCCCTCCTGATGATCCTCGCCCGCCTCCTGCCCTCCCGGGACTCGGTCCGCCTCTCTGCCGTCACCATCGATGAAGGGATCGCCGGTTATCGCGAGGATACAATCTGTTCCGCAGACCGGCTGGTCGGGCAGTACGGGCTGGACCATGTCTGTATCTCTTTTACGGAACTCTTCGGGGGAACCCTCGACACATTCCTTGCGGGACGGGAATCCGAGGCCTGCAGCGTCTGCGGGATCCTGCGCCGGAAAGCGCTCAATGTCGCGGCAGAACGGGCGGGGGCGACAAAACTCGCCACCGGGCACAACCTCGACGATGAGGCACAGTCGGTCTTCATGAACGTGCTCCGGGGGGACCTGCCCCGGCTCGTGCGGGACTCCGGCAGCGACTCGCAGGGCCGGTTCACCCCCCGCATCAAGCCGCTCCGGTTCGTTTCGGAGAAGGAGATCGCGGTATACCTCATGCTCAATGGGGCATGGGCGGATCTCCCCGAATGCCCGTACGCGGTGCATGCCCTCCGCCGTGAAGTGCGGTGCATGCTCGCCACCCTCGAATCGCATCACCCGGGCACGATGCTGCACCTCATGGAGAGCAAGGCGAAGATCGAGGCGCGGTGCGCAGGCCTGCCGGATGCGGAACCGGTCCGGCACTGCCGGGAGTGCGGGGACCCGTGCAGCGGCGGGATTTGCCAGCTCTGCCAGCTGAAAAAATCTTTTAAAAACTGATCACGGGGCGGGTTCGGCCCCTTCAATGCGTCCCGTGTGGGTGTAGATGACCATCTTGCCGCCGCGGGCGAACCCGACCACGGTCATCCCGGTCTTCTCACCGATCTCCACGGCAAGCGTGGTTGTTGCCCCGCGGGAGACGATGATCGGGATGTTCGCGATCAGGCACTTGCGCACCATCTCTGATGAGATGCGCCCTGAGACGATCACATAGGTCCGGGAGAGATCGATCTTATTGCGAAGCGCAAAGCCGATCACCCGGTCGAGGGCATTGTGCCGCCCGATGTCCTCGGAGACGGCAAGGATCTTTTCGCGGTCCAGCAGCGCGACGATATGGATGCCGCCCGTGGTGACATGAAGCTCGGAGTTCAGGACCGCCTTGACCGAGGTCCAGATATTCGCTGTGGTGATCGTGTAATCCGAGTGGATCTTCGGGAGTTTCTCGGTGTCGATGAAGGACGTGCTCCCGCCGCAGCCGGAGAGGATCGTCTTTTTCGGGCCGAGCACCTTGAAGAGGTTCTTCGTGATGACGCTCATCCGGTTCTTCTCGATCTTGATCGACTCGATCTCGTCCACGCTCTTGATGATCTGCTCGGTATAGAGGTAGCCGGTCACGAAGTCCTCGAGCTGCACCGGGCTCATCATCGCGGTCATCGCGTGCCGCCCGTTCACGAATAAGGCGAGGGGGACCTCCTCGATCACTTCGTGGAGGTCCTTCCTGCTCTTCTCGCCATCGACCTTGATACAGGGCAGTCTCTTGAACATGGTATCGTCCGTAGCAGGAGTCCGGGGGAGTGTTCTGCGGTGTTACTTCAGAACTTCGTCCATGCTGCCGCTGCGGTAGCCCCCGAGGTCGAGCGTGATATACGAGAACCCGAGCGACCGGAGTTTCGCATGCACGGTATCCTGCTGCTCCAGTATTCGCCCCATTTCCTCTTTATGTACTTCTATGCGGGCAACCGTCCTGTGCGCCCGCACCCGCAGCTGGCCGAACCCCAACGCCCTGAGGAAGGCCTCGGCTTCTTCGATCATCCTGAGTTTCTCCCGCGTGATCCCATCCCCGTACGGGATCCGGGAGGAGAGACAGGCGGCGGAGGGTTTCTGCCAGACCGGGAGGCCGCATTCCCGGGCGATGTCACGGATGTCCTGTTTCGTGCACCCGGCCTCGATGAACGGGTGGACGATCCCTTCCTCGTCAGAGGCGAAGAGGCCCGGGCGGTGTTCGCCGGTATCGGACACGTTGATGCCGTCGGCAATACAGGCGAACCCGAGTTCGGCTGCCCGTGATTTGAGATATGCTGCCGAGATCTTTTTGCAGTGATAGCACCGGTTCTCCGGGTTGCTGCAGAACGTCCCGCTCTCCAGGAGGGGGACCGCGATGATATCGAGCCGGAGCCCGAGCTCCGACGCGATCCTCCCCGCATCTTCCACAGCCGCCCGGGGGACCACGGGGCTGTCGAGGAGGACGCAGCGGGTCCTCTCTCCCAGCGCATCGCGGGCGAGGGCAGCAAGGAGCGTGCTGTCGACGCCCCCGGAGAACGCGACCAGCATCGGGCCATGCGCCCGGATCGTTTCGAGGAGGGCCTGCTTTTTTTCGGAAACACTCATGATGGCATCACGGAAGACAAAAACGGGATACGGGGGGTTATCAGTGTTATGAACCGCACCGTTCCGGGGAATCGGAGGGGGCCTTACACTGGTTCTCGTCCCCTTCCCGGAGCTGGCGGCAGATGTCGCAGGTGCGCTGGACAAGATTGGGTTTCCTGCCCTCCTTGAGGTCCGCCGCCAGCAGTTCAATGGACTTTTTCACATCGTTCTCGAACTCGATCCGGTACCCGCGTTTTCCCGAGAGGTACTGCGATACTGCGGAGGGTGCTATCTCGAGCATCCGCGCCGCTTCCACCTGGGACACCCCGCACCGGACCAGTTCCACTGCAATTGCGGCCCTGATTGCCGGCAGGACGTCCCATACGATCTTCTGACAGGGAGCTTCCATCACAACACAACCTTTATGTTGTTACATTCCCGACATAATAGCATCTATTCACAATTGTGAATTGGTCGTGGCAGCAGATAAATTTACCGACGGCAGCATACCCGGGCGCAGCCGCGACGCCCTCTTTGATCCCAAAGCAAAGAATAATCAGACGATCAATGTACATATTCAGGTATACTGTGATCCAGCATGGGAGAGAAACGCACTGTCTACATGGATCATTCCGCAACCACGTACGTCCGGAAGGAAGTACTTGACGCGATGATCCCCTATTATAGCGAGCATTTCGGCAACCCCTCCTCTATCTACAGCATCGCCCGCGACTCGAAGAAAGCGATCGATATGGCACGGGCCCAGGTGGCAACAGTCCTCGGGGCAGATCCGGAAGAGATTTATTTTACTTCCGGGGGAAGCGAGTCCGACAACTGGGCGATCAAGGGGATCGCCTTTGCGAACCGGAAGAAGGGCAACCACATCATCACCTCGAAGATCGAGCACCACGCGGTGATCCATCCCTGCCAGTACCTGGAGAAGGAAGGCTTCGCCGTCACCTATCTCCCGGTTGACCAGTACGGCCTCGTGGACCCTGCCGAGCTGGAGAAGGCGATCACCGACAAGACGATCCTCGTTACCATCATGTACGCGAACAACGAGATCGGCACGATCGAGCCGATCACGGAGCTGGGGGCAATCGCCCGGAAGCACAAGGTCTATTTCCATACCGATGCCGTCCAGGCAATAGGCAACGTACCGATTGACGTGAAGGCCCAGAATATCGACCTGCTCTCCCTCTCCGCCCACAAGTTCTACGGCCCGAAAGGCACCGGCGTCCTTTACATCAGAAAAGGCGTGAAGATCGACAACCTGATCCACGGCGGCGCCCAGGAGCGGAAACGCCGGGCGGGCACGGAGAACATCGCCGGGATCGTCGGGCTCGGGAAGGCGATCGAGCTCGCGACCGCGGATATCGAAGGGCATAACCGGAAGATCCGGGCCCTGCGGGACCGGCTCATGAACGGGATCCTTGCGAAGATCCCGAGCTGCCGTCTCAACGGCCACCCGGAGAAACGGCTTCCCGGGAACATCAACATCAGCTTCGAGTTCATCGAGGGCGAATCGATGCTCCTCTGGCTGGACGACGAGGGGATCTGCGCCTCGACCGGCAGTGCCTGCACTTCGGGCTCGCTCGAGCCGTCCCACGTCCTGCTGGCGACCGGCCTCCCGGTCGAGATCTCCCACGGGTCGCTCCGGCTGACCCTCGGGGATGTGAACACGGAAGCGGATGTCGACTTCGTGCTGGAGGTACTGCCGAAGGTGGTTTCCCGCCTCCGGGAGATGTCCCCCCTGTACCAGAAGAAGGAAGGTGGCTGCAATGTACAGTGACAAGGTCATGGACCATTTCAAGAACCCGCGGAACGTGGGCGAGATCGAGAACGCAGACGGCATCGGCGAGGTCGGGAACCCGGTCTGCGGGGATATCATGAAGATCTTCCTGAAGATCGAGAACAACATCGTCACCGATGCGAAGTTCAAGACGTTCGGCTGCGGCGCCGCGATCGCGTCGAGCAGCATGGCGACCGAGCTCGTGAAAGGCAAGACCCTCGAAGAGGCCTGGGAGGTCTCCAATAAGGCGGTGGCCGAGGCCCTCGAAGGGCTCCCCCCCATCAAGATGCACTGCTCGGTGCTGGCCGAGGAAGGGATCCACAAGGCGATCAACGATTATCGGAAGAAGCACGGGCTGCCGGAATGGGTGGAGAAGAACCCCCATTCGCATGAGCACGAGGAAGGCGCGACCTGCGATCATTAGTGCCGGTAAAATGGCATCAGGTAATTGTTGCCGGGACAGCGCCCCATATATAATTCACCCGGCAATGGTGAATAGGAAGCAGATTGATCGGGGGTCGGATATCCTGCACCATGGAATTTAATGCTTTCCGGCTGAACCTCAGGTGAACCATGTTATCGGAACGGGAACGCGAACGGTACAAGCGGCAGATCCTCCTCTTTGGTGAAGAAGGGCAGGAACGGCTGAAGAAGGCGCACATCTTCATCGCCGGGGCAGGGGGCCTCGGCTCGCCCATCGCGATCTACCTTGCCGTTGCCGGGGTGGGGACGATTACGATCGTGGACATGGACACCGTGGACCTCTCGAACCTCAACCGCCAGATCCTCCACACCGACCGGGATGTCGGGAAGAAGAAGACCGTTTCCGCGATCGAGAAACTGCAGGGATACAACGCCGATATCACGGTCAACGCGATCGATACCACCATCGACGCGGATAATATCAGCGGGCTCGTGGGCAGGGCCGACGGGATCGTCGACGCGATGGACAACTATCCCATCCGCTACCTGCTGAACCGGGCCGCGCTCGCAAAGAAGGTCCCGCTTTTCCACGGGGCGATC
>Ga0265316_10003732_pt1 | contig 15307 bp, 17 predicted proteins | sample 4522metaG_FD_202092 | JGI IMG/M metagenome (GOLD analysis project Ga0265316, IMG submission 202092) | Rhizosphere microbial communities from Carex aquatilis grown in University of Washington, Seatle, WA, United States - 4-5-22 metaG | ecosystem: Host-associated > Plants > Roots > Rhizosphere >...
TGCCCTGCACGCTCACACTTTGAGACGACGTGCCCGAATTGACCACCGAGGTTGAAACCTGGACGGTCGCCGACGTGGCTGTGGGCGAGGGCACCTGGACATAGGTGGCGTACTGGTCGATGTGGACCGGATCAGTCGCGACGACGCGGACGCGGCGGTAAATTCCAGCCCCCGCGTAGAAGCGCGAGGCCGGCTGAATGCTCGTGTCGGTCTTGACGGCCAGCACGTTCTCCGCGCCAAACCTAATACTCTTCGTCATGTCATAGCGGAAGCTGACGTAGCCGTAGGGATGATTCCCCAGCTGGGTGCCGTTGACATACACGGTGCTGTTGCCCATCACGCCGTCAAATTCAATGTAGACCTGCTTGCCCGCCGTGACACTTGCGGGAAGCGTGAAGTGGTTGCGGTACCAGCCGATTCCCGATGGCAAGTAGGCCCCCCGGCCAGTGGTCGCGGCATCCTGCGAGAACGGCCCCTCGACGGCCCAGTCGTGCGGCACGGTCACCGGGCGCCATAGGGAATCTAGAAAGGCCGCTGCGTCCGCTCCCGCCGCGTCCCCCTTGTTGAACAGCCAGTTCCTGTCGAGCGGCATGATGGTCCGGACCCGGTTCCCGATGGGTGGAAGCGTGACCGCACCACCACCACCGCCGGTCGTGCCAGCCGCGCCGGTGTTGCCGCCTGCAGCTGTCGTCCCACCTGGTCGCGTGGTCCCGCCCGCTCCAGGGCTTCCGCCGACGGTTGTGATCCCCGCGCCTGGCGCACCACCCAGGCCAGAGCCTGCGGTGATTCCTCCGGAGGCCGCTGTGTCGCCACCTGAGTCCGCTCCACCTGGCGCTCCGGCGCCTCCAGCAAGAACACCACCGCCACCAGGCGATGGCTGTGTGCTGCCGCCCGCTGTCGTCTGCCCGCCTTCGCTGGTGGCGCCACCCGCGGTGGTGCCTCCTGCGCCCGCCCCTCCGCCCTGGGTGCCTCCTACGGTGCCGGACGACGTGCTGTTCCCGCTGCAACCGAGTGCCAACGGCGTGCCGAGTAGCAGCACCAGAACGAACGGACGTGCCTTGTGGATCATCTTCATGACTTCTCCTGCAAACGACGACGTGCCTGTTGAATGCAGCGTCTTGTTGTGCGATGCGCCTCAACCCAATTCAAAAACGCCACGCGCACAGTGTACATCCGTTGGATTCGCCACGGGGTTGGCTGTGGCCGCTATTCCATCACCGTAAGATCGGTTATCAGCAGTTTTGCGGATGCGATTCGGGGAAGGAAGAATGGCGCTTGAAATGAGTATGCTCGGAACCTACTTGCGTTTCTGCAGCCAATACCCCAACAGGCCAACCGCCAGCGTCGACAAACCCACCAGGCTCTCGCGTGGCCGTTCGGCCACGGTGAAGGCCGCCGACCCGAGCACGAATGCCAGGAAAAGGGCCGGCACCCACGGCCAGCCCGGAACCTCCAGCGCTGGTCCTCGCTTGTGCCGCTGCCACACCAGACCCAGCACGGTGGCCGCAGTCATCAGGCTCAGGGTGAAGCCGACATAGGTGAGCAAACTGGCAAAGGCCGCGGTCCACAGAGCCACGATGGCGATCGCCATCTGCGCGAGGAGCGCAATGCGCGGGGGCCGGCCGGGCCGCACGGCCAGCGCCCGCGGCAGAAAGCCGTCGGCGGCCATGCGCGCGGCGACCTGGGGCCCGGCCATGGCGAGCGACGAAACGCAGATCGCGAGCACGAAGGCAATCAAGCCAGAAACCAAGGTGGCCAGGCGCGGCCCGCCCAGGACCAGAGCGGCGATGCGGCCCACATCGACTCTTCCTGCAAGCAAGGACGCCGGCGCGCTCAGCACGAACACGGCATTCAGCCCAAGGTAGAGCGCGGTCACGAGCACAGTCCCCAGGATCAAAGCCCGCGGCAGGTTCCGCTTCGGCTGCGCCACTTCGCCGCCCACATACACAGCCGCGTTCCAGCCCTGGTAGCTGTAGGAGACAATCACCAGGGCCACGCCCAATCCCGCCAGTCGGCCCGGCGCCGCCACGTTGTGCAACCCTTCGTGCGCCAGTTGCCCCGTGCCGAACCCGATGAACAGCGCGATCACCACTAGCTCAACGGCCACAGCGATGGCTTGCGCCCGCGCCCCCGCGGTCAAAGACACCGCATGCACGGCCGCCGCAATCAAGATGATCACAGTCCCGGTCAAGCGTGGAGAAGCCGAGGCAACGCCGCCCAGTGCGGACATGTACTGCCCGAAGGCAAAGGCCACGGCGCCCAACGGGACGGCAAACCCCACCAGCAACGAAACCCAGCCGGCCAGGTAGCCGAGAGCAGGATGCAGAGTACGCGACAGAAACACGTACTCTCCACCAGATTCGGGAATGTGCCGGGCCAGCGCGCCGTAGCACAAGGCGCCGAGCAAGGCGACTATGCCTCCCAGCACCCAGACCAGGAGAACCAGCCATGCAGAACCCAGATCGGCTATCAGGATGCCGCTGGTGGTGAACACACCCGTGCCCACCATGTTCGCCACGACCAAGGCTGTTGCGCTGCTGAGCCCGAGGCGTCGTTCGCCGTCCATGCCCAACTGTCACTTGCGCTTGCGTTGCAAGGCAAGAACCAGCCGCGCCCAGGCGTCGCGCTCGTCATCCGAAGTAAACGAAAACTCCACGCTGGCCACCCGCGGTGCACGCTTGCCCTTGGCGCTCTTCTCCACGCGCAAGACCTTCCCCGCGACCTGACGCGCGTTCCGCGTGAGGGTTCTGGCCGGTTCGGGCACGGTCAGATTCACGCCATCGCCGGCCGCGAGGGGCAGCGAGGTCTCTACCGATATCCCACCTGCACCCAGATCGCGGATGCGTGCCCGCGCATCGCCTTTTCCGCCAGGCGCCTGCTCCTCCCTTGCGGCCAGCGTCGCGGGCAACCGCACTCTGATGCGGGGAAACTGGCGGCGCTGCTCGGTTTCCACTCTCACCAGTCGCTGCAAGGCCACCGTGACCGGCGGGCCGCTAGCCACGCGCAGAATGGCCGCGTGGCCGGTGTGACGACCCGAGCCGCTCGCGTAGCGAACCACCGCCTCATGCCCTGACTCCAGCCCCTCTGGACAGGTGAGCAGGTCGGGAAAAGTAAAGAGCACCTCGCCCGGCCGCAAGCTGAAGACGAAGCCACGCAGAGGAGTAACGGAGCCGTTCGGAAAAATCTCCGCCCACTGACCCAGAACCAACTGGGAGTCCAGCGTAGTAGATTCTTTCCCCTGGCGAGGCCTGGGAGCCGCGCGGGGCAATGGAAGCATCGCCATGACGTTGCTAGGTCGCGTATCGGCTCGCTCGCCTAACCACATAAGAGCTATTCAACCTCCACAGATTGGGATCGAGAAATCACAAAGCGGCCACGACAATACCGCCCAGTTCATCGTCGGAAAGTTGCACCGGATTCCCGCGCATGCTACTAGCGGCCTTTGCCTTGTCGACCAGCGACGGGATCTCGCTGACCGCCAAACCGTGATGGCCCAGGCCCCGAACCTCGAGAGACTGGCACAGATCGCGCAGCCAAGCCACACCATCAACTGCCTCGGCGCCGTGCCGTCCCGTCACGATCTCGGCGATCTCGCGATAGCGCGCTCGGGCGGGATGCTCGGGCGCGCGCTCGGCCAAGGCCCGCAGGTTTGCCTCCATCACAGGCCCCAGTAGAGCCGCGCACAAAGCCCCATGGGGAGCGCGCACCATTCCGCCCAGAGGCGCCACAAAGCCGTGCACAGCGCCCAGACCTCCATTGGCCAAGCACAGACCGCCGCACAGGCTCGCCAGCATGAGGTCCTCGCGCGTGTCCGCTTGCATTCCCGAGGTGTAGGCCCGCCGCAAAGCCCGCGACGAACGCCGCAGCCCCTCGGCGCCCAGTGCATCGGTCAAGGGATTGGCTCGGCTCGATACCAGCGCCTCCACAAGGTGCGACAGGGCGTCCAGGCCGCTGGATGCCACCACGGATCTGGGCAAACCGTCCAGCAGATCCGGATCGAGCACCGTCAAGATCGGCAACAGGTGGGGACTGCGCAGGCTGACCTTGACCTTGGCCGCCGGCACACCGATGACCGCGTTGCGAGTCACCTCAGCGCCGCTGCCAGCCGTGGTAGGGATGGCCACAAACGGCAACGGCCGCGCCAGCAAGGGCTGCCCGCGTCCCACCACTTCTAGATAGTCGAGCACGACGCCTTGGTTGGTGGCTAGCGCAGCCACGGCCTTACCCGTGTCCATGGCACTGCCCCCGCCCAGCCCGATCACGCCATCGCAGCCCTCGCGCCGGCTGCGTGCCAGGCCAGCCGACACCAATTCCACCGTGGGTTCCTGATCCACGGACCACGCAACCGACTCGATGCCGGCCGCGGATAGCAGGGATCGCAAGCGCTCGGCGCCTGGCCCTGGCAGATTGGTCGCGACCAGGGCGCGGCGCACACCCTGCGCGCGCAAGGCAGCCGGCACCTCCGCGAGCTTGCCGGCGCCAAACAGCAAGCGCGTAGCAGTCGCGAATTCGAAGCTCACCACGTGGTGTCCTCGGTGACGTTGAGGTATTTCCTGCTGGTGCGCGGCTCGGCCATCATGGATGCCACGGTATCGCGCCACCTGCGATAGTGAGAGGTTTCCTTGTGCGCGGCCGCACCCTCGGTTCCGTGGTAGGCTTCAATCAGCACGAATCGCGTGGGATCCTCTGCGTCCTGCACGACATCGAACCGCGCCACGCCTTGCTCTTTTGTGCTTTCGCAGGCATTTGCTAGCGTGGCGGCGCGAAATGCCTCGACCAGGTGAGGCTGGACGTGCACATAAACGAGCACGACGTGAAGTGTGTTGGCCATGGCTGGGGAATAGCACGCTGCCGCGAAACCCGATCGTCTGGGCCGGCATCATATTCTATATATCAGCCAGACTGAACCATTTGGCCTTTTCCTACAAATAGGTGATATTGACCGTGCCCCAAACCACAGATGCGGTAGCCTGAGAAATGATGGAGACTCAATCGTGGCCCTCTTCAGCTTCGTCCGTCGAAGACTTCGACGAAGGCATGTCTGGCTTTCGGCTGGTCGAGGTCAAGGTTTTCAGCGCAACTAAGCGCAAGGACCGGGATCGCCTCGACGAGGTGGCCACAGCCTGGTTGCAGGAGCATCAGAGCTTCGACCGTCTGACCGCCCGGGTGACCCTGTCATCGGACCTTGAGTACCACTGCCTGTCCATCACTTTCATGGGCTGGCAGCGGATCTGAGGTAGGGGCGACCTGCGGTCGCCCGGCTGACCTCTGGCAGTTCCTCGGCGCGGGACTTGCTCTTGCCGACAAGGCAAGGCAGGGTAGCGGCTTTCTCCCACCGCTAGCGGAAGGAAGCCCCTGTCGTGCAATCATTGATGGACCTGTTTCACAAGATCTACAACGTCCAGGGCATCATCCAATGGGGCGGCATGGTCGCCCTGATCGCGGTGATCTTTTCCGAAACCGGGCTCCTGGTCGGCTTCTTTCTCCCCGGCGACTCGCTGCTGGTGACGGCCGGCATTTTCTGCACTCCGGCCAACCCCACAGGCAAGCCTCTGCTCGACATCGTGTGGCTGATCCTGGCGGTCAGCATCGCAGCCGTCGTGGGCGATCAAGTGGGCTTCTACATTGGACTCAAGACCGGGCCCAAGATCTTCAAACGCGAGAGCTCGCTTCTCTTCAACAAGAAGCACCTCATCCGCACCCACGAATTCTACGAGCGCCACGGCGGCAAGACCATCATCCTGGCGCGCTTCATTCCCATCATTCGAACCTTCGCCCCGCTGGTGGCGGGCGTGGGCAACATGAACTACCGCCGCTTTGTCAGCTACAACGTCTTCGGCGGCATCGGCTGGGTTCTCAGTATGACCCTTATCGGCTACGGCCTGGCGACCACCTGGCCTGGCGTGACCAAACATATCGAGAAGCTGATCATCCTGATCATCTTCCTGTCGCTCCTGCCTGGTATCATCGCCTACGCCAAGAACTACTTGGCCAACCGAAAAAATGCCAAGAACGCCGCCTGACAAGAAAGCTCCTGCCCGTCCCAGTAAGGCTCAGCCGGCGCCAGCTCCGCCACGGCCGGTTCGGGCGCCGCAGCCGCCGCGGGTGGCGTTTCCCAAGAAGAACCAGCAGCCCACGCCGGCTGCCTTCACCGCACGCCTGCCGCTGGCCTTGGGCAAGCGCTTCGAGGCGGCGCGCACCTTCCTGCTCAAGCAGAAGGAAATCGTCGAGGACGTGTGCTTCTACGGCCCTTCGACCGGATGGGCCTTGCGCTACCGAGTCTGCGGCAAGCCGCTGTGTGCCCTGCTCCTGCACAGCGATCTCCCCGTGGCCATCGTGTCACTGGAAGCTGCGGCCAGCACCGCAGTGGATTGGCAAGCCCTCTCGCCGGTTGGCCAACGCGCCCAGAGGGCGGCTCACGGCAGCCCGTCGCAGCTGTGGCTCGACATTCCGCTGGCCGGCACGGGCGCCGCAGACTTCAAGCTGATCATCCGCGCCAAGCTGGCGACCATGGCGCCCTGACAAAGTTGAGAAACTGGGCGGACAGCCCCGACGTCTAACTGAGACTACCATGGCTGACTTCGGTGCGCTTTGTGTCCTCATCGCGTTGGTGGTGGCGACCTATGCCGGCGCGGCGTCACTGCTGGGGGCTAGGCACGCCAAAGCGCGACTGCTCGAGTCCGGCCGGGCGGCGGTGTACGCCTTGGCCGCGGTGCTGGGGCTGTCCAGCGTGGCCATGGTGCAATCCTTCGTGTCGGGCGACTTCAGCATCAAGTACGTGCAGCACTACTCCGACGCGCAGGCACCGCTAGCCTACAAGATCTCGGCGTATTGGGGCGGGCTCGACGGGTCCATGCTGTTTTGGGCGGCGCTGCTGGCCGTGTTCGCGGCCATCGCGGTGTACAACAACCGGCACCGCCAACGTGAAGTTCTGCCCTACGCCATCGCGGTGATCGCCGTGGTGGTGGACTTCTTCCTCTACCTCATCATCTTCGAAAAGAACCCCTTCGACACCTTCCTCGTGGAAGTTCCAGCCTCGGGCCAAGGGCTGAATCCTCTCTTGCAGAATCCATACATGGTCACCCACCCGCCAGCCCTGTACGGCGGATTCGTGGGTCTGACCATTCCCTACGCCTTTGCCATGGCGGCGCTCATCTCGGGCCAGCTCGACGACGCATGGCTGGTTTCGATTCGTCGCTGGGCGCTGGCCTCATGGTTTCTGCTCACCCTTGGTCTGGTGCTCGGCATGATCTGGGCGTACGAAGTGCTGGGCTGGGGCGGATTCTGGGCCTGGGATCCCGTCGAGAACGCTGGCCTGCTGCCCTGGTTGACCGCGACGGCAATGCTGCATTCGATGAAGGTGCAGGAGCGGCGGGGACTGCTGCGCCGGTGGACCTTTGTCCTGGTCATCCTGACTTTCTTCCTAACCATCTTCGGCACCTTCATGACCCGCTCGGGCATCGTGCAATCGGTGCATGCCTTTGGCAAGGACACACGGCTGGCGTGGATCTTCACCATTTTCATGAGCCTGGTGGTGCTGGTGAGTTTCGGGGTTTTCTTCGCGCGCCTGTCGGCCCTGCGCGCGTCGCGACCGATTGATTCCTGGCTTTCGCGTGAAGCGGCGACAGTCGCAACCAACTGGCTGTTCGTGCTGGCCGCGCTGGTGCTGATGTTCGCCACCATGTTCCCCACCCTGTCCGAAGCCATTGGCCGCGAGCGCATCGGCGTAGGCGCGCCTTTCTTCAACCGATGGATGGTACCCATCGGGATTGCGCTGCTGCTGCTCACCGGACTGTGTTCCATCTTGGCGTGGGGCCGGACCGCACCGCCGGAGCTGCGCCGCCGCCTTGTCGCGCCGGTGGTCACGGGAATTGTCGTCGCTGGCGTGTGCGTCGCCATCGGCTTGGGCTCGTCCAAGGGTGCGCTGCTCTGCCTCGGCCTGTCGGGCTTCATTGCCGCAGCGGTGATCCAGGAGATCCACCGCGGCGTGGCCGGCCGCAGACGCAGCACGGGCCGAGGGATGCTGGCGGCGCTGGGCGCGCTCATCTTCCGCGTCCGCCGCCCCTACGCCGGCTATCTGGTCCATCTCGGCATCGCGCTCATGTTCGTGGGCTTCGCTGGCCAAGCATTCCAGCGCGAAGAATCGGTAGTGCTGTCTGTGGGCCAGACGCGCAGCTTCGGCAAGTACGGCATCCATTTTGACGGGTTCTCTCGGGACCAGGATCGCCAGAAGAAGATGATCACGGCCCAGCTCACGGTCTTGCTCGACGGCAAGCCCGCCGGCCAACTGTTCCCGGCGCGCTGGGTGTACGACAAGCGACCCGACGAGCCAGCCACCCAAGTCGCCATCATGCGCGGTCTGATAGAGGATCTCTACGTCACCATGGGCAGGCACGACCTCGACGGCGGCACGGCGGCACTCAAACTGGTCAGCAACCCTCTGGTCGACTGGATGTGGCTGGGCTTTCTGCTCATGGCAGCAGCCACGATTCTCGTGTTGCTGCCCGGCGGCCGATCGGTCCCAGCGATGTCGGGCATCCGCGTTTCGTTCGGCAGCGTGACCATCACCCTGCTGGGTGCGACAATCGCCCTGGTCTTCGGCGTCGTGGTCGCCCATCTGCCGTGGGGCGCGCCGCTGGTGATACTAGGCGTGGGCGGTTTGGTTCTTGGCCTGACCGCGCTGGCCCTGTATCGCGTGCTGGATCCGCTGCTGCGGCACGAAGCCACCACCAGTGCAGAACGCCGCGCCTTGATCGAAGAAGAACTGCAAGCGCGGATTCAGTCCGCCACGGAGACGGCGGAATGAAGCTGTGGTCCGGCATACCGCTGCTGCTCTTGGCTCGGGTAGCGGTTGCCCAGCCCGCGGCTGAAGCGGGCGATGTTCAGGCCATGGCGGCCCGCCCTCTGATGGTCGGGGACTTGCCGGTTGGCACGGTGACCGTCCGGGTGGGACGCGGCTCGCTGTCCAATGCCGCCGTCGGGGTCGATGTCGTGGCCACGGTAAGTCTTCCGGATGGCAAGGCCGGCGAGCACACCGAGAAGACCAAGGCGGACGGCCGCGCGACCTTCTCTGGTCTTCCCGTGGGCGCTGAATTTCGCGCACAAGCCGTGGTTGACGGCCAACGGCTGCAAACGGCGTCGTTCGCCATTCCCGACGAGGGAGGCGCGCGTCTCATGCTGATCTCCCAACAAGACCAAGAGGCAGGAGAAGGCGAAGCGACGCCCGCCCCTGCGAATCCGCACGCAAGTGCGCACGGTCATGGTGGCAACCCGGTCGAGACAGCCGTCGGCGCTGGCGAAGACACCAGCGACCCGTCGGTCTTGCGCGTGTCCAGCTCGTCGAAGATGCTCATCGATCTGCGCGAAGATGCTCTGGCGGTCATGGAAAATCAGGTACTGGAGAACACATCCGATCGGATCTTCCGCTCTGACCGGGGAGGCATAGCCATCCCGCTTCCCCCAGGCGCCAGCAATGCGGAAGCCATCGAGGGCAGCTCTCCCTTGGAACTGGGGCAAGGGTCATCCCTGCTCTTGCGTCGGGCAATTCCACCGTCGAGTTCGCGCGTGCCGCCAGTGCAGGCGCGCTTCGGCTTCTTCGTTTCCACCGCCGGCGAGAGCAGCATCACGCTCCGCCAGCCCATGCCAATGGGAATCGAAACCCCGGTGGTCATGGTGCCGGACGAGGATCACCTGAAACTCAGCGCGCCGGGTCTGCAGGCCTTGGCGCCCCAGGCGGACGATCGAGGATCACAAGTCCAGGTCTTCCAGCTCGCCAGCGTGCCTCGCAATGGCGTGCTCCGTATCACCGTGTCCGGCCTGCCCACGCGTTCACGCTTGGGCCACACCATCGCGACGGTGCTGGTGGCAGCTCTGCTGTTCGCGGTGGTGCTGGGCTGGCACCGCCCCGGGACCGCGAGTCGGCCAGGAAAGCTCCACGACCGACGCGATCATCTCTTTGCTGAGTTGGTCGAGGTGGAACGTGCGCGGCGGGCTGCTGGAGCCGACGATGCGTCGCTCGCCCAGCGACGGGCCGAGCTGCTGGCGGCGATCGAGGCTGCCGATGACAAGCTCGCCGGCAACCACGATGCGGCACGCCCCGCCGGAAAATCCGCGTGAACCCATGAGCGAGCGTGCGCTGCGCCTGATGAACGTGGGCAAGACCTTCGGTCGGCATCGTGCGCTTGCCGACGTGTCGCTGGCGTTCCTCCCGGGTGAGGTGGCCGCGGTGCTCGGCCCCAACGGCGCCGGCAAGTCCACCCTGCTTGGCCTGCTGGCGACGCTGTCGCAACCATCGCAGGGCCGTATCACTCTGGGCGATGAGCAACTCTCGCGCCACAGCCCCTTACGCGCCACCATCGGCTACGTCGGTCACGAGCCGGGCGTTTACGGAGATCTCTCGGCTGTGCACAACCTGCGTCTGTTTGCTTCGCTTTACGGGATCGAAAACGCCGAGCGCCGCATAGACGAGATGTTGGTTCGTGTGGGTTTGCAAGGCGCACGGCGCGAGGCTGCCGCGCGGACTTTCTCGCGCGGGATGTTGCAGCGACTGGCACTGGCGCGCGCCCTGCTGCACGAGCCGGAAATCCTGCTATTCGACGAGCCGGGCTCCGCTCTCGACCCGGCTGGCGCAGCATGGCTGGCCGGCGAGTTGCAGCGCGAGCGCGAGGCTGGCCGGCTGGTGGTTCTGGTCACCCATGATCTAGCGGCCGCGGCTGCCATGGCCACGCACGTGGTGGTCTTGCGCCGGGGACGCGTGGCGTGCGACGAGACGCGCGCGCATTTCTCTGCCGACGAGGTTCGCGCGATTTACCAGGAGGCCACCGGTGGCAAGGCCTAGCTGGATTTCCCAGGCCGCGCGCATCGCATGGAAGGATTTGCACATCGAGGGACGCAGCCGCGAGGTTGTCTACACCATGGGCTTCATGGCAGCGTTGGTGGTGTTGGTGTTTTCTTTCGCTTTCATCTCGGGGCAGGAAAACACGGTTGGCCCCGACGCGGTCGCCGGCATCCTGTGGGTTGCGGTGTTGTTTTCGGGCACGGTGGCCCTGTCGCGCAGCTTTGACCGCGAACGAGAAAGCGAGGCTATTCGTTCGCTCCTGCTGTCCCCAGTCCCGCGCTCGGCGATCTACGCTGGCAAGTTGGCAGCCACCGCAGCCATGATGTTCCTGGTGGAATTGCTGCTGGCACCTTTGCTCGCGGCACTGTTCTCCGCTGGCATCTGGCCGCACGCGCTTTGGTTGAGCCTGCTGCTCATGTTGGGAACCATTGGCTTCTGTTCAGTGGGCGTGATCTTCTCCGCCGCGCTTCTGCGCGCCCGCAGCCGCGACGCACTTCTGGGCGCCCTGCTCTTTCCCATCGTGATTCCGGTGCTGCTGGCGGCCAGCCGTGCGACGGCCTACCTGCTCGACCCAGCGGCCCCGGACCTCGATCCCGCTCTCTTCTGGACGCGTTTTCTGGCCGCCCTGGATGTGGTGTTCGTGGTGGTCGGGCTGTGGTCCTTCGAACCAGTCGTCATGGGAGAGTGAGCTATGCTTTCCCCGATGTCTTCGCGCCGCAATTCCAGCACGGCCTTCATCGTGGGCCTGTTGCTGACCATGCTCGGATTCTTCGTCGTGCCCTTGCTGGTCGCCATGGCGCCTCTGGAGCGGACCATGGGCCTGGTACAGAAGATCTTCTACTTCCACGTGCCTTGCGCCTGGCTACTCATGCTGTCCACTTTCGTGTGCGCCGCTGGAAGTTTGGCGTACCTGTTTCGCGGGTCGGAGCGCGGGGATCGCCTGGCCCTGTGCAGTGCCGAGCTGGGCGTGTTGTTTGGTCTGTGCGTGATGGTCACTGGTCCGCTCTGGGCGCGGGCCGCATGGGGCGCGTTCTGGACCTGGGATGTGCGCCTCACCTCTTCACTGCTGCTTTGGCTGATGCTGATCGCGTACGGCCTGGCACGACGCTATGGCGGTGCAAACGGCCGTCGGCTGGCGGCGGCCATGGCTTTGTTCGCAGCGGCGGATGTGCCACTGGTCTATCTCAGCGTCAACATCTGGCGCGGCCTGCACCCCACCACCAAAGTGGTTTCGTCATTGGCCCCGGGGATGCGCACGCCGTTCTTCTTCTCATTGGCCATCTTCAGCGCCCTGTGGGGCGTGCTTCTGGCCTTGCGAATGCGCGTCGAGGGCGCCCAGGCGCAATTGGTAGAATTGGCACTCACCGTCGAGGATGCGGAGGAAAAGTCACCATGATCTACGTTGCCCTGGCCTACGGTTTCATCTGGGGTGCCGTGTTCACCTACGTCCTGCTGGTCGGGCGGCGCGTGGCACGCATCAATGCTGAGATCGAGGATCTGCGCCGGCGGGTGAAACTCGGCTCATAGATCTTCTCGCCCGACCGCGCGTTCAAGAGCCTAGGTTCCCCGATCCGACACCCGGGGCAGGAGGCTCGCCATGCGACGCGCGCAACCGTTCGAAAAGGCCTTGCTCTGCCTTGCCACTTTCCTTTGCGCTGGAGGATCGCTTTCCTTCCGCCACGCCCTGGCCACCCCGCCCGACCGAGCCGTCGGCACGCGGGGCACGGGCCTGATCAGCGACCGTCGGCAAATTCCACCCGACCCGCTGGGCGGCCTGCCCGAAGAAGAGCCCGACCGCAGGCCACGTGGACGCGACAAAGGAAAGAACGGACAAGGCGCGGGAGGCAAGGCGACTTGTCGGCTTGAGGCACGGCCCGAGAGCGACCGCGAAGTGGGGGACCTGCGCGCGGCAGTCGCGGTCATGCAACGCGGGCCGCGGACAGCGCCCTGCACGCTGGCTCAGATGGCAAATCCTCTGCGTGTGCGCCTCTCCATCGACGGAGAAGGCAGGATCACGGCCGTGGAGAGACTGTCCGGCGACGAGAAACTTGGCACCGACCTGGCGGGTAGTCTGGTCGGCCAAGTCTCGCTGTCAAAAGTCACCTTGGCCACGACGGGCGTCGCGCAGATTCATCTCCACCGGGCCGCGCGGTGAGTTGACTCCCCCAGGAGACCAGACCAGACTAAGTCTGTGAAATCGATAAACGTACAGCAGGCCAAGACCCACCTCTCGCGCCTGCTTGAGGAAGCCTTGGCGGGCGAAGAAATCGTTATCGCCAAAGCCGGACGTCCCTACGTCAAGCTGGTCCCTTGCACGCCCGACCTGACAGCGCGACCGCTGGGTGGCTGGGAGGGCAAGGTCCGCATGGCCGACGACTTCGACGAAACGCCCGATGCGGTCATCAAGCTCTTCGAGGGCGGGCCCGTCCCTGCGGCCAAATCGCGCCCGCGCCGCGGTGGCAAGTGAAGCTGCTGCTCGACACGCACGCCTTGCTGTGGGCACTTTCACGCCCCGACGAGTTGGCCCATGAAGCGCGCCGCCGCCTCCAGGATGCGGGAAACACAATTTTCGTCAGCGTGGCCTCGGCTTGGGAGATGGAGATCAAACGCGCCCTGGGCAAGCTGCAGGCCCCCGATGACCTGCCGAAACAGATAGAACGCCAGCGCTTCACTGAGCTTCCCGTGCGGCTGCGCCACATCCAGGCGCTGAAGGGTCTTCCTGCCCTGCACCGCGATCCTTTCGATCGAATCCTGGTCGCCCAGGCATTGGCCGATGAGCTGGTCGTGGTGACACGAGACGCGCAAATTCGCGCCTATCCTATTCGTTCGATCGCCTGCTGAAGATCTTTTCCTCGCGCTGCACGTTCCAGGACCAATCGCCCCACGCACTTCCACACGGGGCAGGAGGTTCCCACCATGCGTTGCACGAGAACAATGAGACTGGTCGACGTTCTGTCGGTTGGTTGCCTGCTGGCCTGCATCCCCACAGGACGCGCGGCTGGTGACTCGGGCGATCGGCCAACAAAGGCCGTCGCCAAGAGCCCGGCCGCTGTGCTCAAGGGCCTGCACAACACTGGCAGCGTAAGCTTTGCCTACCAACAAGGCGATCAGGCAGACCAGGCTGACGATCACACACTGTCGCCGTTCTTCTACGTGGCAGGTGGCAATCCAGAAACCGAGCGCCTACCGCTCAAAGAAACGCGCGCCGAGGTGGACATCGCCGGGGTCATCGCCGCGGTGAAGGTGCACCAGGTTTTCGAAAACAGCGCCGGCAAGCCCATCGAGGCGGTCTACGTATTTCCCGCCTCGACCCGAGCCGCCGTGCACGCCATGCGTATGAAGATCGGAGCACGCACCATCGAGGCGCATATTGCGCGCAAGCAAGAAGCGCGGGCCGAGTACGAGGCCGCCAAGCGCGAGGGGCAGCGAGCCTCGCTGCTGGAGCAAGAGCGGCCCAATGTCTTCACCACCAGCGTAGCCAACATCATGCCGGGCGACCGCATCGAGGTGGAACTGGACTACAGCGAGATGATCCTGCCGGACAACGCCACCTATGAGTTCGTGTACCCGACGGTGGTAGGTCCGCGCTACGCGGGCGGGGCCAACCACAAGACCGATCAATGGATGGCCAATCCCCACCTGTCCGAGGGCGAGAAGGAACCCTACACCTTCGACATCAAGCTTCACATGCAGACCGCCATTGCGCTCAAGGAGGTATCGTCGCCATCGCACAAGATTGCCGTCAGCTACGCCGGGCCCACCACCGCGGACATCCGGCTTGACCAAGCGGGCGGCGGCAACAAGGACTTCGTGCTCCGCTATCGTCTGGCCGGCGACAAGATCGAAACCGGTCTGCTGCTGTATCAAGATGCATCTACGGGATCCGATCGCCCGAGCGAAAAGTTCTTCGCCCTGCTGATGGAGCCGCCCCGTCGGCCCAGCGACGCGGACATCCCGCCGCGCGAGTACATCTTCTTGCTCGACGTGTCCGGCTCCATGTCCGGCTTCCCGCTCGACACGGCCAAGTCCCTGATGCGCAACTTGCTGTCGCAGCTGCGGCCCAGCGATCACTTCAACCTGGCGCTGTTTTCGGGCGCGAACCACGTGTGGAGCCCGTCGGGATCCAAGCCGGCCAATGCGCAGAACATCCGTGACGGGCTGGACGTGGTCGAACACCAGAGCGGCGGTGGCGGCACTGAGTTGATGGGCGGCTTGCAAGCGGCCTATGCGATTCCGTCCCTGGGCCGCGGAACTTCGCGCACCGTGGTGGTGGTCACCGACGGCTACGTAGGCGTCGAGGCGCAGGCCTTCCGCTTCATCCGCGAGCGGCTGGACCACGCCAGCCTGTTTGCCTTCGGCATCGGCAGCTCGGTCAACCGCGGACTCATCGAGGGCATGGCGCGCGCCGGTCTGGGCGAGCCGTTCGTGGTGGCCCGTCCGGAAAAGGCCGCGGCCGAGGCAGAAAAGCTG
>Ga0265316_10003733_pt1 | contig 15302 bp, 7 predicted proteins | sample 4522metaG_FD_202092 | JGI IMG/M metagenome (GOLD analysis project Ga0265316, IMG submission 202092) | Rhizosphere microbial communities from Carex aquatilis grown in University of Washington, Seatle, WA, United States - 4-5-22 metaG | ecosystem: Host-associated > Plants > Roots > Rhizosphere >...
CAAACCTTTTCCATCAACGCTTCTGTGCTACTGTCTTGGTGGTGGGCTGACCGGGGCAACTGGTTTGCCAATGTTTCAAAGGCCATGGGAACGTAGTGAGCAGTTACGGATTAACTGTTTGAGATTTGGGGAGAAGTGTGGTAGGATGAGGGTACGAATGAATCTTGCTGGTTAGTCACCTCCCCTTGCCCCTCCTCTGCAAGGAGGGGAATGGGAACAGGACTTGCCCTGTACCAGTCGTCGCTACGCTCCTCCGGTACAGGGCTAAGTCCCAAACCTTGCGGTTTGGGACTTGACAAAATTTTCTTGACTGCTACAATCTGAATATGCACAATTTGATAAGCCTGTAAGCCTTTGTGGATCGGCCTTTTTTGCGTATGCGAAAAAGGGAATGTTTTGCGTCCTCAATCACATGATTTTGGGCAGATAGAAGACATAAAATATTCTTGGTTTCCAAAGCTTTAGGTCTATATTATCCTTAAATAAGCCAAAAAGTGCGTTTTTTGGCTTTAGAGACTGCTGCCTATTAGGTAGCAATCTTAAGAAAAGATATTTAATGGCCATAAAATCTAAGACCATTGCCGCTCCGTCGGCCATGGTTAAGCTCCCCGAGAGCAAAGTGTCCCCGCGCAAATTTTTTAATTCCAGCCACGAAACCGCGCTCCTCCCCAATTTAATAGAGGTGCAGTTGATTTCCTATAAGTGGTTTGTGGAAAAAGGCCTTAAGGAACTCCTTGGCGAAATCAACCCCATCCGCGATTTTACGGGCAAGAACCTGGAGATGTTTTTTGGCGACTATTTTTTTGATAAATCCAAATACGACGAGTTTACCTCCCGGGAAAGAAACACCACTTTTGAAGCTCCGCTGTATGTTTCGGCCAAACTGGTAAACAAACTGACCGGAAAGGTAAAAACTCAGGACGTATATTTTGGCGATTTTCCGCTGATGACTCCGCGCGGCACGTTTATTATCAACGGCGTGGAGCGCGTGGTGGTTAATCAGCTTATTAAATCCCCGGGCGTATTTTTTACGGCCGAAAATTTGCGCAACCGCAATTTTTACGGCGCGAAAATTATTCCTAACCGCGGCGCCTGGCTGGAATTGGATACCGATGCCGCCGGCGTAATCGGCGTAAAAATAGACCGCAAGCGCAGAATCCCGATTACCGCCCTGCTCCGCGTGTTCGGCTTAAACAGCAACGAGGAAATTTTAGCCGCGTTTGCCGACGTAGACACCGACCCGGATACTAAATACATCCAAAATACTTTGGAAAAAGACGCATCCACCAACGCGGACGAAGGCTACAAGGAAGTTTATAAAAGAATCCGCCCCGGCGACCTGGCCACGGTAGACAACGCCAAGTCGTTGATTTCCGGTATGTTTTTTAACACCGAACGTTACGATTTATCCGCGGTCGGCAGATACAAATTTAACCAGCGCTTAAATGTTCCGGCGGAAAATCAGAGCCAGATACTCACCAAAGAAGATTTGGTTATGGCGGTGCGCGAAGTTATTAAATTAAACAATTCCCAGGGAACGCCCGACGACATTGACCACTTGGCCAACCGCAGAGTGCGCGCCGTGGGCGAACTTATTCAGGCCCGCTTCCGCGTGGGTTTGGCCCGTATGGCCAGAATCGCCAAAGACAGAATGTCGCTGGCCGATTTGGACACAGTCACTCCGGCGCAGTTAATCCACGTCCGCCCCATTGTGGCCACGATGCAGGAATTTTTTTCCTCTTCCCAGCTGTCGCAATTTATGGACCAGACCAATCCGTTGGCCGAACTGGAACACAAACGCAGACTTAGCGCCATGGGTCCCGGCGGTCTTAGCCGTGAGCGCGCCGGGTTTGAAGTCCGCGACGTGCATCACAGCCATTACGGCCGGCTCTGCCCGATTACCACGCCGGAAGGTCCGAACATTGGACTGGTAGCCCATTTGGCGACTTACGCCCGCGTCAATGATTTTGGATTTATAGAAACCCCTTACCGCGTGGTAAAAAAATTCGCCAAAAATGACGGCAAAGATTTGGTGGATGAAATATCTCTTTACGATGTTAAAGATGAAAAAGGCGCGGTCATAATCAGCGCCGGGGAAATTGTTACTTCTACCAAAGCCAAAGAAGCGGCTAAAAACCACCAGCTTTTGGAAATTCGGATTAAGCCCCGCGCCACGGATAAAATAAAATATTTGGATGCTTACGAGGAAGAGCGGCTGATCATTGGCCAAAGTACCATCAATTTAAACGAGCAGGGGCATTTTGTAGAGCCGCGCGCCAGCGTCCGCGTTTACACCGTGCCGACTATGCACTCCACCGACGACATAGACTTTTTGGATGTTTCCCCCAAGCAAATTATTTCCGTAACCACTTCGCTGATTCCATTTTTGGAACACGACGACGCCAACCGCGCTTTGATGGGTTCCAACATGCAACGCCAGGCCGTGTCCTGCATTAAGCCGGACGCGCCGATAGTCGGCACCGGTATGGAAGGCAAGGCCGCGCGCGATTCCGGCACCGTGGTTTTGTCCGAGGAAGACGGCACCGTCACTTCGGTCACCGGCGAAAAAATTATTGTGGTCGGGGAAAAAGGAAAAAAGAAAGAATATCCGCTACTTAAATTTTTACGCACCAACTCGGCCACGTCCATTAATCAAATTGCTCGCGTCAACAAAGGACAGAACGTAAAGAAGGGCGATGTTTTGGCCGACGGCGCCTCCACCGAACACGGCGAGCTGGCTTTGGGCCAAAACGTTTTGGTCGCGTTCCTTTCGTGGGAAGGCGGCAATTACGAAGACGCCGTTTTGGTCAGCGAGCGCGTGGTTCAGCAGGACCGCTACAGCAGTATCCATATAGATGATTTTAAAATAGACGTGCGCGACACCAAGCTCGGCCCCGAGCAGGTCACGCGCGATATTCCCAATGTCGGCGATGAAAAGTTAAAAGATTTGGATGAGACCGGAATTATCCGCATCGGCGCCCAGGTAAAAGCCGGCGACATTTTAGTCGGCAAAATTACGCCCAAAGGGGAAACCGATTTGACCGCCGAAGAAAAATTATTGCGCGTAATTTTTGGAGAAAAATCCAGGGACGTAAAAGACACCTCCTTAACTTTGCCGCACGGCGAATACGGAAAAGTCGTGAACATCCGCCAGTTCACCAGGGAAGCCGGCGATAAATTACAGAGCGGGGTGATCCGCAGTATTCAGGTCAGTGTCGCGGTTCTGCGCAAAGTGCAGGTCGGCGACAAAATGGCCGGACGCCACGGGAACAAAGGCGTCATCAGCAAAATTATTCCGGTGGAAGATTTGCCGTTTATGGAAGACGGCCGGCCGGTTGATATTATTTTAAACCCGCTTGGCGTTGTGTCCCGTATGAACCTGGGGCAGATTTTGGAAACCCATTTGGGTATGGCCGCTATGCGTTTGGGCTACAAAGTCGCCACTCCGGTTTTGGATGGTATCCACGAAAGCAAAATTAAAGAAGAGCTAACCAAAGCCGGCATTCCGGAAGACGGCAAGGTTCGGCTTTACGACGGTAAAACCGGCGAACCTTTTGACGAAAAAGTTACCGTGGGCGTGATGTATTTCTTAAAACTGCACCATTTGGTAGACGACAAAATGCACGCGCGCTCAACCGGCCCATACAGCTTAATTACCCAACAGCCGCTCGGCGGAAAAGCCCAGTTCGGCGGTCAGCGTTTTGGAGAAATGGAAGTCTGGGCTCTGGAAGGCTACGGCGCGGCTCATACACTGCAGGAAATGTTGACCATAAAATCCGATGACGTTGTTGGAAGGTCAAAGACTTATGAAGCGATTGTAAAAGGCGAGGCGATTAAGAAACCGAACATTCCTGAATCTTTCCGAGTCTTAGTCAAAGAACTTCAATCTCTCTGTATGGATGTAGAACTCCTCGGCCGCGACGGCGCGGTAAGCTCTGCCGCCGAAGAGCCCGAAATCATCGTTCCAAATTTACCTCCCGTAATGCCTTTAGTCCCAGAGACATCTTTGTTTGAGGATGAGGTTAAGAAGAAGCCAAAGAAGGAGAATAATAGTAAATAGCGCGGAAGGACGCGGAACCTAACGCGGAAAAACGCGGAGGCGCGGTGCAGTAATCTCCTCCTGGAACAGGAGGAGTACCCCGCGAAGCGGGGGGAGGTGGTAGAAGATCGGAAATTAATACCACCCCGTCACGCTTCGCGTGACACCCCTCCTAATTTAGGAGGGGAATACTGCAGCCTCATATCTCGCACTCTAATCTATAATCTTAAATCTAATATCTAACCCCATGTTCACACAGACAGAAGATTTCAAAGGTGTTCGCTTAAAACTCGCCAGCCCGGAAACCATTACTCAGTGGTCGCACGGGGAGGTGACCAAGCCGGAAACCATTAACTACAGAACCCAGCGTCCGGAAAAGGACGGGCTTTTTGACGAAAAGATTTTTGGTCCTATTAAGGACTGGGAATGCTATTGCGGCAAATACAAGAGGATTCGCTATAAAGGAATTGTCTGCGACAAGTGCGGAGTGGAAGTTACAAAATCTTCCGTAAGGCGTGAAAGAATGGGCCACATTAAACTGGCCGTGCCGACCGCGCATATTTGGTTTTTGCGCGGAGTGCCTTCCCGCTTAGGATTGGTTTTGGATTTGGGCGTGCAGGAACTGGAAAAAGTGGTTTACTTTGCCGCATACATTATTACCTCGGTTGATGAAGAAGCCAGGATGTCTACATTGGAGCAGATTGAACACGAATTTAAGGCCAAGAAAAAAGTTATAGAAGAAAAATTTGAAACTCTGATTGGCAAAGCCAAGTCGGCTGTGAGCCAAAAGTCATCCCAAAAAGATCCGGATGTGTTGCAGGCGGAAATTGACGCCGAAATCACCAGACTAAAAGACGCCTGGAGCAAAGAGCTGGACGCGCTGGAAAGCATCCGCGACCAGGCCAGGAGCGAACTCAAATCCATCAAAAAAATGCTCGTGATCAGCGAACTGCAGTATCGCGACCTGTCTTTAAAGTATGGTCCGGTATTTAACGCTTCCATTGGCGCCGAAGGCATTAAAGGGCTTTTGGAAGAAGTAAATTTGGAGCAGTTACTGCAGGATTTGCAAACCCAACTGCCGAACCTGGAAGGCCAGGCCGAGCGCAAAGTTTTAAAGCGGATGAAGCTGGTAAAATCTTTAATTAATTCCGGTTTGCGTCCGGAGTGGATGCTTATTACAATGTTGCCGGTTATCCCGCCGGACCTGCGCCCGATGGTGCAGTTGGATGGCGGCCGGTTTGCCGCTTCGGATTTAAACGATTTATATCGCAGAGTTATTAACCGCAACAACCGCTTAAAGAAACTTTTGGAAATTAAAGCGCCGGAAGTTATTACCCGCAACGAAAAGCGTATGCTCCAGGAAGCGGTTGACGCTTTAATAGACAACTCCATTCGCCACGGCAAAGAGGTTACGGCCTCCACCGGACAAAAGCGCAAACTGCGTAGCTTGGCCGATATGCTTAAAGGCAAACAGGGACGCTTCCGCCAAAACCTTTTGGGTAAGCGCGTGGACTATTCCGGACGCTCGGTTATTGTGGTGGGCCCCCGCTTAAAATTGCATCAGTGCGGTTTGCCAAAAATGATGGCTTTGGAATTGTTTAAGCCGTTTGTGATTTCCAAACTCATTGGCCGCGAGTTCGCGCACAATGTCCGTTCCGCCAACCGTTTAATAGAACAGGGCAGAACCGAAGTTTACGATATTTTAGAAGAAGTCACCAAAGACCACTACGTTTTGCTTAACCGCGCTCCAACCCTGCACCGTTTGGGTTTCCAGGCGTTCCAGCCGGTATTAATAGAAGGCAAGGCCATTCAACTGCACCCCATGGTCTGTGCCGCGTTTAACGCGGACTTTGACGGTGACCAAATGGCCGTGCATGTTCCGTTAACCGAAGCCGCGCAAAAGGAAGCGCGCGAAATTATGGTCTCCGCACACAACCTGCTTAAGCCGGCTTCCGGCGATCCGGTTATGACTCCGGACAAAGACGTTGTGGTGGGCTGTTACTACATTACCAGAATCCACCCGGGTCTTAAGGGCGAGGGCAAAGTTTTTGCCAGCCCGAGCGAAGCTAATTTGGCTTACAACCTCGGCCATGTCCATATTCAGGCTAAAATAAAAGTGAGGCTTTCCGGCGAAGCCGGATCCGGCTCCGCCGGAGAGAATGGTGAAATGGTGGAAACTTCTGTTGGCCGTTTAATCTTCAACAAAGTTGTGCCAAAAGAATTGGGTTTCCGCAACGACAACTTTGATAAAAAGAAACTTCAGGGGTTGGTGCGCGAAGCGCACCGCTTGCTGGGCAACGACAAAACCGCGGAACTGATTGACGAAATCAAGCGCACGGGTTTTTACTATATGAAGCAATCCGGTTTGTCCTGGGGTATGGATGACTTGCTGGTTCCAGAGGGCAAATATGAAACCTTAAAAATTGCCGACGGCGAAGTGGAAGGCACATATCAACAGTATCAGGAAGGCTTGTTAACAGAGGATGAGCGCTATAACCGCGTGGTGGAAATTTGGGCCGATGTATCGGAAAAAATCGCCAAGTCGGTTAACGGCACCGTGGCCGAATACGGAAGCGTCAATTACTTTGTGTCGTCCGGCGCCAGAGGATCATTCTCCCAAATTACCCAGATGTCCGGAATGAAAGGCTTGGTGGTTAACCCGGCCGGCGATGTTATTGAGCTTCCGGTTAAGGGCAGTTTTAAGGAAGGCTTAAACGTGTTGGAATATTTTATTTCCACGCACGGTTCCCGTAAAGGTATGTCCGACACCGCTATGCGCACCGCGGACGCCGGTTACTTAACCCGCAGGTTGGTAGATGTAGCCCAGGATATTGTGGTCAACAGCGAGGACTGCGGCACCGAAGATTATGATCTTATTACTTTGGAAGACAGCAAGCGGATGGGCAAGCCGCTTGACCGCAGATTGTTTGGCAGAGTGGTTGCCGAAAATCTTAAAGACAAAAAAGGCAACATCATTGTGGAAAAAAATCACGGCATAGACGACATTCAGGCCAAGGAAATTGTGGACGCGGGTATAGAAGAAGTTAAATGCCGGAGCGTGCTTAAGTGCCGGTTAAGCAGGGGAGTCTGCCGCCTGTGCTACGGTTACGATTTGGGCTTTAACGATATGGTGCGCCTGGGCGCGGCCGTGGGGATTGTGGCCGCCCAGTCCATTGGTGAACCCGGCACTCAGCTGACTATGAGAACTTTCCACACCGGTGGTTCGGCTTCGGTTAAAGATATTACCCAGGGTCTTCCCCGCGTGGAAGAATTGTTTGAGGCCCGCGAACCAAAAGGGCAGGCCTATGTTACGGAAATTGATGGCCAGGTTTACATTGCCAAGCCAAACAACAAAGAATACATTGTGCGGATTCAGGGCGCGGACGTAACCAAAGATACTTACGCTTTGGGTCAGGCGCAATCTACCATTAAAGACGGCGTCAAGGTTGAATCCGGCGAAACTCTATATATAGACGAAAGCGGAAAAGCCGTTAAGGCTAAAATGGCCGGGCTGGTTCGTTTAGAGAAGGGTCAGATTATTGTAGTCCACGAAAGTGATCAGGTTAAGGAATATATTATTCCGGCCTCGCTGTCGTTGCTGGTTAAAGACGGCGACCTGGTAGTTCAGGGACAGCAACTGACGGAAGGCAACTTAAATCCCGGACAAATAATGACGCTCCGCGGTTTGGAACCGGCGCAAAAATATATTGTCAAAGAGGTTCAGGATATTTACGTGTCCCAGGGGCAGAACATCCACGACAAACACATTGAAATTATTGTTAAGCAAATGTTCAGCAAGGTTCGCATTACCAACTCCGGCGACAGCGAGCTTACTGTTGGCGAAGTCGCGGACAAGGCCAAGCTCGGGTTTATTAACGAAGAGCTTAAAGCCGCGGGCAAACGCCCGGTGGAGTTTGAACAACTGCTGATGGGAATTACCAAAGTGTCCTTAAACACCGACTCCTTCCTGGCCGCGGCTTCCTTCCAGGAAACCACACGCGTCTTAATAGAAGCGGCCGTGACCGGCAAGACCGACTATTTGCGCGGACTTAAAGAAAACGTTATCATCGGCAAACTCATCCCGGCCGGCACCGGCTTTACCGACCAAATAGCCAAAGAAAACCTCCAACTGGAAGCCTCCGCCGCCACCGCGGTGGAAGAGGGAGAATAACCTTTTTTGTATCATCCCGATCTCTCATCTTTGTCCCCCTCTCCCTCCTTGTCCGCCGAAGCCTTGTGCGAAGGTGGATGGGAGAGGGGTAGGGGTGAGGGTCATAACAAAATCCCGCTCCATTCCCCAGGAGCGGGATTTTTGCTAAACTAATAAAGAATAAAGCAAAAAAACTTATCCACTTGACAGCCGGTGAACGATTGTTTAATATATTAAAAATAAAGTAAGCTTAAACATATGGGCAAAAATAATAAACAAATTATTACTGATGCATTGAATAATGCCCTTTATCTGATTTCAGAGGAGTATCAGAGTCTGTTGGATGATGACTTGAAGCAAAATTATAACAAAGTTATAGAAGAGTTAAACAATTCCTTACAATTATTAAAAAGAGCATAAGTTTTAGCTTATTTTACATTTTTAAGCAACAAAGACTTTAACTGTGGCCAGCTCGTAAAGAGTGGGTTTTTTTGTTATAATAATAAGGAATAAAGGGCAAAAAGTTATCCACTTGACAATAGGTGAACGAAAGTATACTATATGAAAAAGAAAGAAACCAAAGTAAAAAAACAAAAAAATATGGGCTCCCTAAACCAAGTTTTTTTTAAAGATTCCAGAACCATGTCCGATATTCCTGATAATTCGGTTCATTTAATTGTGACCAGCCCGCCGTATTTTAATATTAAAGATTACTCTTTAGATGGGCATCAAAACAAAAGCATTGGTTCCAGGGAAAATGGGCAGATAGGCGACATCAATGATTACAAAAAATATATAGGAGAGATGCTTAAGGTCTGGAAGGAATGTCAAAGGGTTTTAACACCCAACGGCAAACTGGTAATAAACACGCCTCTGATGCCCATGCTGAAAAGCCAGTTGATAACTCATTTTAACAGGCACATTTTTGACATTAACAGCGATATTGAACATTCAATTCTGGAAAATCTGCAAGACTTGTATTTGCTTGATATTTATATTTGGAACCGAACAAACCCGAGAAAAAAACTAATGTTTGGCAGTTACCCGTATCCCAGAAATTTTTATGCCCAAAATACAATAGAGTTTATTTCTGTTTATGTTAAGGACGGGCCTTCCCAAAACAATCTTTCCGCCGATGTTAAACAAAAAAGCAAACTGACAGAGAGAGAGTGGGTTGAGTTTACAAAACAAATTTGGAACATACCGGTTCCCAATAAAGGGGACTTGGCTTTTGGAGAGCATTCGGCGATTATGCCGGAAGAAATAGCCAGACGTTGCATAAGACTTTTTACATATGTCGGCGATACAGTTTTGGACCCGTTTGCCGGTTCAGGGACAACATTAAAAGTAGCAAAAGAACTGCAGAGGAAGTATATTGGCTACGAAATATCCAAAGTTTACCAAAAAATAATAAATTTGAAACTCCAATCCTTGTTTTAAATATGGAAAAAATAAATCAAATTTATAATCTGGATTGCTTTAGTTTTTTAAACAAGGTTAAAAATGGGATTGTAGATCTTGCCATTATTGACCCGCCTTATAATCTGCGCAAGGCAAAATGGGATACCTTTAAAAGCCAAAAGGATTTTTTAAATTTTACTTACCGCTGGATTGATGCGCTGATTCCAAAATTAAAAGCTAACGGCAGTTTGTATATTTTTAACACGCCTTATAACTCGGCTTTTATTCTTACACATTTGGTTAAAAGGGGTCTTTTTTTCCAGAATTGGATAACTTGGGATAAGCGGGATGGATTAGGAGGCGCAAAAACCAAATACAGCAACGGCCAGGAATCAATTTTATTTTTTACAAAAGGCGACGGCCACGTTTTTAATTATGAGGATATACGCTTGCCTTATGAATCAACCGACAGGATTGCTCACGCAAAAGTTAAGGGCATACTAAAAGACGGAAAAAGATGGTTTCCCAACCCAAATGGCAGGCTTTGCGGAGAGGTCTGGCATATTACAAGCGAAAGGCATAAAAATAAAATCAATGGCAAAACAACCAAAATGTCCCATATTACGCCCAAACCGATAGAAATGATAGAAAGAATGGTAAGGGCAAGCAGTAAGCCTGGAGATTTGGTCCTGGATTGTTTTTCCGGAAGCGGAACCACAGCTGTTGCGGCAAAAAAATTGGGGAGAAATTTTTTGTGTAATGATTCAAATAAAAAATTTGTCAGAATATCTCTTGGCAGATTAAATGCTATTAAACGCAATTAATATGTTTATACAAAATCAAATTGGATCGCTCCCTAATCATTTAAAAAAAATTAAATCATTGCTAAATGATGCGGATAAAGCTTTTTTGACCGTGGCTTATATTAGAAATAGTGGGGTTGATGAATTGTTAGAGAACTTTAAAGTCATAGTTGCCAAAGGAGGCAAAATAAAGCTTATCTGCAGCAACGATATGGGCATAACCCAGCCTTCTGCCATAAAAAGACTTTTAGATATTGGCGTAGAAGTAAAAATTTGTAAATTTGACACTGGAACTTTCCACGCAAAAATCTGGTTGGCAGAAAAAAACAGCAATTGGGCTTGCCTGGTTGGTTCCGCAAACTGCAGTAGGGCGGCTTTTTTGCAAAATGTTGAAGCCAGTCTTTTTATTGACAGCGAATCAAATATACATGGGGCAATTGAGCAGTCGCTGATGTTTTTTGAATATTTATGGAATAACAATAAGTGTTTTGACGTAAATACTGAGGTGTTATTGCAATGGCAGCAAAGAAAACAAACAAGGCAGGAAGTTAAACAAGAAATTTCGGATGTAAAATTTTCCCCTGAAGGTAAGAAAGTTTATGAAACACTTTTTGATTTTATTAAATCCTGGGTGGGTATTTCCAAGGAAAAGAAACAACAGAGCGATTTTATAAATTCTTTGTGGAGGGGGTGGTATATTATACCTGACCAGGGGATTATTGATGATAATTTAATGGCCAGTCTGCAAAATATTGCAAGTGAGCTTAAGAAAAAATCAGTAGGCAAAGGGTATGTGGATATTTCCAAAAATAGTAAAGAGCTGGATGATATTTTAAGAACTTTAAAAGCAAAATTTAAAAGGTCTGAGCATAAAATGGCGTTAAGAGATTTATTTGTCCGGCAGGAAAAAAATTATTTAATAAGGCTGGGTTTTGCTTCACAGTCTTTAAAAGATGATGGCAAAAAAGAGGATGACGGGAAATTAGTGCTAACGGAATCCGGCAATAAATTCGCTGATTGCAATGACCAGATTTGCCAAAAAAATATATACACCAGTAATTTATCTTATAAAACTTGGGGCAGTTTATTTATTTTAGCTTTTGCGATCAGGTTATTGATCGATTTTGAGTATATCAGCTTGGCTGAATTTTATTTATTTGTCATGCATACGGATTCCATGTCTGATTTAACTGACACAAAAGATTTGATTGCTATGTTTAGAAAATTAACTTTTGACGAGCAGGGAATGCTTGTAAAGGAATTTAATAAATACTTTGATCAAATAAAAGGGGCTACTGCCAAGAATGTCAGAGGTAATTTTATCAAACACGCCAAACATACAATGTCAGCAATTGGTTGGGTAAATGGCCTGTTTTTTGATCAAGAAAAGTTCCAATTACAGATTCAGGACAAAAAACAAATCTCAAAAATTTTAGACAATCTGGATCAGTAAATAAATCTAAAAATCTTTGGTAAACCTGTGGAAAACTTTTTGGAGTATAGCTAAAATATAGGGATTTTGCTTATTTGACGACTATTTTGAATAAGTTATAATAATAAGGGGGTAAAAATAAAAATTATCCTAAAACAAAAGAATATTAACCCAAAGACGCCCTAGAGCCGCCCAACTGGCGGTTTTATTTGTAAAAATTAAGAAAAAACATATGAAAAAAATGCAAAAAGTGTGGATTAGCCTTCTTATTATTATGATAGGTTTTATAGCGCCAATAGTCGCATTAATAAATATTGGTAGTAACTACCGTTATATTTTTTTAATTCAAATAATAGGATTGTTAATCATGCTAGTGTCTGGGTGTATATTGGTATTTATAAATAACAAAGATAGAAAACGATTTCCTGATGCAAAATTATGGTTTATTTTATTTGAAGTAGTCGGTTTTTTAGTTATTTTGTATGCTTTAGTTCCGCTGTACATTATTTTTGCATTCAGAAATGGGATAAATTTTTAACCAAAGGTTTAGAATAAAAAATAAAATTATGAAAAAAATTGCAACAAGTTTAGTATTATTTATATTAATTTTGCTTCCATACGGCTCCCGGGCAATGATGCGTGCGTCCTACCATTATTTAAATATCGTAAAAAATACTATAGGCGGGGACGGAACATTTAACTTTCATTTAACTACCTTCCAGCCGCTATCAGGTTTCTCCGATAATATACAAGTTGCCACCCAGGATGGCAGCGGGGAATATTACAGTTATGATATTGAAGATAATATGCCTATCGGCAGGGGGGATTCCTATTTTTTGTCGGAGACCACCCAGCCGGGATGGCTACAGCAGAGTATTAGCTGTGACAATGATGAATATGGCCCTGTTGGAACGCAAACCAGCGAGGGTATTATTTTGCCTTATTATTCATACACCACCACAACCTGCACAATTACTAACCAAAAGCAGGCTGGCAATACGCCAATTTTAATAGTTCCCGGAGTTCTGGGGACAGATATTTACAAAGGGACAGATTTGTTATGGGCAAATTCAAAAATGGCTACTGGTTTTGATAGTTTTATGGATCCTTTAGCTTTTAATTCAAACTTAAGCCCCATTGATAATAGTTTGGTTGCAACGGATGTTATTAAAAAAATGACTTTTAATACGGGGATATTAAAATTCAAAGTATATGATTATACAGACGGTCTAATAAATCAGCTCACTTCCCCCGACATTGGTTACACAGAAGGCAAAGATCTTTTTACTTTTCCTTATGATTGGCGGTTTGGGGTTAGTGAGGATACGGTTAATCAGTTAAAAGGGGAGATCGCGTATATTGCCAGCACAACCGGCAGTAGTGTGGTAAATGTGGTGGCTCATAGCACTGGTGGACTTTTGGTAAAAAAATATGTTATGGAAAATCCGGTAGACCATCATATTGGTAAAGCTGTGTTTGTAGGTGTGCCAAATTTGGGAGCGCCGCAGGCTTTAAAGGCTTTAACAGTTGGAGACGATTTTGGCGTTTTTAATCTTGATCCGGCGGAAATGAAAAAAATCGGTAAAAATATGCCGGTAATTTATGATTTGGCGCCGACGCAGGAATATTATAATCAAGCCGGAAGCTTTTTACATTTTCACAATCCTTTGGTTAACCCTGTCACAGATAAAGACCTGAGTTTTACCGAGACTATGCAAAATTTGGTGGATGGGGAATATGCTAATCAGCAGGCCGTGGACAATAGTGCGGGTTTGCACACCGCTGACTTTGACAATTATGATGTAAGAAACGCCGGAGTGGATTTATACAATATTGTTGGATGTAAATCCGGGACGCTTGGCACATTTAGCGAATGGGTAAATAAAAATTCGGCCCCAACATTTAATTTCCCCAAAGTAACTTCCGGTGACGGAACCGTGCCATTCGCCAGCGCCGACAGTTTACCGGCAGACCGGACCAAAACATTTTTTGTTCCTGGCATAAATCACGGAAGTTTGCTAAGCGCGGACGGCTCTCGTCAGGAAATTGTGAACATTATTGCCGGCGGAGGGTTAAATACCAACGGTAAGGTTTTAACGCGGGGCGAAGTTATTAGTAACCCCGGTTTGTGTGAACTTAAAGGAGAAAATTTAAAAATTCACAGTCCTTTGGCCATAGACATTACCGATCAAAACGGCAATCATTCAGGTCCGCTTGCCGACGGTTCCATAGAAAATTCCATTCCCGGAGCAGACTATGAAGTTTGGGGAGACGAAAAATATGTATTTTTGCCCACTGACGGCAATCAAAATTACAATGTTAATGTTGCCGGAACCGCCACAGGCACTTTTACTCTTGATGATGAAAGCATAAATAATAACGCCGCAACCCAAACCCAGGTCTTTAGTAACCTTCCTGTGACGACGGCTTTAACAGGACAGGTAAATTTGGGAGGGGATGGCGGGCAGACTACTTTGTTGTTACAGGCTACGCCAAACAGCTCTCCAGTGGTGGTAACTCCCAGCAGTATTATTAATGCCGACCAATCGCAGGATTTGACTCCGCCTATGTCCACGTCGACTGTAACCGGAACAATGGGGCAGAGCGGGTATTATAGGAGCAGTGTTAGTATTGGTTTGAGTGCCGCGGATCCGGTGGTAAACAGCGACCCAAGCCAGACATCGGGTCTGCTTAATATCCAGTATAGCTTGGACAATGCCACGACGACTGTTTATCAAAGCCCTATCAATGTAACAACAGAAGGTTCCCACACCATCAGTTTCTTTTCCACGGACAAAGCCGGAAATAACGAGCAGGCGCAAACAATTAATTTTGTTATAGATAAAACTGCTCCGGAAGCGGTTATTCAGTTTAGTCCAACACTTAAAGACATCCAGTTTACCGGTACGGATAATATTTCCACAACATCTAAAGTAACTGTTCTGGATAATGCCAACGACATTTTGCTTACCGACCAGGCCGGCAATATTACAGAAATTAAGCTTAAAGAAAAAAACCGCAAAGTTAGCATGGGCGCCACCATACAGTCTTTAAGTTATAACGGGACAGCGCAGGACACCAGCAAAAATATTTTGGCGTTTTTGTGGGCATATGACAAAAACAATAATTTAACGCTTTTGTCCCAGAATGTGGCGGCTAAAAAAACTTACTTGATTTTGGCTCTGTATAACGGCAAAAAAACTTCTCTGGCCGGCATAGACAAAACCGGCATAATTTTAAAATCCATTACCGGGTTGGACTTGCTTAAAGTTTCTACCAACAAGGGCGATTTAGCATGGAGTTATTAAACGGGGAGCGAGTGCTTATTCGTGCGAATAAGCACTCGGTATGTATGAAGGAAAGGATAAAAATATTTTTTGCGGGAATGAACATTTTTTGGTATACTAAATAGGTTAGTATGATAGTATCATACTTTTAAAATTAAACCTATAAATATGAGCAAATTAGAGGTTTCCA
>Ga0265316_10003736_pt1 | contig 15295 bp, 11 predicted proteins | sample 4522metaG_FD_202092 | JGI IMG/M metagenome (GOLD analysis project Ga0265316, IMG submission 202092) | Rhizosphere microbial communities from Carex aquatilis grown in University of Washington, Seatle, WA, United States - 4-5-22 metaG | ecosystem: Host-associated > Plants > Roots > Rhizosphere >...
GGCGGGATGGCAAGCTGACCCAGCGGTGGTTGTTCGACACGGCGGCGGTCAAGGGCGCCACGGGGAAAGACGGGAAGCTTCTTCAATCTTCACAAGGATATGAAAGTCAGGGATCGCACAGCGTGCGCCAAGGCGATGTGGATGGTGACGGATTTGATGAGATCGTCTATGGCTCCATGACAGTCGACCACGACGGCCAAGGCCTGTATTCAACGGGACTGAGGCACGGCGATGCCCTTCACTTCTCGGACCTGGATCCCAACCGGCCCGGTCTGGAGGTTTGGATGGTTGATGAACAGACCAGCGAAAACGGCGGGATAGCCTCGCACTTCCAGGATGCCAAGGATGGCACGATCATTTGGGAGGACAAAGGCACGGGCGACAACGGACGCGGCTGTACCGGGCCGCTGATGGCTGGGACAACAGGCTGGCAGATGTGGTCGGGCGCGGGCGGGCTTTGGGACGCCAGCCACAAGAATGTGGGCAGCAGTCCTGGGTCCACCAATTTCACCATATGGTGGGGCGCCGAGCTGAACCGCTTCTTGGAAGACAAGACTTCGATCACTCCCTATGGCAGCGGCGGCGGCACGGGCCTGAGCGCGAGCGGCTGCACGTCGAACAACGGCTCAAAATCAGATCCGGCCCTTACCGCAGACATCTTCGGCGACTGGCGTGAAGAAGTCGTGTACCGAACCAATGGCAACGATGCGCTGCGGATCTACACAACCACCACGCCGACTACCCGTCGGCTGTACACGTTGATGCATGACCCGATCTACCGAATGAGCGTCGCCACGGAAAACGTGGCCTACAACCAGCCCCCGGAGCCGGGCATTTACATCGGACCCAACATGACCCTGCCGCAGGCGAAGCCGAACATCAAGTACTACGGTACCGGGCCAATTCCGACGGGCGGCTCGGGCGGCACAACTGCTGCCGGTGGCGCCGGCGGCACGACAGGCGCGACCGGCGGATCGATGGGCGGCATTGTTACAAGCACGGGAGGAATGGGCGGCAAGGTCACTGACACTTCAGCGTCGGGCGGCACCACCGAAACAAGCTCGTCCGCCACCGAGACGGGAGGAATCGGCGGTTCGGTCACCGACACCTCGGCATTGGGCGGCTCAGGCGAGGCTGGCTCGACGACAGGGACTGAGACAGGAGGAGTGGGTGGTGCGGGCAACAGTAACCCAACGGGAGGCAGCACCACCAGCACGAGCCAAGCGCAAGCCGGCGCGCAGGCAGGGTGCGGATGTCGTCTCGCCGGGGTCGACAGCAGCGCCACCCCATGGGGCGTGATGCTGGTGCTCGGCGCAGGGCTGGCGACAAGGCTGCGGCGGCGGCGTGACCAGCGTCAACGTCGCTCGTGGTGATCCGTCTCGGCCAGTCGCACAGGAAGTGGTAACTCCAGCGCGTACTCCCGCTTGTTGCGAGAGATGCGCGCTGCGTACTGGCGCGGGCCAGCCACGTAGGCTCCTGCCAAACAGTCAGCCACCCCTTGACGGAAAGGAGGTTTCGGCCTACATCAAACCCTGCACGGGCGTTTAACTCAGTGGAAGAGTATCACCTTCACACGGTGGGAGCCGCAGGTTCAAATCCTGCAACGCCCACAAAAATTCGAATTGTGCTCACGGTCGGGCCGGCACGTAGACCCAATCGGGTCGGCAAGGACCGCCCGTGATCGGAAAGAACACGTCAGGCTGCTCGAACCACGTGACTCCTGCGGGGCGATAGTACTCCTGCAGATCGTCCACGAAGAACCATCTGTCACGATGATCCAAGACAATCGTCGAAAAGCGATGGCTCGCGAATGCCTCGTGAAATGCACGGTAGAACGTGGGCTTGGCGCCGAACGGATCAGCTTCCAATAGGAGCATGTCGGAAACCGCCTGGAAGGCCGCATGCGCGGACTTGCCAGCCAGCCGCGCATAGTTGGGGTGCTGTGGGATAAAGACCTCGCCTGGGACTTCTCGAATGCGTTCGACGAACGCCATCCCTGCCTGGCGATCGGCCGCGCTTGGCAGCATGGCCCGCGGGTCGTACATAAGCGCGGCGAGCTGCACGGCCGCCACGATTCCCCCAATGATTGTGGCCCGCTCCAGCAATGACTGACCAAGATCCTTGGCGCGCTCGAACCCCGCTGCGAGGACGAGTCCGAAAGCGACACAGAGTGCAACGTGGGCGGGGATCAGATCATTCAGATAGCTGCCGGCGTGCGTTCGGATCAGATAGGTAGCAATCACCTGACACGAGCAGAAGAGCACGTAGAACAACCATGGGCCGCGGCGAGCGCCTCTTTGGGGGCTGCAGAGCAAAACGACGAAAGCGAGCGTGGGAACGGGAAGCTGCGCAAGCGTTTCGACGCGCCAAAAGTCGAGGAAGAGCGCCTCTCGGCCGCTGGTCGTGTGCCCGAAGGGCACCATAAAGGCGTAGTACCAGTACCACCCTCCGGTCCATAGGTTCATGCAGAGCACACTCCCGCCGGTAAGCAACACAGCAGGTACCGTGAACCAAAGCGAACGTCGGAATCCGCGCAGAGCCCACGCCCCAAGTGCCAGGGCCAGCAGCGAAGGCAGCGCCATCTGCTTTGCCAGAAACGCCAAGCAGAACAGGGCTGCTCCAACGAGAAGGCCACGCTTTCGTTCGGCAAAACGAACGCACCAGGCGGAGCCGAGAAGCAGCGCCATGAACAGAGCATCGGTCCGTGCAAGATCGAACCACTGCCCGTTGAGTCCAAAGGTGGCGGCGAGCACCCCCATTGCGAGCCCCGCAGAAATGCGACTTTTCGTTTCTCGGGCGACCAGGTCGTAGAGCGTCGCAAACAGCGCGAGGGTGCAGCAGAAAGAAACCAAGCGAAGCGTGAAGTAGCCGTTGCCCAGTAGCTTGGCCGCGAGCGCCGACGCGTAGTAGTAGAGCGGGTTGTAGAGATACGGGACGAATTCGACCGAGGGGCTCGCGTAGATGGGCTTCCCGTCCAGGACGCGCTGGACGTGCTCGACGATGCTTCCTTCCATCCACTCGAGATCGAAGGGGTAGCCCATGCGCCGTAGCGCCACATAGAGGAAGGCGACGACGGAGATTCCTGCCAGCCCTGCTGCGAGCGACAGCACCAACCGAGCGTGCCAGTTCATTGTGCTCTTGCATCGAGGCGGTGCCATGTTTCAGTCTCCCGACCAGGCTGTGGCGAGCCGAGTATTGGCATCCGGCGCGGCAATTCGCTTACGGACTCGATCACCAATGCCAGCCAGGCTCAATGCGGGCGTGCCGGGCGATTCGGATTCCATGTTCGTTGCCATACTAGCTGAAGCTGCGCAGGTGTGGGCAGAAGGCTCCTCGATCGAGCAAAACCCGCTTCGTTTTGCCTATGTCCCGCGCAAAAGTCGGTGATATCGTAGCTCGGTTCGCCGAATTCCGAGCAGCCCCGTCGCCCACATCGAACGTGCATGTCGGACTTCCTGCGAGGCCATGTGCGACCTTCCTCCCACCCCCCAACAAGACAACGACAATGAACAGCTTGAATCAGATCAACCAAAGAATCGGCAAGTACAGATGGACAATCTGTGCCCTGCTCTTTTTTGCTACCACGGTCAACTACTTGGACCGCCAGGTCTTGAGTCTGCTGAAACCCGCCCTGGAAGTCGAGTTCAACTGGAGCGATACGGACTACGCGAACATCGTGACGGTGTTCCAGTTCGTGTATGCGATTTCCATCCTGTTCGCGGGTCGTATCATCGACTGGCTCGGGACTAGGCTGGGGTTTGCCTGGGCGCTGATCGTTTGGTCCGTGGGCGCGGCCTTGCACGCGCTCGCCAAAGGGACTGGCGGATTCATGTTCGCCAGGGCCGTGCTCGCTTTCGGCGAGTCGGGGAACTTCCCCGCTGCGATCAAGACGACAGCGGAATGGTTCCCCAAGCGCGAACGCGCGCTGGCCACGGGGATCTTCAATTCCGGCGCCAACGTTGGCGCGATCCTGGCGCCCCTCACGGTGCCCTGGATTGCGAGACACTTTGGCTGGCAGGGTGCGTTTGTGATCGTGGGCGGGTTCGGTTTCCTGTGGCTGATTTTTTGGTTCTGGCTCTATGCCGCGCCAGCAGCGCAGAAACGCCTGGGCAAGCCTGAGTTCGACTACATTCACAGCGACGCGGATGAGCAGGCCGCCGAGGCGAAAGCGATCGAGGCAAAGGCGACCGCCGCCGGGCAACCCAAGATCCCGTGGTACGTCCAGTGGGGGAAGCTATTGGCGTATCGCCAGACCTGGTCCTTTGCATTCGGCAAGTTCATGACCGACGGCATTTGGTGGTTCTTCCTTTTCTGGCTGCCGGCGTATCTCAAGGCGCAGTACGGGATGTCCGGGACGCAGATTTCCTTTCCCATCGCCGTGCTCTACACCATGACCTGCGTCGGAAGCGTCAGCGGCGGCTGGTTCCCCATGTTCTTCATCAACCGCGGCTACGAGCCATACGCGGGACGGATGCGGGCGATGATGCTTATCGCCCTGTTCCCTCTCGTGGTGCTGCTGGCTCAGCTTCTGGGGGGCTACAGCTACTGGGTGCCGGTCTTGTTCATCGGCATCGGCGCTTCGGCCCACCAAGCCTGGTCCGCCAACCTGTTCACCACGGTTTCGGACATGTTCCCCAAGAAGGCCGTGGCTTCTGTCACGGGAATCGGCGGCATGTTTGGCGGCCTGGGCGGCATCTTGGTCACCAAGTCAGCCGGATGGCTCTTCGATGCCTATCGACAAGGTGGCATCGCCGCGACCTGGGCGGAGGCCAAGACCGGCACGCTGGGCGCGTACCTCGACCAGATTCGTTCTCTCCACCTGTTGAACAAGCACGGCAGTGTGATCGATCTGAACAGGGTCGAGTTGGGCAGCCTTCCCAGTGAGGTCGTCACTCAGCTGAAGGCCATCAACGCCGACGCGTTTGTTCAGCTCAAGCAGTTACAGACGCAACTGGTGCTGTCCGAGATGACGAAATCCTACTCGATCATGTTCGGAGTTTGCGCCCTCGCCTACATCGTCGCCTGGTCGGTGATGAAGCTGCTGGTTCCGCGATTCAAGAAGATCGAGAACCTCTGAGCTGCGGGCGCGCGCCCCAGCGAGCCGCGACGCGCGCTATCGCAGGTCGGTTGGACCGACGCCGTCCATGTCGTCAAACGTCTGATTCTCGCCGGCCATGCCCCAGATGAAGCGGTAATTCCCCGTACCGCAACCGCAGTGGATGGACCACGGGGGCGAAAGCACCACGTCTTGGTTGCGCATGAAGAGGTGTCGGGTCTGCGTCGGCTGGCCCATCAGGTGCACAAGCGCGCTGTCGCCGAGGTCGAAGTAGAAGTAGACTTCCGCGCGCCGATCGTGGGTGTGCGGCGGGAACGAATTCCACACGCTGCCTTCCGCCAGCTCGGTGAAGCCCATCACCAGCTGGCAGCTCGCCATTCCGCCCGCGTGGATGTACTTGTGAATCGTGCGCCGGTTCGCGTTCGCCTGGCTACCCAGCGTCGCTGCTGTCGCGTCCTCCTTCTTCATCGCCGCCGCGGGATACACCGCATGGGCCGGACAACTCAGAAAATAGAACTGCGCCGGCTCTTTCGCACTAGCACTCTCGAAGACCAGCGAGCGCGTGCCCATCGGCACATACACGCAACCCAGCCGCGGCAGCGAAAACGACTTGCCGTCAACCTGGACCGTGCCCGGCCCACCGACGTTGATCGCTCCGAGTTCGCGCCGTTCGAGAAAGAACGCCCGCCCAGTCTTGGGGTGGTTCGGCAGTTGCAAGGGCCCAAGCGGCATCGCCCCGCCCACCACCAGACGGTCAAGACCAGTGAACACGCCGCGCACCTCGCCGGCGCCAAAGAGATCCGCAATCAGGAAGGATTCCCGCAACTGCTCGGTGCTCATCGCCACCACGTCCTGCGGTCTGGGAATCCACTTGATGTCGTCGTTGAACATTGAGCCAGAGTATCCACTGGCGCCGGGACGGTCAACACGACAGATTCCCAATCACCTTGACTAGCCAACGCCTCGGTCCTGTGAGATCCTCGACGCATGTCGGGTCGTGCTCGCACGTCGCTTTTCGCTTGCCACCAAGCCCTGACGGCGGCGTCGGCGTGCGCCTGCTCAAGCGGTCTGGCAGGCCGCCCAGGAGCTGAGACCAACATCTGCAGGCATCCTGGGTTTGACGTCGAAGGCTGGCCACAGGCTGGCCATCGGAGGCACTGATGCATTTTGTAAAAGTCGCAATCTTGTCGGTGGCGTGGCTTGCGCTCGGGTGCAACCTGTTCTCCAAGTCGAACAAGGGCAGTCCCGGACAAAATCCGCCGATCATGTACGCCGGGCCCGGCACCGGAGGTCTGGGGGGATTTGGCGGTGGTGGCAACAGCGGTGCCGATGCCGGGATTGTGCCGGCTGATGCTCCAGTTGCAGACACGGGCGGTGCCGACGGGAGCAGCAGCGCACGCAGCGACGCCGCACCCGACGCAGCCATCAAGGGTGGTCCTGACGGCAAGAAGCCGACGGATGCGATCATCCACAACGGTGCGCAGCTCTGGACATCCTTCGGCTACTACACCTTCGCCAACTGCGCCTGGTTCTCGGCCACCGATGGCTTGTGCAGCCAAGCGCCTGAGTTGCATTCATCCCCGCCAGCTCCTCCGGTCGTCAACACAAACGTCTTCAAGACCAGCGATGGGGGCAAGAGCTGGAGTTTTGTCAACGCGATCCCGACGGAAGCCACTACTCTCGACGCCAGCATCAACGTCTACTTCCCTTCGCCAAGTGACATATGGTTCGTTTCAGGCTTGGCCGGCGCGGGGCAGTCGGGGAGCATCGGGCACTCCGTTGACGGCGGACAGACCTGGTCTTCTCTCACCAGTACCATTGCCGCGTCCCTGGGCGCCACGCCCGACGACGCCGGGGTATCGAGTGTTCCGCTTTGGCAGCTAGCTGTCGCAGCTGGACGAACCTGGCTCCTGCCGCAAGGGGAGAATCTGCTCTATTCACAAAACGGCGGGACGATCTGGAAGAAAGTCGCGCCTCCATCCGACTTCGCCGCGGCTGCAAATCGCAGCCTCATCGCCACCCAGAACAACTTGCTCTTGCGCTTCCTCAAGACCGACAATTCCATGGGCCTGCACCGCTGGAACGGCTCGGCCTTCGTCCCCGTGGAGGGGGTCTTCCCGGCGTCATCGGCGGGCGATCAGACCGGAACCTGGTGGCGGTCGTCGCCCAACGTGGAGGGCGTGCTGTTCGTGGACCGAGGCCCCCTGCCCGCCTGGGCCTCGCCGTTCTGGGTATACGCAACCGTCGACGGCGGAAGAACCTTCCAACAGCTGGACATCGCAGCCAGCGTCAAAGTCGTCGGTCTGAGCGACGGCCTCGCCTTTTCTTCCCTTGGATCGGTCACTGCCTACCTGGCGGGAATCTTTTCGGACAGCAGCGGCAGCAGCTACCTGGAAGTCTATCGGACCACCGACGCGGGCACTACCTGGTCGACCGTGCACAGCGAGCCCTACCAAGGCGGGAATACCTACATTTCTCTCGCGATAGATCAAATGGGCGCGGTCCACGCCATGCGCTACAGCACCGACAATTTCGGCGCGAACCTCGGCTACGACGCTCACTACGTGCTGCCGTAGTAGTGCTACCTACAAGTACTCTCGTCCGCGCACGCTGGTGGACAGCCGAATTTCGCTTGGATGCTTGAATAGCGAAACTGATGGATTCGATCGCAATACTCGCCGTAGATGCTAATGCGACTTGTGGGATCGGCGTCACCGACGGGGTCGAAGTCCCACCCATCATCGGGATTGCGGGGTATCTCCTGTCCGTCCACGTACACGGCCACCAGCGCGGGCGAAGGGGAAGGCGGACCTAGGTCGAGAGAACAAGAGGTCTGCTCCACGCCGCCGAAGATTTTTTCGAGCGTCTCCCGCAAGAACTCGGGGCTGGCGGCCGAATAGTATTCCCGCCCGCTGGACGACTGCATCCCTCCCGCCTGTGCCATTTGGTCCAGGCAATTTGGCGGCCCTTCTGGATCGTCAGTAAGCCCGCCTCCCACTGCCAACACCAGAACCTTGATGCCGTCCCTGACCAGGGCCTGCACCTGGGCAACCGCATCCTGGCATGCATCGGAAGCGCCTCCGTCGCTGTCGCCGGGCTGATTCGACGACAACGCACCCAAGAGCGTGCAGCTCGGCAGCCCGTCAGTTGCCAGCAACACGTAGCGGTGGGTGGCATCGTCGGCAAGCTCCGCGTAGTAATCATGCGCACGTCGCAACGCCAAAGCCGTGGGCGTATTTCCGGCGAGCGGCAACACATCCTTCACTGCCTGCTGCACCGCCGCCCCGTTGTTGGGCGCGACCCCGACTGCAGGAAGACCAGCGCAACACCCGGCAACCGTCTGGCCAGAACAAAGCGCATCTGCCCCAGGAAACTGCGCGAAGCCGAAACGAATCCGCCCCTGATAGTCGTCCACCAAATTTGAAAGCAGGTCGGCCACCACGCTGTACCGTGTTCCCGAGCCAAAGCCGATGCCCATGGAATCCGACCCATCGAGCACGATCAAGACGTCCACCACGCTGGCATTCAGGTTCACTGCCGCGTCGGTCGTACACCCGAGCACTACCGATCCGCTTGCGGCATCGGCCGCCGTGGCGCTCGGGCGGTCGACCCCAGCATCGCCGCGCACACCCTCGTCGTCCGGCGCGCAGGCCAAGGCGCTGGCCAGCAAGACGACCAAGAGCGCGAATAGTGCCCGCACTTTGGGGGATTGTAGCAGCTTCGGGCTAGCCGCCCACAAACCAGAGTTTTCTCGGGAATGATCTTGCGCGATCGCCGGTTGAAGGGAGCGTGTCGCGGCACGACTTCGGCCTTGACGGACGCCGCCCAACTACCTTTCGACAAATGAACTCGCCCATTTTCTGTTGCAGCCGCGAGCCTGCCCTGTGTACTTGTAGGCCTTCATCATGATTGAGGTACGAGAGCTAACCAAGTACTTCGGAGAGCGCGCGGCGATTCGCGACCTGAACTTCGACATTCGGCCCGGCGAGGTGGTCGGCTTCCTCGGGCTTAATGGCGCGGGCAAGACTACCACGCTCAAGATTCTGGGTTGCGTGCTCTTGCCCAGCTCTGGTCAAGTGCGCGTCGATGGTCTGGAAGTGACCGCAGAGCCACACGAAGTGCGCCGCAAGATCGGTTTTTTGCCCGACGTGCCGCCGCTCTACGACGAGATGACGGTGGGCGCGTACCTAGCTTTCGCCGCGCGCCTTCGCGGCGTCACCAGTCGTGACACCCAGGCGCGCGTGCAGGAAAGCGAGGACAAGCTCGCCTTGCGCGAGATGCACGACGAGATCATCGGTAACTTGTCGTACGGATTTCGCCAGCGGGTGGGCGTGGCGCAGGCGCTGGTTCACCGCCCTCGCCTGCTAATTCTCGACGAACCCACCGCTGGACTCGACCCAGTCCAGATCGTCGAGATGCGCAACCTGGTAAGGCGGCTGCGCGGCGAGCACACGGTGCTAATTTCCAGCCACTTCCTCGCCGAGATCAGCCAGACCTGCGATCGCCTGCTGGTCATTCAGGACGGAGAAATCGTGGCCCAGGGAACCGAGGAAGAGATTGCGGCCACCTTGGGCACCACCGGCGAAATCGAGGTGGCGCTGCGCGGACCAGCGGCCACGGCACTAGAAGTGGTCCGGCAGGTTCCCGGCGTGCTGGACGCGCAGCTCGCGGATTCCGCAGCCCAAGAAATCGTGCTCAGAATCCGGGCGCGCGAAGACTGTCGGCCCGAGCTCGCCCGCGCCCTGGTACTGGCTGGGCATCAGCTCTTGCGCCTCGACCGCGGGGCCGCGCGCCTGGAATCCATCTTCATCGAGCTGACCCACCGTGAAAGGATGTCATGAGCGCCGCCCTGCTCATCGCCCGCCGGGAATTGGCGTCGTACTTGCGCAACATGAGCGGCTTCATCATCGCGGCCGCCGTGCTGCTGGTGGATGGCATCCTGTTCAATGCATTCGCCCTGGGCGCCCAACAAGACAAGCACTCGGCCGAGGTGCTGAGTGACTTTTTCTACTTCTCCAGCGGCACCACCATGATCGCGGCAGTGTTTCTCTCCATGCGGCTGCTCGCCGAAGAACGCCAGAGCGGGACGCTGGTCCTGCTCACCTCGTCGCCGGTGCGTGACCGAGAGATCATCCTGGGGAAGTTCTTCTCGGCTTTTGCCTTCCTGGCCATGATCACCCTTGCCACCGCCTTCATGCCGGCGCTCATCATGGTCAACGGCAAGTTGTCGATTGGCCAGGTGGCGGCCGGCTATCTCGGGCTGTTGCTTCTGGGCAGCGCAGCCTTGGCCATCGGCACGTTGGGCTCGGCTTTGGCGCGCACGCAGGTCCTGGCTGCAATTCTCTCGGGCTCCATGCTTGTGGGACTGATCGTAGTGTGGCTGCTGGCTTCCGTTAGCGAGCGACCGCTCAATGATGTCTTCCTGGCCCTGGCGCTGTGGGGCCGGCATTTTCCGCCCTTTCAGGCTGGCGTGATCAACCTGCGCGACGTGGCCTACTACCTGTTGGTGACCTACTTCGCCCTGTTCGCGGCCACCCGTGTCCTAGAGGCGCGACGATGGCAATAAGGCACTGGCCGTCGCTGGTCTACGCCGCTGGTCTGCTCTGCATCTACGTGGGAGAGCGCATCCTGGCCGCCGGGGGAGCGAGCACCGCGCTGACCGCCGTCGGCGTGACCGCCGTGCTGGTAGCGGCCCTCTGGTGCGTACTCGCTGCCCGCAAGGCTCCGGCCGGGGTTCGCACTACAGCGCATATTCTGCTTTTCCTCTACGGGCTCGGCGTCCTCGCCCTGCTGTTGCATTTTGCCGGCGGCGATGTGGGCTCACATGTCTGGGGCCGTCCTCTGGATTCACGGATGCCCCGGTTGGCTGGCGCCCTGGCCGTGTTGTGGCCGGCCCTGATGCTGGCGGGCACGCTGCCCGTGTTCTTGGTCGAGCTCTCTCTGTCCGGCATGGCGCATGCTCCGGTACTTGATACCCGCCGCGTGCGGGCCGCGCTGCTGTCTGGGCTGGGCATCGCCTTGGCCATCGTGTTCTGCTTTTCCGTCGCGTATGTGACGGCCGAGCGCAACCTGAAGGTCGATCTGGCCTACTTCCGTAGCGCGCGGGCCGGCAGCGCGACCAAGAAACTGGTGGCAGCGCTCGACCAGCCGGTGCAAGTGTACCTGTTTTTTCCGCCGGGCAACGAGGTCGCCGAGCTGGCGGCGAGCTACTTCGCCGACCTGACCCGCGAGTCGTCGCAGCTTAGCGTGAGCCGACTGGATCAGGCGGTCGAGCCGGCGCGCGCACACGAGCTGGGCGTTTCGGGCAACGGCGTGATCGTCGTGGCGCGCGACAAACGGCGGGAACAGATCCCCATGCCGGTCAAACTGGAAAGCGCCCGCAGCAAGCTGCGCACCCTCGACCAGGACGTGTACAAGCGCCTGGTCACGGTGTCGCGCGGCACCCGCGTCGCCTATTTCGTGCAGGGACACGAGGAACGCACCTTCGCGAGCGTCGGCGAAACCGACCATCGCGCCACCGTGCGACTGCTGCGCGATCTCTTGTCCGAGCTGGGCTTCCAAGCCAAAGAGCTGAGTCTGGCCCAAGGCTTGGGCCACGACGTGCCGGCCGACGCGGGCTTGGTGCTCATGCTGGGACCGAGGCGGTCGCTCCTGCCGGCCGAGGTGGAGTCGTTGCAGCGCTATTTCGACCGCAAGGGACGCCTGCTGGTAGCCCTCGATCCAGAAAGTGGCGATGCCGGTGCTGCGCTGCTGGCCGGACTTTCGCTCCGTTTCGACAACACAACTTTGGCCAACGACCAGATCTACTGGGCACGCACGCGGCAGAAGCCTGACCGCATCGGCATCGCTACGGGCAGCTACTCCAGCCACGCCTCGGTGGCGACGCTAAGCCCGTTCGGACTGCGCTTGCCTACGGTTCTGCTGGGGGCGGGCTTTCTCACCCGAGCCGACAAGCCTGCGCCCGACGCACCCAGAGTAGACTTCGTGCTGCACGCCGAGGCCAGTACGTGGAACGATGCCAACGGCAACTTCGAGTTCGACGCTGGCAAGGAAGTGCGAAAGGCCTACGAGCTGGCCGCCGCCGTCAGCAAAGGCGCAAAACCCGAGGAAGAGGCGCGCGCGCTGGTGCTTGCCGATTCGGATGCCCTTGCCGACGAACTGATCGTCAACCGGGCCAACAGCTTGCTGGCGGTCGACTTCATGCGCTGGCTGGGTGGCGACGAACGCCTGGCAGGTACCATCAACAACGAGGAAGACGTGCCGGTCCGCCATACTCGCAAACAAGATGTGGCCTGGTTCTACGCCAGCGTGTTCGCCGCGCCCGCCCTGGTGCTGGGCATCGGCTATGTTGCGCGCCGACGGGCCTCGCGGCGCAAGGCCGCGCCGGCCGCGCCCCGCGCGGAAGGATCGTCGTGAACGGCAAGGCGGTTGCGGTGCAGGGCGGACTGGCCATGGTGGGCCTGGTGGCTGCATACATCACTTGGCAGCGCCATCCCGAGCTGCAGGCGGGCGAGGTATTCGTCCTCGACATCACCAAGAACGAGCTGAAGACGGTCCGATTCGATGACGAAGATGCGAAGACTTGGGTTGAGTTGCAGCCTGACAGCGACGACAACGGCAGCTTCGTTGAGCTTCGTCTCTCCGAACGCGCAGCTCCGGGAGCAAAGCCGACGGCGCCAACGCCGGAGTCTAGCAAGCCAACCCCGGAGCGTGTCGTGCGTGGCAGCGACGCGGCCAAGACGCTCTACCAACGCTTTGCTCCTCTAAGTGCCACACGCGCGTTGGGCGTGCTGGACGCGGCCAAGCTGAAGGATCTTGGCCTTGCAACCAGCAAGAAGCACATCACCGTCGTGACCGGCTCTGGCCGGCACGTCTTTGACATCGCACCCGCGCCCTTGGGTGGAACCGATCCTTATCTGCGCGACCAGACTGACGGTCGCGTGTTCGTGGTGGCGCGATCGATCCTCAGCGACTTCCAGGCTGCGGCCACCAGCTTGGTCGAGCACCACTTGCATGGCTTCCGCCTGGAGGACGCAGACCGTGTGTCGATGGGCGCCGGCTCAGCCAAGAAAGAATATCGCGTGGCCCGCGCGGCCAGCGGACGGGGTGTGGAAATTGCCGCGACCACTGCGCCAGACAAACCCGACCCGGCTGCGCGCGCATGGCACGAGCGCGTGCTTGCCCTGGGACCGAGCGAGTCATTGGGCAAGGGCGAGCTGCCCGCAGAAGGCGAACCTCAGGCACGGCTGCGACTCGACTATTTCGCACACGGCCGCCCTCTGGGCTGGCTGACCATCGCGGAAGCCGCAATTCCACCGATGGAGAGCGTGTCGAGCGCGGCGCCAGCACCCAAGAAGATCTTCTATGCACGAAGCGAATTCACACTTGGCTGGGTCAAGCTGTCCGGCGACAACGAGGCTCTGGTGGCCGAGGGCGTGAAGTTGGCAGGCGGCAAGCCGTAGCGACTTGTCACCACGCCGACTGAATCCAGCCACCACCCAGCAGACGATCGCCTTGGTAGCAGACAGCAGCCTGGCCGGGCGTCACTGCCATGACCGGCTCGGCGAAATCGACTTCGAAGCCAGCCATGCCGGTCACGCGCACGCGAGCAGGACTGCCGGCGTGGTTGTAGCGGACCTGCACCGTGGCCTCGAATTCGTCCGGCAGGTCGCAATGCCAGTTGGCCCGCGTCGCCTGCAAGTGGCGGTGCAGGACCTCGCTGCGCGAGCCAACCGTGATGCTGGCCGAAGCCGCATCGATGTGCGTGACGTAGCGAGGAGTCTTGCCGGAGATGCCGAGTCCCTTGCGCTGACCGATGGTGAAGGCGGCGATGCCGCGATGTCGGCCCAGCACGTTGCCGCTGGAATCGACGATGGGGCCCGGCCGCAATACTTCGGGGCAACGCCGGCCCAGGTAGGCGACGTAGTCGTTGTCGGGAACGAAACAGATCTCCTGACTGTCCGGCTTGTCGTGCACTGACAGGCCGAAGTCACGCGCCTTCTCACGCACGTCCTGCTTGCTTGGCATGTCGCCAAGGGGAAACAGGATCCGTCCCAGCAGCTCACGCGCAATTGCGAACAGCACGTAGGACTGGTCCTTGTGCCGCGGCGACTTGCGCCAGATGGCTGGGTTGCCTCCGGTCGCTACCATGCGCGCGTAGTGGCCGGTGGCCACCCAAGGGATCCCCAGCGAGTCCGCGTGACGAATGAGCCGCCCGAACTTGATCTGGGCGTTGCACGGAACGCAAGGATTGGGCGTGCGGCCCTGACGATACTCGTCGATGAAGTATTCAATAATTGGCTGAAAAGCGTCCGCGAGATTCAGCACATAGAGTTCGATGCCCAGCTTGTGCGCCACCGCGCGCGCGTCGGCCGCGTCTTGCGGCGAGCAGCATCCGCGCGAATCGCTGTCCGGGTCACCGGCTGTGCCCAAACACATGAACACACCTGTGACTTCGAAACCCGCGTCGCGCAGTAGCCCGGCTGTCACCGAGGAATCCACCCCGCCGCTCATGGCGACCAGTACGCGTTTCTCGTCGGCCACCGACGTGCTCACCATTGGGCTAGCTGTTTTCACCACAGAGCGCACAGCGAACACAAAGGCCGGAAAGGAAGAAGGGGTTCGGACCGGACAGAACCCAACCCTGCCCTTTCGGTCCGTCTCTGTGACCTCTGTGCTCTCTGTGGTGCAAAAGCATTCCTTCTACCGAGTTTCGATGTCGTACGGCAAACGCGCCAGAATGCCGGTGCCTCCCTGGGCGACCAGCGGCAACAGCAGATGCACCGCCGCGCGACCGCCCGGGATGCGCGAGAGCGCACCCAGCAGAGAAGGCACGGGCCGCGGCAACACGACTAGCTCGGGCAAGCCGCCCGGGCCCAGCGCCACACGCCCGCGCCGAGCTGCCTCGTCGATGGCTGCGCCGATCCCTCCCATGCGATCGACCAATCCCACGCCAGCAGCCTGCGAGCCAGTCCACACCCGACCGCGACCCAACTCGTCGGCACGCGCGGCGGTCACGCCGCGGCTCTGGCGCCCCTGCACCACGGTGTCGAGGAATCGTCGATACATCTGCTCCATGCGGCCGGACATGAGCGCCCGTTCCTCGTCATTCCAGCCATGCTCGGGGGAGAGCAAGTCGGCGTGCGCCCCACGTTTGTACGTCTCACTGGCAATACCAAGACGGCCAAGCAGTCCCTGCAGGTTGACCTTGAAACCAAAAATTCCTATCGAGCCGGTGAT
>Ga0265316_10003739_pt1 | contig 15289 bp, 14 predicted proteins | sample 4522metaG_FD_202092 | JGI IMG/M metagenome (GOLD analysis project Ga0265316, IMG submission 202092) | Rhizosphere microbial communities from Carex aquatilis grown in University of Washington, Seatle, WA, United States - 4-5-22 metaG | ecosystem: Host-associated > Plants > Roots > Rhizosphere >...
CGTCCACCCATTGTGGAATCGCCATTGAAGGATTAGAAACGGAATCGCGTTGGCGAAGAAAAGTGCGACGACGCCCCACGGATTGCTTGAGAAATTCACATAGCGGGCGATTTCCGGCGAATTCAGGGTGTTGTGATGCACCATATGCTGCCGCGAGAAAATGCCACGGCCCGAGTGCAGCAAAAATCTATGCAGGCAATATTCGAAGCCGTTGGCATAAACAAATCCCACAATCAGGCCCATCGCGATTCCCGGCAACGAATAAGGCGAAAATAGAATTGAAATTGACGCGAGGAAGGAACCGGACAGGGCTGCGGCGACCAGGTTCGCTCTCTTGGTTCTTAAGCCCTGGGCCGTTGTCGCAACACGAATTTCGTCATCGGAGCTCACTGAATCCAAACTAACGCTTTCCATGGCCTGCCGCAAGAAGCGCGTCTCCGGGCCCTCCGCGATCCGCCGCTTCGGCCATGGTTCTGAGATTGACACGGCGAAGAGTGTGAAGTACTGTCCTGCCCATGGAAGTGTGAATTTTCAGATTTCCAGCATGTTTGCGTGAGGTGAACTTATGTTCAACGCCCCTGCCGTTGATTCTTTCCGTGCCGTGCTTCACTCTCGCTCCTTCGCCGAAGCAATCGTCGCGCGGGGGCGGAATCTGCGGTGTGCTCATCTTTTTCTGGCAGCCGCCATTCTGCTTTCTCCGCTCGCGATCGCTCAATCCGTGCCGTCGGTGACGGGCGTCGATCCCGCTTCCGGCAAAGTGAACGACCCGGTCACAGTGGCCGGATCGGATCTGGGAAAAGGTTCGGTGTCCGCAGTCTTCCTATCGGACGATAAAGACGATTTCAAAGCGACGATCGTCGAACAGACGGCTGAGAAAATAGTCATGAAAGTCCCCAACGTGAAAGCGGGCGATTACAACATTTCGGTTCAGGTAGGCGACAAACTTTACATCAAGCCGATAAAATTCAAGGTCGAGTAAACTTGAATACCTGCGCGCAAATTGTGAACGTGCCGAAGTGAATCATTGTATCGCTGGGTGCGATTGGCCTGCTCTTTCCGTTGAATATCTTCCGTAAGCAGCCATAGCCCCAGCCTCCAGTCCTTCCTTAACTACTTTCTGTTCTGCAACTTAGCACGCAAATGGCAGGTACCAGGACCCGGGTATCAAGGAAAATGGCTCCCTTGCCTCATGGGCTTCGCCGTTCCGCTTTGGCACATTAGGCTTGTTCAAACGTGACGCCTGACGAAACGAGGACACGCCACATGAATTGGAAAAAGGCAACTCCGGTAATCATCTCTGTACTTTATTTTGGCCTTTCGGCAGTGTACACGCCCGCGCAGAAGCAGGGATGGGAAAAGGATCTATCGGCTGCGATTGACGCGCGCCAGCGAGGTGAGTACACGGTTGCGGAAATGTCCTATAAGCGCGCGATCGAGGGCCAGGAAAAGGCTCTTGGTCAAAACAGCCTGGACGTCGCCATCAGCCTGAACAACCTCGCGGTCCTGTACCAGGATGAATACATGTACGCGCAGGCTGAGCCACTGTACAAGCGCGCTATCGCAATCTGGGAGAAGCATCCGGGCAAGGAAACCCAGATTGCTTTTGCTCTGAACAATCTCGCCGCCCTGTACCAGGATGAAAAAATGGATGCGAGCGCCGAACCTCTCTATACGCGCGCTCTGGGAATCTGGAAAAAGTTGGGGAAGGCGGAAACCGCCGAGGCTGCCGTAACCATGTCAAGCCTGGCCGATATTGATCACTCGCAGGGAAAGGACGCGGATGCGGAACCTCTGTACAAGCGCGCGCTGGCCGTCTGGGAAAAGAATGGCAAAGGGGAGAGCGCGGACGCGGCGAGCGCCCTTTTCAACCTGGGAGAAATATACCATTCGCAAAGTAAAAACGCCGAAGCCGAACCTATGTACAGCGGCGCCATAGCCATCTGGGAGAACGCGGGGAAGACGGACAGCCCAGAAGCGATGACGGCAATGGACAATCTCGGTGAAATTTACCGCGCTGAAGGAAAATATTCGCAGGCTGAACCGATGCTCACGAAAGTTCTGGACATTCGGGAACGCGAGCTTGGCCCCGAACATCTCGAAGTGGCTGCGGGCGACAGCAAGCTGGCGCTGGTTTATTATTGCGAGGGAAATTACCAGGCCGCCGAGCCGCTTTACAAGAGGGCCATCGAGATTCGCAAAAAGAACCTGGGACCGAAGGATCCGGCCGTCCTGCAAACGATGGAGTTTTACGCCGCGCTGCTTCGCCAGGAAGGGCGTCAAATGGAAGCGCAGAAAATAGAAGCGCAACTGAATGGTGTCGCGAAGAACTGATAGAGATCCGGCAGGAAGGGCAACTTTACCGCCTGGATTGCAGAAGTCAAAACGCCCCGTGCTTGTCCATTCCCTCCGGCAAGCGCGGGGCTTTTCTTTTCGGATTCACAATCAGGAAACAAAAGTCGTCAAAGTTTAACTGTGGCTGCCGCCCCCGGAAAGTTCGCGGACGATCGAGCCGACGAATCCTTTTGCGTCGCCAAAGAGCATAAGGGTCTTGTCCATATAATAGAGAGGGTTTTCGATCCCGGCGAAGCCAGCCCCCATGCTTCGTTTGATGACCATCACGGTGCGGGCCTTGTCCACGTCAAGAATGGGCATGCCGAAGATCGGGCTGCTGGCATCGGTTCGCGCGGCGGGATTGGTGACGTCGTTGGCGCCGATGATCAATGCCACGTCCGTCTGCGGGAAATCGCCGTTGATTTCATCCATGTCCAGAAGCTTGTCGTAGGGAATATCGGCTTCGGCGAGAAGCACGTTCATGTGCCCGGGCATGCGTCCCGCGACGGGATGGATGCCGAACTTCACGTCAATGCCGCGCTTGGTCAGATTGTCGTAGAGTTCGCGGACTTTGTGCTGCGCCTGCGCCACGGCCATGCCGTACCCGGGGACAATGACGACCTTGCTCGCGACAGCCAGAATTCCGGCCGCCTCTTCAGGGGTGGCACTGCGAACGGGTCGAGTCTCCTCGGCGCCCTTGGCCGCCGTCGTTTCCTGTCCGAACGCGCCGAATAAGACGTTGGAAAACGACCGGTTCATGGCCTTGGACATGTTCACCGAGAGAATCAAGCCGGACGCACCGTCGAGAGCCCCGGCAACGATGAGCAGTTTGCTGTTCAGCACAAATCCCATGGCGGCGGCAGAGAGTCCGGCGTAGGAGTTCAGCAAGGAAATCACGGTGGGCATGTCGGCGCCGCCGATGGGAACAATCATCATCACGCCGAACAGCAGCGGCACAACCAGCAGGATCGGGAACAGAAACATGCGATCCGGATGGACGACGATGAAGGCGGCCACGCTGACTGCGAACACGAGCATCCCGAGATTGACAATATTCTGGCCCTTAAATGTGATTGGGCGCTGCGGGAGGATTTCCTGCAATTTTCCGGCGGCCATCAGGCTGCCCGTAAATGTCAGCGAGCCGAGAATGACTTCCATCGACAGGACGGACATCATGAACTTCGGGACATTCGGCGCGCGCAGATAAAATTCCGCTGTGCCGACAAGAGTGACGCACAGCGCACCGAACGCGTGGCTGAGGGCTGTCCGCTGAGGCACGGCCGTCATCTGCACCTTGCCGAGAGGGACGCCGATGATCGTGCCAAGGACCAGCGCGATCACGACCCACTTGTAATCGACAATGCCGCGGTTCAGCAGCGTCCCGGCGATGGCAAGCAGCATGCCGATTTCGCCTGCCCAGACGCCGTGACGCGCCGTTGTCGGCGAACTCATCCATTTGAGCGAAAGGATAAACAGCGCCGTGGCGATGAGGTAAGTAATTTCGATGATCGTATCGGCCGCGAGGAAGTGTGTCATGGTTTCGGTTTGCTGCTCGCTTTAAACATTTTGAGCATTCGGTCGGTAATCAGGAAACCGCCGACGACGTTGCTGGTGGCGGCGACAATCGCAATCGTGCCAAGCACGGTCGAGAGCGTGGACTTGTGCTCTCCGGCCAAAATAATTGCGCCGACCACGGCAATCGCGTCGAGCGCGTTGGTCAGCGACATCAGCGGCGTATGCAACAGCGGAGACACGCGGCGGATCACCTCCAGACCGATAAATGCCGCCAGCATGAACACGTACAGGCTCGTAATCAAATCCATCTGGATCACTAGTTTGTCTCCTTCGGCTGCGCCACCAGCGGGGCCAGCGAGAAGAATTCGCGTATCCGGGGATTGACCACTTCCCCGCCCTGCGTCACCAGCGTGCTCTTGATGATGTCGTCATCGAGGTTGAGCTGCAGCTTCCCTTCCTTGACCATGAGCGTCAGAAACGCGCTGATATTTTTCGCGTACATCTGGCTGGCGTGATACGGCACGGCGGTCGCAAGGTTGAAACGGCCGATAATCGTCACTCCGCGTTCGATGAAAATTTCGCCGGGCTTCGTGAGCTCGCAGTTGCCGCCGCGTTCCGCCGCCAGGTCCACGATCACCGATCCCGGCGCCATGCCCGAAACCATTTCTTTGGTGACAAGCACGGGAGATTTTTTTCCTGGAACCACGGCAGCCGTAATTACAACGTCGCTTTCTCCCACGACTTTGCCCAGCAGTTCACGTTGACGCCTGTAGAATTCTTCGTCCTGCGCCTTCGCGTAACCGCCGGCGTCCTGAGCATCCTTGGCTTCGATCGGAAGCTCCACAAATTTCCCGCCAAGGCTCTGAACCTGCTCTTTAGCGGCCGGTCTCAAATCGTACGCCGAGACCACGGCTCCGAGCCGGCGCGCTGTGGCAATGGCTTGAAGACCGGCGACGCCAGCGCCGATCACAAGAACGCGCGCCGGAGTAAGTGTTCCGGCCGCCGTCGTCAACATCGGGAAAATTTTGGGGAGCGAATCGGCCGCGATCAGCACCGCTTTGTAACCGCAGATCGTACCCATTGAGGAAAGCGCGTCCATGCTTTGTGCGCGCGTCGTCCTCGGCATCAGCTCCACGGAGAACGATGTTACGCCCGCGGCCGCAATGCCTTGAATCGTTTCCAGCGCGCCCATGGGCCGGAGGAATCCGATCAGCAATTGATTGCGCCGGAAAAGCGGAATGTCGTCCCGGCCAGTCTGATCGTTCGACCCGTAGCAGAGCACCTGGACAACAATGTCCGCGAGCTGAAAAACTTCCTGCCGGGTCGAAACGATCTTCGCGCCTTTGGCAATATATTCAGAGTCCAGAAATCCGGCCTCGACGCCGGCTCCGGCTTCGACGACAACTTCCAGGCCTGCCTTCGCAAGATTAGGAATGACAGCGGGAACCAGCGCCACACGCCGCTCCCCCGGATAGGTTTCTCGGGGAATGCCAACAATCATGAACCTGCCTCCCTCCGGCACAAGCCGCGCGGCGCGCACGCGGCGTCAACGAACAGAAATGAACGCCTCAACAATCACAAAATCGAGAATCGGTTCAAAAGCCACGCGAGAGGATCGTGGGCTCAAACAAATACTGACTCACTCATAAACGGCGCCAGTAATCGCGGCCATTCACCCCGCTGAGGAGTCGTACACGGAATGGAAGATTCTACATGCAAATACGTGAAATTCCAATTGAAGTCCCGCGTAGTGTCCCGGTTTCCGTCTAACTTGGGCAAAACGTTAATTTGAGCCTCCTGTGGCACACGCTTCAGCCTGTGGATTTTGAATTCCGAAAACTGCAGGCTCGGTTGAAACTGCAATCCAAATTGTTTTCTTGTAGTCGCATGGCGGAAGTCACCGATTCACAACTTAGATTTGCGGCGGGTCCGAATCCAAAGCAACTTCAGTCGGAACGGGTTCCGCTGCCGGAATCATTCGTTGCGTTCGAATACTCCCAAAAACCAGAATCAGATTTGTCAGCAAAATCGCTGCGAACGACATCGCGGGAAGAAACGCCATGGATGGTCCCCTCACCTCCACAATTTCCAGCGCCAGAACGATCGTAATCAGCCCTCGCGGCAGCATCCAGAGTATTTTCTCGCGGTCCGATGGTCCCAGGCCGCGCCACGTCCACCGGCAAAGCTGGATGGAAATCCATCGCCCCAGATAGATCGCCCCGATGACGCCCAGCATCAGCGGCCAGATGGGGCGCAGCCCGGACAATTGCACAACCACGCCGATCAGGACAAAGAAAAATGTTCGAACGAGAAATGAAAGTTCGGCGTGGAAATTGAGAATTCGTTCGTGCGGCTCCGAACTCGGCGGCGTAAATAGAAATAATGGCGGGGCAATTTCCCGTTGGACGCCGGGGATGTTCGAAAGCGCCAATCCAAATCCCAGGACGGCAAGCAGGCCGCTTCCCCCCAGCCGTTCGGTTCCCGCATATAGCAGCAGGACCATCGAGAACGTCAGAACCTGCCAGAACTGCTGCTCGGAAAGATAGGGAAGCAGGCGGGACCATCCGAATCCGATGAGAAACGACACGCCCAGCGAGATCGCCACCTGCGAAAAAAAGCCGGTCAGAAAATCTCCGACCACGGAGCCGCCCGCCGGATGAGCGCCGAGCAGGAAGCCGACCGTCAGCACACCCAAAATGTCTCCAAGCGTGGACTCAAGGAGCAGGATAATCTTGATTTCCTTTCCGGTTTTCCATTGTTGGAGGACAGGGAGAACAATGGTGCTGCTGGTGCATCCGACGACCGCTCCCGCCAGGAAACCATCATGTGGAGTTAATCCCAGGCTGGCCGATGCGATATAACCGACTCCCACGGTTGTCAGAGCGTACGTCACAATGCCGAATAGCAGGCCTCCCGGAAAATGGCTCATCGTTTCTCGGATATTCAGATCGAGACCGCCCTCAAACAGAATCAGGATGAGCGCGAGCGTCCCAAAGGCGTGCGTGACCTCGCCAAATTGATCCGGGCGCGCCCAATGTAGGATGGGCCCGATCACCACGCCCGTAGCCATAAGAACGACGACATCGGGAATGCGCGTCCATCGAAACAGCCGGTTGGCGGCGAAGGCCAGAACCAGCAGGCCTCCCAGCAGTCCGAAAAGTGAAGTCAAATTCATGCCAGATTGCACTTTATATGCTGTGCATTGGAAAACCAAGTCATCCGGGATTTAATTTTTCCGGTACAATTCTTGGGCAGAAGGTTTGGCGGGAGAGCAGGTATGGATAACATTTTTATGCGTGAAGCGATCCGCCGGGCGGTCGAAAATGTCCGCTCGGGGGGCGGCGGTCCATTCGCAGCGATCGTGGTGAAGGATGGCCATGTGGTCGCGGCAGGCGTCAACACCGTAACCTTGACGAACGATCCCACGGCCCACGCCGAAGTGAATGTGATCCGCGAAGCGTGCCAGGCCCTGGGTACATTTCAACTGAACGGCTGCGAACTCTATACGAGTTGCGAACCGTGTCCCATGTGCCTGGGGGCGATTTACTGGTCGCGTCCGGATCGCGTCTATTTCTCAGCCACGGCGAAAGATGCCGCCGACGCGGGGTTTGACGACTCTTTCATCTATGAGGAATTGAAAGTCGCGCACGCCGGGCGGCACATTCCATTCGAGCCGATGATGCCCGAGGCGGGGCTCGAACCATTTCAAGAGTGGAGACAGAAGGACGGCCGAATCAAATATTGAACGTCAATCGCGAGTTCTGAAAACCGGCAAAAGTTCGCGTGAGGTTTTGCGAATGCAGGAAAAGTATTTTGGACATTCCGTCCTCAGGAAAGAAGGGCGCGCGAAAGTCACGGGGCGCGCCCGCTATGTGGACGACCTTGCTTTCCCCGATTCATCCCTCGAGATCATTTATGGAGCGACCGTACGAAGCCATGTGCCGCGCGGCCGCATTCGCGACATCCGGTATGAAGACGGAATTCCGTGGGATGAATTCACGATTGTCACAGCCGCCGATATTCCCGGGAAAAATCAAATCGCATTGATCGAGCACGATCAGCCGTGCCTGGCCTCGGAATACATCAATCATCCCGAGGAAGCGGTTGTCTTGCTCGCTCACCCCGATAAATACTTATTGGAGGACGCGCGGCGCGCCGTGCGGATCGACGTTGAGCCGCTGCCGGCGATCTTCACGATTGAAGATTCGCTCGCAAAGCGCGAAATCATCTGGGGCAAGGACAACGTTTTAAAATCCTATCTCATGGAGAAAGGCGATGTGGACAGCGCGTGGGCGCTTGCCGATGTAATTATCGAAGGCGAGTATCGGACGGGCGCGCAAGAGCAATTGTACATCGAGAATCAGGGCATGGTCGCGGTTGCAAATCTATCCGACGGCGTAACCGTTTGGGGATCTCTCCAATGTCCTCATTACGTGCATAAGGCGCTCGTGCCCGTTTTCGGACTGCCTGCCGAAAAAGTTCGCATCATTCAGGCGGAAACCGGCGGCGGGTTCGGCGGCAAGGAAGAATATCCTTCGATCATCGCGGCGCACGCCGCGCTGCTGGCGTGGAAATCCGGCAAACGCGTGAAAATCCTGTACGACCGCGCGGAAGACATGGCGGCAACAACCAAGCGCCATCCTTCACGCACGCGGCATCGAACGGGGGTCACGCGCGACGGCAAACTCGTCGCGATGGATATCGAGTTTGTGCTCGATGGCGGCGCGTATGCCACTCTCTCGGCCGTGGTGCTTTCTCGCGGAACCATCCACGCCTCAGGGCCTTATTCCTGTCCCAATGTGCGCGTTCGTTCGCAGGCCGTCGCAACAAACGCACCCCCGCACGGCGCGTTTCGCGGATTCGGCGCGCCGCAATCCATCTTTGCGATCGAGCGTCACATGGATCGCATCGCGCGCGAACTGAACCTGACGCCCGAGGAATTTCGCCGCCGCAATTTCATCCGGCAGGGTCAGACGACCGCAACGGGTCAAGTTATTCACGAGGGTGTCGATTTTGATGCGCTGTTGGATCGTGCCTTTCGAGAGAGTGATTACCACGCCAAACGCGAACAGTTCGCGCGCGAAAATCCGGGCTCGGCGATCAAGCGCGGAATTGGCTTCGCGTCGTTCATGCACGGCGCCGGATTCACCGGATCGGGCGAAGTCTATCTGGCTTCCGTCGTCGAAGTGGAAGCGACTCCGGAAGGATGCATCCGCGTGCTGGCGGGCAGTACGGAAATCGGGCAGGGCGCGAACACGATTTTTTCGCAAATTGCCGCCGATACGCTCGGCATCGGCTACGATCGAATTGAAATTGCGCAACCCGATACGGGCGCTGTGCCGAATAGCGGACCTACCGTCGCTTCGCGCACATCGATGGTGGTCGGCAAACTCGTCGAGACCGCGGCGCTCGCCTTGAAGAAAACTCTCGTCGATAGCGGCCTGCTCTGCGATCAATGCACCGAGGCTGAATTTGTGCGCGCGTGCGGGAAATATATTGAAACGCGCGGGCCTCTCCGTTCGCGCAGCGAGTATCAAGCCCCACCCGGCTTGTTCTGGAACGATGCAACGTACAGTGGCGACGCCTATGGCACCTACGCCTGGGCTGTCTATGTCGCCGAGGTTGCCGTCGATACGGCGACGTACGAAGCGCGTGTCACCGATTTTGTGGCCGTGCAGGAAGTGGGCAAGGTGATCAACCCCCTGCTGGCCGCGGGGCAGATCGAGGGAGGCGTCGCGCAGGCCATTGGGATGGCGCTATACGAAAATGTTGTGTGGCGCGACGGCCGCATGGCCAATGGGCAGATGACCAACTACATCATGCCGACCGCTGCGGACATTCCTCCGATTCGTGTATTTTTCGAAGAGCATCCATACCCATTCGGTCCGGGAGGCGCGAAAGGAATCGGCGAACTTCCGATGGACGGCCCCCAGCCCGCAATTCTGAATGCGATTGAACATGCGATAGGAATTTCACTCAACGAAATTCCTGCGACCCCGGAAGTGTTGATGGACGCATTCGCGAAAGCGGCAGCCGGGAAGGCAGGCGGGCTTGGCTGAACCCATTGCGCGAGTCGACATCGCGTGCAAGGTGAATGGCGAGCAGCGCCGGGCCCATGTGTATCCGATGGCGCGTCTGCTGGATGTATTGCGCGAGGAATTCCATCTCACCGGGACGAAAGAAGGTTGCGGCGAGGGAGAATGCGGAGCGTGCGCGGTGCTGATGAATGGCGTTATCGTCAACAGTTGCCTCGTCCCGGCAATGCAAGCGAATGGCGAGGAGATTCGCACCATCGAGGGCATCGCCAACGGGGCGCAATTGCACGCGGTGCAGGAAGCTTTTCTCGAATGTGGCGGCGCGCAGTGCGGCATCTGCACACCAGGAATGGTGATTGCCGCCGTCGCGCTGCTGGAACGGCATTCTCATCCCAGCGACGCGGAAATTCGCGAAGGATTGGCTGGAAATCTCTGCCGCTGTACCGGCTACCAGAAAATTTTTGCGTCCGTCGTGCGGGCTTGTGAAGCGGTTGCTGAAAAATCGGCCTGACCTTACATGAGAGCAAACATTCCAAATTACGATCTCCGAGTCCCGGCCAGCTTGCGGGAGGCGCTGGCGTTGCTCGCGAGCGAGCCGGGAACGTGGCAGCCGTTTGCAGGCGGCACCGACCTGATGGTGCTTCTCGAAGCCGGAAAGCTTTCGCATCGGCATTTTTTGAGCGTCTCGAAGCTTGCGGATTTGCGCGGGATCGAGGTTTCGGCGGATGCGGTGGCGGTGGGAGCTCTATCGACTTACACGGAGATTCAAAACCATCCCGTGCTGCAAAGGGAATTTCCGCTTTTGTGTTCCGCGGCGCGCGAAACCGGAAGCATTGCCACGCAGAATCGCGGCACGCTGGGAGGCAATATTGTGAATGCATCGCCCGCGGCCGATAGTCCTCCCGCGCTTTTGGTTTATGACGCGGAAATCGAACTGGTTTCCGTGCGCGGCGCGCGATGGCAGCCGGTTCACGGATTTCACACCGGGTATAAGAAGATGGCGATTGCCCCGGACGAACTGGTCCGCCGAGTTCGCTTGCCCCGCAGATTGAAACCGTGGAGGCAATATTACCGCAAGGTGGGGACGCGCAAGGCCCAGGCGATCTCCAAAGTGTGCTTTGCGGGGGCGGCGTTGATGGAAGGCGGAACGATCCTCGATATCCGAATCGCTCTGGGCAGCGTCGCGCCGGTCGTCCTGCGTGTTGTGAAAACCGAGGATAGACTGCGCGGCAAGAAACTGACGCCCGAAGGAATCGCGGCGGTAAAAGAAATCTTTGTCAGCGAGATTTCTCCGATTGACGATATTCGGTCGACGGCTCGCTACCGCCTGCGCGTCGCGCAAAATCTGTTGGAAATATTTCTATCGCAGATCTCGATATGAAATCCATTCACGCCATACGCAGTCGACGCGTTTTCACGCCGGAAGGAATCAAGGCGGCCACCGTGCACCTTCGCGACGGCATGATCGAGGCCATCGCCGGATACAACGATCTTCCCGCGGGCGAACATGTTCATGACGCCGGTGAATTGGTTGTCATGCCGGGTCTGGTCGACACGCACGTCCACATTAATGAACCGGGACGCGCCGATTGGGAAGGTTTCGAAACAGCGACACGAGCGGCGGCAGCGGGCGGCGTGACGACGCTGATCGACATGCCGCTCAACAGCATTCCCGCCACAACGTCGGCGGCGGCGCTCGAAATCAAGCGCGCGGCGGCGAAAAAGAAATGCTGGGTGAACGTAGGATTCTGGGGCGGCGTCGTGCCGGGGAACGCGGGCGAATTGCCCGCGCTTCACCACGCGGGCGTATTTGGGTTTAAATGTTTTCTCGTCCCGTCCGGCGTGCCGGAATTCGCAAGCGTCGGCGAAACCGATCTGCGCGCCGCGCTGCCGGAGCTTGCAGCATTAAACGCCACGCTGCTGGTTCACGCGGAGCTTCCCGGCCCAATCGAGAAGGAAGCCAAAAAGCTCTCCAAGGCGGATCCGACAAAATACGGAACGTGGCTGAAATCCCGGCCACCGGCCGCGGAAACGAAAGCCGTTGAAATGATGATTCGTCTGGCGCGAGAATTCAACGCGCGTGTTCATATCGTTCATCTCACTTCCGAACTTTCCGTGCCGCTGATCCGGCGCGCAAAAAAGGAAGGATTGCGCGTCACCACGGAAACATGCCCTCACTATTTGTTTTTTGCCGCGGGAGGCATCCGAAGCGGCCGCACGGAATTTAAGTGCGCGCCGCCCATCCGCGATTCGCAAAATAACAATAAACTCTGGGCCGGGCTCGACAAAGGCACGATCGATTTCATTGTTTCCGATCATTCCCCGTCGCCTCCGGAAATGAAATGCCGGAAGACAGGCGATTTCTTCAAGGCCTGGGGCGGGATTTCCTCCTTGCAGCTTGGCTTGCCCGTCATCTGGAGCAAGTTGAGTTCACAAAAAGATTCAATTCCGAGTTTGGTACGTTGGATGTGCAGTGGCCCTGCCGAGTTTGCGGGCCTCGAAACGCACAAGGGCGCGATTGCCGAGGGGTATGACGCGGACATCGTGATCTGGAATCCCGAGAAAAGTTTCACGGTGCGTCCCCAAATGCTCCACCACCGCCACAAGCTCACTCCGTATCTGAACGAATCGTTGCGTGGGAAAGTGGAGACTACATTTCTGCGAGGCGAAATGATCTACGATCAAGCACGGTTCTTTGGAACCCCGAGCGGCGCATTGCTGCGGCGAGGTGAAGGCTGATGGATTTTACAGAGTATATCGATCTCGCCGCCGAACGGCTTGGGGGACGCGTTCTCTCCGCGAATGACGAGTTTTTCGCGCCGAAAGAAAACCTCCTGAAGGCCGCGGCGCCCGTCTGGATCGGCGACAGGTACACCGACGTCGGAAAATGGATGGACGGCTGGGAAACGCGGCGGCGGCGCACTCCGGGCTATGACTGGTGCATCGTGAAACTTGGCCTTTCCGGTATCGTGCGCGGCGTTATGGTCGATACCGCGTACTTTAAGGGAAATTATCCCGAATACTGCGAGTTGGAAGCATGCACGATGGACGGAGATCCGGGGATTTCCAAACTCGAAGATGCCGCTGCGCGCTGGCGCCCGCTGCTGCCGAAGTCCGGGCTGGCGGGAGACATGCAAAATCGCTTCGACGTTTCGCATCCGGACCGAGTCACACACCTGCGCTTTAAAATATATCCCGACGGCGGAGTGGCGCGGTTGCGCGTTCATGGCGAGGTTGTTCCCGATTGGGTGGCGATCGGGCGAACCGGGGGAGAAATCGATCTCGCAGCCGTGGAAAACGGAGGCTGGGTGATCGGTTCGAGCGATATGTTCTTCGGCTCGCGCAATAATTTAATCCAGCCGGGCCGCTCGACCGGGATGCATGATGGATGGGAAACGCGCCGGCGGCGCGGACCTGGGCACGACTGGTGCGTTATGCGACTCGGCGCCGCGGGGACGATCCGGCGGATCGAAGTGGATACTTCGTATTTTAAGGGAAATTTTCCAGAAAGCTGCCTGCTGGAAGTTTGCAGCGCGCCGCGCGATGTCGTCGATCCGAATGCTCTCGCCGCACTTCCGTGGCAGGAAATCCTGGCCCGGACAAAACTGAAGGCGGATTCCCTTCACGTGTACGAAAAAGAAATTCTTGAGACCGAAGCAGTGACACATGCGCGCTTTCACATTTATCCAGATGGCGGCGTCGCACGGCTTCGCCTTTTCGGAACCCTCGCGCCAAAGCGCGCCTGACGATGACACTCGATGAATTCAACGCTTTGCCGGCGGCAACCGTGGAATCCATGCTGATGGATTGTTGCGGCTGCGCTCGTTGGGCGGCAATGACCACAGCGCGGCGCCCGTTCGCGAACATGGATGCTCTTTACGAGGCCGCGGATGAAGTCTGGCGGAACATGGACCGCGCTGGTTTTCTCGAAGCGTTCAGCCATCACCCGCGGATCGGCGCAAAGGCGGAGACAGGTTCCGTGTCCGCCCGCCAATGGGCGGAAGGCGAACAGAGCGGCGCGCGCGCCGCCAATGAAGATGTGAAGACGCGACTGTCGCGCGGGAACCGCGAATATTTCGAAAAATTTGGCTACATCTACATCGTCTGCGCGACGGGAAAATCGGCGGAAGAGATGCTTGCGATTCTCGAGCAACGCTTACACAATGATCCCGCGAGCGAGTTGCCGATTGCCGCGGAACAGCAGCGCTTGATTTTTCGAATTCGTCTCGCAAAACTTTTTCCCGGCGAGAACAAATCATGAGCGCCATTTCCACTCACGTCCTCGATACATCGCGCGGCCGCCCGGCCGTCGGTATTCAAGTCGGATTGCAGATTAAATCCGGCGAGGGCTGGAAAACCCTGGGCGCCGGCCTGACCGATGCGAACGGGCGTTGCACGGACCTGCTTGCGGGCTTCCTGCTGGAGGCGGGAACCTACCGCCTGCTCTTCAACGCAGGCCACTATTATCGGGAACATAAAACCGAAACATTTTATTCGGAAATTTCAATTGTGTTTGAAGTGCTGCATCCGGAGACGCATTACCACGTGCCGTTGCTGATCAATCCATTCGGGTATTCGACCTATCGGGGAAGTTCGTAGAATAGGCTTCAGCCTGTTCTCGATTTGACTTCTTTTACTTCGCCACAAAATTCAAAACCGGACAGGCTGAAGCGTGTGCTGCCGAACTCTACTGCGTGCGATTTTTCAAAATTTTCAAGAATGAGCCGAAGCGAAGCTCCTCGGACGTCACACCTGTCAGGCGCTCCGCCTCCGCTTCGTCGATTGCCCCACAATTGATGGCGCGCAAGAAATAATTCAGTAATCCCTGCCCCGTCGCTGCATCGTCAAACACGTCGCCGACGAGCGTGGCTTTGGCGGCCTTCTCGACAAAATTTTTAAGCCGCGCAGCGGCGGAATCGAGGCCTTCCAAAAAAAATGAATAGACGGCGGCATATCGCGTGGGCAACTGGGCCGGATGCAGGTCCCAGCCCTGGTAAAATGCGGTGATCAGAGAGTGCTGGATGTGCCCGTAATGCAGCCGCCAGGCGCGGTAAACGGCCTGGCGATTTTCAGAAATCTGAGCGGGTGAGAGCTTTTTCCCTTTTTCCGCGTGATGCGGCGGCACGGGAAGAATATTCGTAGCCCCATCGGAGAGCCATATCCCGGTGCCGGCAAATGCGACCTGCATCATGTTCTTGGCAAAATCGCAGGCGGGATGATCCATCGTCTGGTACGCGGCGGTAATATTGCAACTCGCCGTGTAATCGTACGTCCCGAAGTGCGCGGCAATGCACCGGCCCTCGGAAGCGTCCAGCATTAATGGCATTGTCGATCCGCCGCGGTCGTCCAGAATGGCCTGGGTGGTTTCAATCATCAGCTCGAATCGCAGCGAGCCTTTTTCGAGGCCC
>Ga0265316_10003741_pt1 | contig 15288 bp, 9 predicted proteins | sample 4522metaG_FD_202092 | JGI IMG/M metagenome (GOLD analysis project Ga0265316, IMG submission 202092) | Rhizosphere microbial communities from Carex aquatilis grown in University of Washington, Seatle, WA, United States - 4-5-22 metaG | ecosystem: Host-associated > Plants > Roots > Rhizosphere >...
TTCACGCGCAGCACGGGGTCGCCGGGCCGGATCAGCCGTGGCCGCAGCAGCGCGCGGGGCGCCGCCAGAAACGACGTGTAGGGCGTCACGAATTTGTACTTGCGCGCCAGGCGAATGATTTCGTCGATGGTGGCGCGGTCCTCGCCTTCGCGTTCGATTTTCTCGAGCAGGGCGTCCACGCGGGCACGGGCCCAGGTGCGCGGAAGCTGCGGATGGTCCGCGCTCCCGGCGGGCAGCGCGGCTTTGGCGCGCGTCTCGAAGGCTTTTCCGTCCCGGACACCGCGTGCCGTGAACGCCGCCGCACCCGGCTTTGCGTACTGGCCGACCCAGCGCTCGATGGAGCCCGCGAAGACGGCGCTTTCGAGCGGGTAGACCAGGTCGAAGTTGGCCGCGGGTTCGGCGGCCAGCGCCAGACCTTCCACCGGCTTGCGGCCTAGCTTCGCCACGAACGCGCCCAGCTTGAACTCGGCGGGCTCGGTGGAGCGCACCCATTCGAGAACGCCATCCTGGCGGGCCAGCATTTTGAATAGCGGCATGTTGGCGTCGTCGCCCACCGCGAAGAGGAACGTCCGCGGGCGCCGCGGCGCAGCCTTCCAACGGGCAGCATAGGCCTCGGCCAGCTTGTTATTGGCGATCCTCCCGCGCGTGGCGTCTCCGTCCGAGAGCAGGACCAGGTACGGCTCGAAGCCCGCCGCGACCGGCTGAGCCAGCGCCGCTTCGAGCGCCCGTTCCAGGTCCGTGCCGCCGCGCAGGCGGCTCGCCTTCACGAACGCCAGAGCCTTTTCCACGGCCGCGGCGTCGACGCGAATCGGCGCGGGAGCGAGGGCCTGCACCTCGGAGTTGAACAGGATCAGATTGAACTGGTCCTGCGAACGCAGGGCACGCAGCAGCGTATCGAGCGCCTGGAAGCTTCGCTCAAGCTTCTCCCACTGCATGGAGAGGGAATTGTCGAAGAGGATCACGAGGCTGCGCGGGGCGCCCTCGGCCGCCGCGCCCGCGCCTTGTGCCAGCAGCGCAGAGGCTTCGAAGAACCCGGGCTCGCCGGCGTCGCGGTGCGCGATGACCTCGAGCCGGTCGCCGCGGGCCGGGTCGATGGCGTACCGCACGGCGAAATCCTCCGTGAACGCAACCTTCCGGCCCTCGAACGACGCCTTCACGAAGTTTGGCGTCTGTTGCTCGATGCGCAACGGAAACACTTTGCTGCCGGCCTCGAAGCTCGTAAGCGCGTGCGAGGAATGCAGCTCGAAATCGATGTGGATCAGCGCCGCCTGCTGCGCCTGGTAGGCGTCCGGCCGCAGCGGAATCGCAAACATCGAGTGCAGGCCCTCCACCGGAATGCTCTCGTGGTACTCCATCTCGATCCGCTTGGCGCCGTAGGCCGGGATGGGCACGATGCGCGCGCTGAAGACCGCCGAACGCGCCGCCTCATCGGCCCCGCGCTCGCCCTGCTGGAGCAGGCCGGGATCGATCGCCTGGGCGCGCGCTTGCTCGTAGATCTCCTCCGCGCGTCGCCGTTCAAGGATCACTCCCGGGATGCGCGTCACGTCGTCCCACACGGCGAAATCGGAGACCGATGCACGCCCCGGAAGAGCGAACAGGTAGTTGCCTTCAAGCACGCGGTCGTGATGGCTGGCGAAGATCTGGCGGATGGATACGCGCGCGTCGCCATCGTCGATGCGCACCACGATCCACATCTCCTCGAGCGAGAGCACGCTCGCGTCCGGCTGCTGCCGGTTCGAGGGGATGATGATGCCGGCGTCGCCCCACAGCAGCGCCGGGAGAAGCAGGAGCAGGAAACGGTTCATCGGATGTCTTCCCGGAAGCGGACCAGGCCGTTGTCGGTGCCCGCATAGATGAAGTCGTCATGCGCCACGAGCGCGGTGACGTTCAGCGAGGGCAGACCGTCCCTCACGTTGCGCCAGCGCCCGCGAGCGCGGTCGAAGATATAGAGGCCGGCGCCGAGCGAGCCCGCGTACACGGCGCGATCCGTGGCCAGCATCGAGTTCGGGTTCACTTCGAAATGTGCGTCCAGATCGGCGAAGCCGTGCCAGCGGCCGGAAGAATCGAAGCGCAACACTCCCGCGCCGTAAGTCCCCACGAACCACTCGTCGCCCGCGGGCGCGATGGCCGTGATCCAGTTGTGGCGGAGACCCGAGTTGGCGGTAGTGTAGTTGGCGCGCACGGCATCGCCCTCGAGCACCGATAGGCCGCCCAGCGTGCCGACCAGCAGGCGGTCGCCGGCCGCGGCGAGCGCGTAAGCGTGGTTGTTCACCAGGCCGTGAAACGCGTACAGGCTGCGCGCGCCGGCGCCATCGAGAAACGTAATTCCGGCGGGCGTCGCCACCGTCATGCCACCGGGTCGCACCAGGATGTCGGTGACCTGGCTGGCAATCAGCCCCTGCTCGCGGCCCAGCACCTGGCGCTGGCGGCCGGCGGCGTCGAACAGCACCAGGCCGTTGGCGGTGGCAGCCGCAGTGATGCGGCGCGCGGGGTCGTGGACGATGCGGTTGATGCAGAAAACGTGGCTGTCCTCGCGATGGGAAGCGCGGCCGAGACCGGGTTCGAGAATGTCCAGGCCGTGGTCGAAGTAGCCGACCCAGAGCCGGCCCGCCGAATCGAAGGCCAGCGCGGAAACGTTTCGGTCCGCGAGCACGGCCGCGCCGCGGTCGAGTACGCGCTCGAAGGCACCGCCATGGCTGGCGGCGCGATACAGCCCGTCCGACGCCAGGGCGTAGAGCGCATCGTCCATCACCAGCAGCCGCTCGACCGCTCCCGCCACCGGCTCGCCGGTGTGCCGGGCGGGGCGGGGCCGGCCGGGCGCCAGCGGAACCTCGATCACGCCTTCCTCGAGCGTTCCGATCACCAGCGTTTCGCCGCGCACCAGCAGGGATTGCGCGAAGACTCCTTCGGCCAGGAGGCGTCCGAAACGGCCGCCCACGAACTCGGCGACGCCTAGAGGGGTACCGGCGTAGGCCGCATCGCCGGCCAGCGCCAGCGACAGGACGCGGGCATCCGGCAGGCCCTCGGCCTCGCCGAAGCGGTCCACCTGTCCCGCGTGCCAATGCAGCAAGCCGTCGTTTACGGTGCCGGCCCAGACGTTCGCCTCGTCGCCCGCGAGCGCGCTGACCTGGAGTCCCGAAAGCTCCGGATGGAACGCGGCGATGCGCTTGCCGTCGTAGACCGTCACGCCGTCTTTCGCGGTCCCGAAGAGGATACGGCCGGTCGAGAGCGGCAGCAATGCGGTCAGGTTGCGCCAGGCGGCCGCATCCGCACGCACCTGGCGAAAGCCGCGGCCGTTGAACGCCACCAGGCCCTCGCCGGCGGTGGCGATGAACAGCTCGGGCTCGGCGGCATCGGCGGCAATCCCGGTGGCGATGGCCACGGGGGCAGCCGGCAGATCGGCTCCCGTCACGTATCGCGCGCGAAGCGTTCCTGCGGCGTCGTATTCGATCAGGCCGGCCGGACCGCACAAATAGAGGTTGCCGTTGAAGAGGGCGGCGTCGCGGAACACGGCGGGCGCGGAGATCGGCTCGAAGGGCGTGGCGTGGCGGTCCAGCCGCGCAGTGTGGAAAGGGATGTCGTCGCGGACGGCATCGTTCTCCGCTTTCTGCAACCCCCGCGCCGCGCGAAACAGCGCAGCTCCCATTCCGAGCACGGCCACAACCGCGATGGCGGCCGCGGCGAGCCAGAACTTGCGCGTCCTCAGAAAACCCGGCAGGCCTGCCATGCTCGTACAAATATATTCCAACCGCCGGGAGAATGGGCCAAACGGGCTTGGCGATGACATCGACCCGGATGACAGCATTCCGGCTGCCAGCAGCGGAAGCCCCGGCAATCGGCCCTTCCGCTGCGGTCGCGGCCGCGGCCGTGTATGTGCGCACACGATGCCGTGTCAGGGCGGACACGGGGCGTGGCTACGCGCGCTGGCACTTAGGGCAGTAGTGCGTGCCGCGCTGGCCTACGACGATGCGTCGGATCGAAGTGCCGCAGCGTGTGCAAGGCGCGCCTTCCCTGCCGTAGACCTGGTGCTGCATCTGAAAGCTCCCGGCGCGCCCGTCGGCATCGACGTAATCGGAGATCGAGGAGCCGCCGGCTTCGACGGCCGTGCGCAGCACTTCCTGAATCGCCGCGTGGAGGCGGCGGACACGCGCGGGCGAGAGCCGCGCCCCGGACGCCAGGGGGTGGATGCGCGCGCAGAACAGCGATTCGTCGACGTAGATGTTCCCCAAGCCGCGCAGGAAAGCCTGGTTCAACAGGAGCGGCTTGATGCGGCCGTGGCGCGCGGCCAGACGCGCGGCGAACTCGTCCGCGCCGACCTCCAGCGCGTCCGGACCGAGCCGCGCCGCGCGTTCCGGAAGCGAGGCGCCCAGTTCGATGCGGCCGAACTGCCGCGGGTCGTCGTACACCAGGCGCCCCGTGTCCAGATCGAAGACGGCGCGCGCGTGCGGTCCCGGTTCGGCGTTCCACAGCAGGCCGCCCGTCATCCCGAGGTGGATCGCCAGCGTCAGGCCGCCGCTGAGTTCAATGAGGATGAACTTGCCGTGACGACGGATGGCCTCGATGCGCCTGCCGCATAACCGCGCAGCAGTTTTGGCTGCGTCGCCGCGCAGCACCAGGCGGGAATAGAAGCGCGCCTGGAGGATCTGGCGGCCGAGCAGGCGCGGGGTGACCGTTCGGACCACGGTTTCGACCTCCGGAAGCTCCGGCACGTTAAGATGATCGCACGGCAGCGGCCGGCTCGAACAAGTTGCCCTGCTCCGGCTCGGGTTCCCACGGCTCCGGAGTGTACTCGATGGGCGCATCGCGGAGGCCGTGGCGGGCGCGGATGCGCTTCAGCCGCTCGCGGACTCGTTCGGTGTATTCGCCACGCAGAAACGCGCCGGTACGGTAGAGTCTTTCGTATTCGGGCGCCAGCCGGGGGAAGTGGCGCTCCAGGAACGGCAGGAAGACCTGTTTCGCGCACGGCTTCAGGAACAGCAGGCCGCCGCCAAGGAACGTAGCGCCGGCCTCCGCCGCCGCGCCCGCGAGGGCATCCAGACTCTCCTCGCTATCGTTGAGCAGCGGCATGACGGGGTTCGGGAAGACGCCTACCTGAATGCCGGCCTGCGCCAGGCTTCGCGCGGACGCGATCCGCAGCTCGGGTCGCGCGGCGCGTGGTTCGAGCAGGCGCGCCAGCTTCTCGTCCAGCGTGGTGAGGGTGAAGTTGACGTGGAAGATGTTGGAGCGGGCGATTTCCTGAAAGAGATCGAGGTCGCGCAGCACCAGATCCGACTTGGTGGTGACGCTCAGCTTGCGCCCGCGCCCCGCGGCGAAGACCTTCAGGATTTCCCGCGTCACCTCGAAGCGGCGCTCGGCCGGCTGATAGGGATCGGTGGCGGTTCCGATGGCGATCCAGTCTTTGCGGTCGATCTTCCGCAGCTCGGCGGCGAGAGAGGCTGCGAAGAACCGCTTGGCGAAGATCTTCCGCTCGAAGGCCAGGACAGTGTCGAGTTCCATGAACTCGTGCGTGTAGCGGGCGTAGCAGTAGACGCAGCCGAATTCGCAGCCGCGGTACGGATTGATGGTCCACTGGAACGGCATGCGCTCGGAGGTGCGGTTCAGAAGGCGACGGGTGGGGAGCTCGAAGTACTCGATAGAGCGCTTGGAGGCCAGGAGCTCGCCTGAGGCGGCGAGTCTGGCGATGCCGACGAGCTCCATGAGTCCAGTTTCGTCTTTCATTCGCCCTGTGTCAATGGGACTTGAACGTTGACACATATTTCGTGTGCACGTATTATGTGTTTATGAACATAACGCTGTCCATGGATGACGAGATCATCCGGGAGGCAAGGCGCCGCGCCGAGGCGATGGGCACCAGCGTGAACCAGCTTGTGCGCGGCTATCTGGAGCAGTTTGCGGGCAAGCGCGATTCGAGTGCCGATGCAGCGGAGTTCGAACGTCTCTCGCGTGCCGCCCAGGGCAACTCCGCCGGCTGGAAGTTCAACCGCGAGGAACTGCACGAACGGAGATGAACGGACTCGCCTTCTTCGATGCGAACGTCCTGGTATACGCCGACGACGCGGCGTCGCCGGAGAAACAGAATCGGGCGGTCGCGCTTTTTGGCGAACACCTACGCCTTGGGACCGCCGTCGTGTCGCTGCAGGTCCTGCAGGAGTACTTTGCGGCCGCGACGCGCAAACTCGGCGTGGCTCCGGAGGTGGCGCAGCGGAAAGTGGAGATTCTGGCCCGCGCCCAAGTCGTTCGCTTCGAACCGGCCGATGTGATCGCGGCGATCGAGCTGCACCGGCTGACGCGCGTCTCATTTTGGGACGCCCTGATCGTTCATGCGGCGCGGTCCGCGGGTGTGCAGGTGCTCTACAGCGAGGACTTTCAGTCCGAGGCCGTCATAGGCGGGGTGCGCGTCGTCGATCCCTTTGTGACGTGAGCGCCCAGGGTCGGGAATTGCGGCCCGCTGAAAAACAAGCTAGGTTGGGACTGGAGGAATGGCCGAGCGGTCGAAGGCGGCGGTCTTGAAAACCGTTAGGGTCGGAAGGCCCTCGGGGGTTCGAATCCCTCTTCCTCCGCCATATTAAGTACTCTTTTTAGAATAGCTTAGAAGCAAGCTGTAGCAAGTCTGTAGCCTCGGCCACGGCACTCAGGCGAGTCTTCTGCAACGCCGGACTGAATCCCGGCTGAAAGTCCTCCTTCCGTAGACGTCCCAGACTCAGCGGCACAGCCCCAACCGCCAAGTGCAGGTGATCCTCTGTTTGTCCACCCGAATGGGCCCACTTTGACACCCTGATTCCAAGACCCCCAGGTCCAGCGAATTGCGTCCTCGCACTGCCAGGACGATCAGGTCCGGTTTCGCGTCCGCAGCAGAGTCCGGGAGCCGCGCGTGCGGGAGTCATCTCCCGCCGCCCTCCTCCCACCCTTGCGGCGCTATATTGGCAGTGTCGATGCGTGCGCGAGAGGCGGACAGCCCGGCGGTGACCGGCAACCGGATTTCAGAGGCTGTAGTCGGCGAAATGACGGCTGGAGCGGAGCCGCTGGCCCGCTCCGTGCTGATTCCCTCGGTCTTCCGGGTCTATCTGCATCCCGAGGATTGGGAGCGCCTCTACCCCATCCTCCAGGAAATCCGCGGCGAGACCGAATCCGAGCTCACCGAAGCCCTGACGCGCCTCAACAAGCCGCTCGCCTCCTGGACGAAGCGCGTCGGCCTCCGCCGGCCGAAGGAGTTCCGCCGCGTAAAGGAATTCTGGCAGGTGGATTTCTATCCCAACAACGACGACGATTGCCGCAGCGGCGAGTTCGTCATCTTCTCCGATTTCCCCGAGCCCCCGCGCGCCGCCGAGTTCGATGGCAGCGAAACCGTGCGGGCCACCCGTTATAGCACCAGCGCGGCGACCGGCGAAAAGACCCGGCAGTCCGTGGATCCAGCCCCGAAGGCCGAAAACGTCCTGGCGCAATTCCGTTTTACCGACGAACTGGGCTGCCGATCCTACCTGATGACGCGCGACGAGGTCCACATCGGCCGCGGAGGCATCGGCCGCTGGATCGATCTCGAACTGCGCACCGAAATCCCTGACGTTTCACGCGAGCACGCCATCGTCCGCCGCCGCCCCGACGGAGCCTTCGAGGTCAAGGACGTGAGTAGGTTCGGGACCACGGTGGACGGCGTCGCCGTGCCACCCAGTCGCGTCACCGAAAACGGGGCCGAGGTCGACAAGGACCTGTGGGCGCCGCTCGCCGCTCCCTCCCGCATCGTTCTCGCAGGCAAAATGGAGTTGGACTTCCAGCCTGTCCCGCGACAATGACAACCGCCGGTTACCGTTCCGCTGCCCTGACAGACCCGGGCCACCTGCGCGGCAACAACGAGGATCGCGTTTACAGCGATGACAAGCGCGGCATCTACTTCGTCATCGATGGCGTGGGCGGCGAGGCCGGTGGCGAGCGCGCCGCGGCAATCGCCGAGGAGGAGCTGCTGGCGCGTCTCAACCGCTCGACCGGCACCGTGGAGGACCGCATCCGCGAAGGCATCGCGCTCGCCGGGCGGCATATCCTCGCGCAGGCGCGCAGCAATGCCGATTACTGCGGCATGGCGTGCGTGCTGACCGTGGCTGCCGTTCAGGACGGCCGCGCCGTCGTCGGGCACGTCGGCGATACGCGGCTCTACAAGCTGCGCGACGGCACGATCGAGAAGATCACGCACGATCATTCTCCGGTCGGCGTCCGCGAGGATGCGGGCGAAATCTCCGAGCACGAGGCGATGAACCATCCCCGCCGCAACGAAATCTTTCGCGACGTCGGCTCGGCCGACCATTCTCCCTACGACGCCGAGTTCATCGAGGTGCACCAGCTCGCGGTGGAGCCGGATAGCGCCCTGCTGCTGTGCTCGGACGGTCTCACGGACCAGGTGGATTCCGCGGTCATCGCCAAGGTGACGGCGCAGTATGCTGGCGACCCGGCCCTGGTGGCGCGCGAGCTCGTGCGTCTGGCCAACGAAGCGGGCGGCAAGGACAACGTTTCGGTCGTCTTCGTCGAAGGGCCGGAGTTTGCGCCGAAGCCGCCGGCGCCCGCGCGCCGGTGGCGCGCGCCGGTTGCGGGTCTGGTCGCGGGAGCGATGCTCGGCGCGCTCGCGACGCTCGGCGTCTTGTGGTGGCATCGCGCTCCGCAAACCGAACCGGAAGGACCGCGCACGCTCGTGGTCGCGCAAACGCCCGACGCGGACTACTCCACCATTCAGGACGCCATGGATGACGCGCGAGCAGGCGACACGCTGCTCGTGCTTGCCGGGACGTATCGCGAGCGCGTGCACATCAAAGACGGCGTGCATCTGGTGGCGCAGGGCGAAGCGGCGATCGAGCCCAAGGCCAGCGTGAGCGATCCCGGCGCCGCCGTAACCCTCGGTAAGTCGGGCTCCGTCGAAGGGTTCAAAATCGAGGGCGAGGGTGTAGCCATCGGCGTGCTGGCGACGGATTCGCAGGCCTCGCTGGACGGTCTCGAAATCGAGAAGACCTCCACTGTGGCCGTGCTCGTTCGAGGAGCGTCTTCCGTGAGCATCCGCGCCTGTTCCGTGCACGACAACGCCGGCGCCGGTCTGCGCTTCGAAGACACCGCGAAGGCGCAGGTCATAGCCAGCTCCATCACGAACAACGGCAGATCCGCCGGAACGCCGCACGCGGGCGTCGAGGTCGCCGGCGACGCCCAGCCCGTCCTCCAGCGCAACGTCGTCGCGCACAACCAGCGCAACGTAGCCTGGGAGGATTCGCCTGAAGACGAGGCCGCCGTCGCCAAGGACAATCTCGTGATTGAGGCGCCGCATCAGCGCGCGCGAGGGGGCAGGTAGATGGATCTCCGCCCCGGAGCCAGCTTCGAGCGATACGCCATCGAGGCCCTCCTGGCGGAGACCCGCATGTCGCGCGTCTGGATGGCCTGCGACACCGAGACGAAGGGGAAGGTCGCGCTCAAAACGATCCGCCGCTTTGCCGAAAACGAGGATATCGTCGAGGCTGCGCGCTTCGGCGCCGTGATGCAGCAGATGGTCTCCGAGCGCGACCACCGCGTCGTCCAAGTCAACCGGCACGGCGACGCCGACGGCCATTTCTTCATCGACATGCAATTCATCGAGGGCCGCGACGTCTCCGCGATCCTGGCCGAGAGCGGTCGCATCCCGCCCGGCTTCGCCGTCCACATCGCGCTCGAGGTTGCCGAGGTGCTCGACAACCTCAGCAACTTCAACGCAACCATCGATGGCAAACAGCTCGGCGCCGCGGTCCACGGCGACTTGAAGCCGAAAAATGTGCGCATCTCGGGCCCGCTCGACGGACTCTTCGAAGTCAGGGTGCTCGATTTCGGCACCGCAAAAGCGCTCTCGTTTTCGAAGCCCGGCGGAACGCGCGCGCCCGCCTGGAGCCCGCCTTACGCCTCGCCCGAACTGCTCGACCGCCAGGAGATGAACCCGCTCTCGGACCGCTGGGCCCTCGGCGCGATGCTCTACGAAATGGTGACCGGCCGCGTGCCGTTCGGGGCGGGGAAATCCATCGAGGAGATGGAAAGCCAGATCCGCCTGCGGCCCGGCCTGCCCGACCTCGGAATCGAAGGCGCGCCGCCCGCGCTCCACGCCATCATCGAGAAGCTTCTCGATCCCGAGCCCGACCGCCGCTACCAGAGCGCGAGCGAACTCGTCCACGATCTCAAGAATTACCCGGAAATGCCGAAAATCGCCGGCTATCGCGGAGAGACCGTGCGCTCGACGGCGCCGCCAGCGAGCGCGGCCGCCGAGACCCGCCGCTCCGCCGCGCCCTTGCCGGCAAAGCCCCCGGGCGAGAAGGAGATCCGGCGTCACAGAACGCCCAGGGAACTTCTGAGGCTGCTCGTCGTAGTTCTTATGGTGGGGGCGCTGGCGATCTGGTGGGCCGTGCGGGAGAGAAGCGCGATGGCAGCTGCGCAAGCCCTCGAAACGGATCTGGCGACGGAGAAAGTCACCCCGGAAGCAGCTCGCGCGCGCCTCGACGAACTGAAGAAGCGCCATTTTGCCTGGTTCCGCACCGGCAAGATCCTGGAGTACATGAACGCAGGGTATATCGCCGAGGGTGACGCCATCATGCTCCGCTTCCGCACCGGAACTGTCAAGGAGGCCGATTGGCAAGCGGCGCGCGGGCTCTTTGAACGAGCCCGCGAAAATGACCTGAAGAACGATGCGATCAAGGGCCGCCTGCGCCTCTGCGACGCGCACCTGAAGCGCATCGAGGCGCACGGAGACAAGAACGCGGATGCCGTCGCGGCCGCGGAGGGCCTGTTCGAGGAGTCGGAGAAGCTGCTGCCGCGATCGCCCGACCCCTGGCTCGGCGTCGCAATGATCGACCTCTACAACCGCAAGGAACCCGAGCAGGCCGAGAAAGCCCTCGATAAGGCGCGCGACCGCAACTTCGATTTCACCGCCCAAAGCCGTTGGGTTTCGATGCTCGGCGAATGCTACCGACAGCGCGCGGACATCCTCACGGCGGAGGCTTTCAAAATCGAGAGCGCTCTGCCGGACCAGGCGCGCGAGCGGGCCCACAACGCGAAGGCCTTCTACCAGAAAGCCATCGATTGGCTCGTGAGGTTCCCCGTTTACGGCAATTCGCTGACCAGCATAGAGTATTGCAAGACCCGCATCAGTTTCCTTGATTCGTGGCTCGAGCGGAGTCAGGCCCGCTCGAGCCCCTGGAAGTTTTTGTTCGGCCGATGAGAGTCACCACCGTCTCCGCGAGATCCGAATCCGCCGCGCGAAGGAACGTGCCGGGCCGTTGGCGCGAAACCGCGGTGATGCTGGCAGTGAGCGCGATTCTCGCCGCCGGGCTTTGGCAGGCGCACGAGGCGCGGCGGATGTCCTCGGGTGTGCTGCAGCTTCGCCCGGGTACGCCGGCGGCCGAGATCGCCGCCCGGCTGCCGCACTATCGGGACGCGAAGCAGCGCACGCTGGTCGCCACCAAGATCGCCGCAGCGGTGCGGCACCGAGTCCCGGATAACGTCGGCTACCTGGCCGCGATTCACCTGAACAAAACCGAGGCGGCGCGCGCCGGAGCCCTGCCGCTCTACCAGGCGCGGTTCGATCGCGCGCACTCGGATCGCATCCGGCTGTTCCCGGCGGACGAGTTCGCGGCCTACGTCAAGCCCTCTTTTAGCGTGCGCACCGCGGACGATTTCCGCGGCGCCTTCCTCCGCTGGTGGGTGCTGCTCTTCGCGGTATTCTGGGCGACGCACCTTCTGTGGGTCGCCATCCGCTTTCAAGGCGACCGCACCCTGCTGCCTGCCGTTTTCCTGCTCTCGGGAGTGAGCGTGATCCTGATGGTCAGCCTCCGCGATCCCCTGCGTGATTTTCTGGTTTTCGCGGACATCGCCGCCGGCATCGTTGGGGGGTGCGCTCTGCTCGCCTCGGTCACGTGCGCGGATCACTTCATGCGCCTGCGCAGCCAGGGCGCGTTGAAACCGCCGCGGGCCGTGGCGCGCGCGCTCGACCGCGCCAACGACGCCGCACGCTGGATCGCCCAGCACGGCGAGGTTGCGTTCGCTCTGAGCCTGGCCATCTCCGCCGCGCTGCTGATTTTCGGTACCGGCCCGGGCGAAAGCGGCGTCAAAGTGCGCCTGTGGTTCTTCCAGCCCGTTGAAGTCGTGCGCCTGCTCTTAGTGCTGTTCCTCGCCTCCTATTTCGCGCGCCGCTGGGAGTTCCTGCGCGAGCTCGAAGAGAAGCGCGTGCGCCTCGGCGTCAGCCTGCCCCGGCTCGATCACGCCCTGCCTGTCATCGTTGCCGTCGTTCTCGCCATCGTCTTTTTCTTCCTCCAGCAGGATCTCGGCCCCGCGCTCGTGCTCTCCGTGCTGTTCCTGTGCCTCTACGCCGTTGCGCGCCGGCGCATCGGCCTGGCGCTGGTCGCGGCGGCGCTGCTCCTCGCGGTCGGCTCGCTCGCCTACAAGATCGGTTATCCGCACGTCGTGGTGACGCGCGTCGCCATGTGGCTCGAGCCCTGGGACAACGGCATGCCGCGCGGCGAGCACCTGGTGCAGTCGCTCTGGGCGCTGGCCTCGGGCGGTGTCCGCGGCATGGGCTTGGCGGCCGGGCATCCGGAGACGATCCCCGCCGGCTACACAGACTTGGTCCTCTCGGTCGCGGGCGAAGAATTCGGCTTCCTGGGAATCGTCGCGCTCGCCATCGCCTACGTGTGGCTGTTCTGGCGCGGCCTGCGCATCGCCTTGCACGCGCCCACGGTGTACCAGTTCTTCCTCGCTCTCGGTCTGACGCTGGCGCTCGCTCTCGAAGCCGCGCTGATCGCGGGCGGGATTCTCGGCGTGCTGCCGCTGGCCGGAGTGGTGACGCCGTTCCTCAGCTACGGCGCGTCTGCGACGCTCGCGAACTTCCTCGCGGTCGCCATCCTCGTCGCCATCTCCGCGCGCCCCCCTCGCGCCGAGCGCTACGCCCCATTCCGCGCGCCGGTCGGAGCGCTCGCCGCTGGCCTGGCGCTGTTCACCTGCGTGCTGCTGGCGAAGGCCGCCTGGGTAGGCGTCGTGAAGGCCGATGACACCGTCGCCGCCGGAACCCTCGTCTTTCGCGAAGACGGCTCCTACGCCATCGCCTATAATCCGCGCCTGCTCGCCATCGCGCGCCTCATCCCGCGCGGAGCCATTTACGACCGCAACGGCCTCCCGCTGGCGACCAGCCATTGGGAGGATCTCGAAAAGCACCGCGCCGAATACGCCGCACTCGGCGTCAATATCGACGAGGCCTGCTCGCGCGAGGATCGCCGCCTCTACCCCTTCGGCCCCGTGATGTTCAATCTGATTGGCGACATCCGCACGCGCGCCCGCTGGACCGCGTCGAACGCCGCTTTCGAAGAACGCGTCTCGCGCACCGTCCTCGAAGGTTTCGACGACCGCGAAGCCGTGGACACCGTCGAGCTGCCCCGATCCGGCCAGAAGGTGCGTGTCGTTCATTACGACTACCAGGACCTGGTGCCGCTCCTACGCGCCCGCATGAACCCCGCGAATCCCGCGGTGATAAAAACGCTCGCAGGCGGCGCCGACGTCCGCTTGACCGTGGACGCCCGCCTCCAGCTTGAGCTCACGCGCGCGTTCAGCGGTTACCTCCAGACGAACGGCTGGCGCTCTGGCGCGGTGGCGGTTGTGCGTCCCGAAACGGGCGACCTGCTCGCCGCGGTGAGCCTGCCGCTACCGGGCGCCGAAGCCGAGGGCGCTCCCGAGCCGATCGATTTCGCCCGCTTCGGCCAGTATCCGCCGGGTTCGTCGTTCAAGATCGTGACCGCGATCGCCGCCCTCCGCAAAGACCCCGGCCTCGCCAAGAAGGTGTACCAATGCGTGCGCCTCCCGGACGGCCGTGTCGGTACCACCGTGCGCGGCCGCACCATTCGCGACGACATTCTGGACCAGCAGCCCCACGGCTCGTTGGACATGACCGGCGCGATCGTGCACTCCTGCAACGCCTATTTCGCCCAGCTCGGCGCCTACGACGTCGGCGCGAAAGACCTGCTCGACACCGCCGCGCTCTTCAACATCGAAACGGCGAAACCGAACACCGCGCAGCGGCTCAACGATCGTCTCCCGCAGGCCTCCTATGGCCAGGGCGAAGTGACGGTGACCCCGCTGCGCATGGCGCGCGTGGCAGGCGCCGTCGCTACCGGCGGCCGGCTCGTCGCGCTGCGTACCCGGCTCGCGCCGGCGCCCGTGGCGAGCGAGCCGCCCGCGGTCCTGCTTCCGCCCGAGCTCGCGCAGGAACTGGGGCGGGCGATGCGTGGCGTCGTGACCTCGGGCACCGGCCGCGAGGCCGCCAAGGGTGCCGTCGAAATCTCCGGCAAGACCGGAACCGCCGAACTCGCGCAGGGTGCCGCGCACGCCTGGTTCATGGGCTTCGCTCCGTCCAACCGTCCCGCCGCGGACCGCATCGCGTTCGCCATCCTGATCGAACATGGCCGATACGGCGGCCGCGCGGCGGCTCCCTTCGCGGTGCCGCTGGTCGATGCGGCCAGCCATGTCCGCCTGGCCGAGGAGAAAACGCAATGAAGAATTGGAAACAGCTCGTCGGCGCGCTGAAGCCCCAGCAACTCGAGCCGCTCGAAATCCGGCAAGCCATTCTGGACCAGATCGCCGCGCTCACGCAGCCGCTCGGCGACGGCCGCCGGGGCTTGGTGCACAACCGCATCCTGGTGTGTCTGCGCTCGGCCGACGAAGCGCGCCGCTCCGTGATCGAAGGCGTGCTCGCCGGAGAGGAAGGCTTCGCCGCCGAGGTGACCCGCTACCTCGCCGAGCGCGGCTTCGCCCTTCCCTCCGGCCTCGCCGTCAATATCGAACCGGGCGATCCCGTCCCCGGCGCCGCCTGCGAGTACGAAGTGGTCGCAAAGCGCGAATCCGGCCGCGCCCCGGCCACGGCGGCGAAGGAGCGCGACAAAGTCCGCCCCCGCGCCAGGCTCGTCCTGCTCGCCGATGGATCGGAGGTGGAGATCACCCGCAACCCGTTTTTCATCGGCCGCGTCGCCGAGGTTCGCGAGAAGGACCACCGTATCGCACGCCGAAACCAGCTTGCGTTCGGCGAGGCCGCCGCCAGCGTCTCCCGCGCCCACGCCCACATCCGCTACTCGCCCGAGACCGGCCAATACCGCATCTTCGACGACCGCAGCGCGCGCGGCACCCGCCTGCTTTCGGACGGCCAGCCCGTCGACGTCTCGCCCGGACGCAGCCGCGGCGAGCAACTCCGCTCGGGTGACGAGCTCTACTTCGGCTCGGTCGGCGTGCGATTCGAAATCTGCGAGCCATCGGAAAAACCAT
>Ga0265316_10003744_pt1 | contig 15279 bp, 22 predicted proteins | sample 4522metaG_FD_202092 | JGI IMG/M metagenome (GOLD analysis project Ga0265316, IMG submission 202092) | Rhizosphere microbial communities from Carex aquatilis grown in University of Washington, Seatle, WA, United States - 4-5-22 metaG | ecosystem: Host-associated > Plants > Roots > Rhizosphere >...
ACTTATCTTCATTTTAGTCTCTTTATGATCGCGTCAGCCATTTCTTTTGTGCCGACTGCGGTTTTATCATCGCGGGTAGGTTTTAGATCATAGGTTACGAATTGGCCTTGCGCTATCACTTCTTTGACCGCTGCCTCTAATCTATCCGCAGCCTGATCTTGCGACAAATACCTCAACATAAGCACTCCGGAAAGGATCATTGCTGTAGGATTTGCTTTATTCATTCCCTTATATTTCGGAGCCGAACCATGGACCGCTTCAAATACCGCCATATCATCCCCGATGTTGGCACCCGGGGCAATACCTAAGCCCCCGATAAGTCCGGCACAAAGGTCCGAAAGTATATCTCCGTAAAGATTAGGTAAAACCAAAATATCAAAATTATTGGGCTTCTGGACCAACTGCATAGACATATTGTCCACCAATGCTTCCTCAAGGACAACCTTACCTTCATATTTTCTCGCCACTTCTCTGGCGGTTTTGAGGAATAAACCATCGGTAAACTTCATGATATTGGCTTTAGTTATAACTGTGATTTTCTTGCGGTTGTATTTGAGCGCGTACTCAAACGCGAATTTTACAATTCTGGCAGTTGCGGTTATTGAAATGGGCTTAATGGAGATCCCCGAATCAGGGCGGATTTTTTTCTTGGAGTAATCTTCTATTCTTTTGATCAGATCTTTTGTTTCAGGCTTACCTTCTTCAAATTCAATACCGGCATACAGATCTTCGCTATTTTCTCTTACGATCAATAAATCAATATTTTTATAAAGACTTTTAACGCCCACATAAGTTTTAGCCGGCCTTACACAAGCGTATAGATCAAGCGCATGCCTGATCGCTACATTTACCGAACGGAATCCCGTACCAATTGGTGTAGTGATCGGGCCTTTTAAAGCGACCTTATTTTTTTTAATAGACTCTAAAGTTGAATCCGGCAGTAAGCTACCCAGCTGTTTAAGGGCAGTTTCTCCAGCAAGGGCTTCTTCCCATTCGATCTTAACACCGGTAGCATCAATACACCTTCTGGCTGCCTCCGTAACTTCAGGCCCTATTCCGTCACCCGGTATCAATGTTACTCTTTGAGCCATCTTAAACTTTTAACTCTCCGTATTTCTTGTAGTAATTGACTATGCCGCCTTCAGTTAAAAGGCTCTGCATAAATTTTGGGAATGGTTTTATCTTTAATTCGATATTCTTGGTGAGATTTTTTACAATTCCTTTATCCAGATCAATATCCAATTCATCAAATTCGTCAATTTTACTTGTATCAACTTCGATCAGAGGTAAACCGATATTAAAACCGTTACGATAAAATATGCGGGCGAATTTAGGGGAAAGCACAGCTACAATACCGGCTTCCTTTATTACTAAAGGTGCCTGCTCGCGCGATGAACCCATTCCAAAATTATTCCCCGCTACAATTATGGACTTACCGGGTGTTATTTTGGAAGGGAATGCCGGGTCAATATCCTCCATAATATGTTTAGCAAGCTCCTTCATGTCGGTAATGGAGAATTTGTAGCGGCCGGAAATAATAAAATCCGTATTGATATTGTCGCCTAATTTTATGCTTTTGCCTTCCAACCTCATAGTTGCCTGAACTCTTCCGGGTTCTTTACTTTGGACAAAGCAATATCTAAAGTGATCGCTCCGCTATTAACCAGCTCTTTTAATGATTTATCCATAGTCCTCATACCATACTGAGTGCCGGTCTGCATTAAAGTAGGTATCTGCTCGACTTCCTGTTCGCGTATAAGATTCCTTATGCCGGGAGTACCGATCATGACCTCTGTTGCCAACACTCTTCCTTTTCCGCCTGCTCGGGGAAGCAGCAGCTGGGAAACGACTCCCTGCAAACAGTTAGCCAACTGCAATTTAACCTGCTGCTGCTGATGAGGAGAGAAAACATCGATAATTCTTTCAATTGTCTGCGGGGCATCAGGAGTATGCAAAGTAGCAAGTACCAAGTGCCCGGTTTCTGCTGCTGTCAGGGCAGTCGAAATAGTCTCTAAGTCACGCATTTCGCCGACGATAATTACGTTCGGGTCCTGCCTTAATGCATGCCTTAATGCCGCGGCAAATGAAAGGGTGTCAGAATAAACCTCTCTCTGTTTAACAACGCATTTCTTATTGCTGAAAATAAATTCGATCGGATCTTCGATCGAAATAACTATCGCTTCCCTTTCCTGATTTATTAAATTCACCATTGCCGCCAGAGTCGTAGTTTTACCCATACCGGTAGGCCCGGTTACAAGAACCAACCCGTTGGGCCTGCGTGCCAATTCCGTAACAACCGCGGGAAGCCCCAAATCTTCTATTCTGGGTATTACAAGCGGGACTCTTCTGAATGCGGCTTCAACCGTACCTTTCTGCAAATGGATGTTGCAACGGAACCTGTCCATGCCGGGTAAAGCCAGCGAAAAATCAAGCTCGAGGTCACGCTCAAACATCTCTTTGTGCTGATTTGTGAGCACGCCATAGATCATAGTTTTTATCTCCTGCTTGGCTAAAACGGGCAGGTGAGTGCGTATCAGTTTTCCGTCAATACGTAAGATCGGAGGTTCATTATCAGTAATATGTAAATCCGAAGCGCTCTTCTCGATGCACATCATCAAAAGTTCTCTGATTTCCATTAACACACCTCCGTTATAAAAATACCCGCGGGTCAGTAATACGGCCCTTTATTGCCGATGAAACTACCGTTGCGGGCGAGCCGAGATAAATAAAAGCGTTAGGGTTCCCCATTCTTCCCTTGAAATTTCTGTTAGCCGTAGAGATCACGGCTTCTCCATCAGCAGGAATACCATTGTGCGTTCCCACGCATGGCCCGCATCCTGGCGCCACTATTACCGCACCTGCTTTAATGAAGGTATCCACGTAACCTAATTTTAGCGCATTTAAGTAGATTTGTCGAGAGGCAGGTGCAATAATTAACCTGACTCCTTTGGCAACTTTCCTGCCCTTTAAAATGCGCGCGGCAATTTTAAAATCCGCTAATCGGGCATTTGTGCAAGTCCCTAAGAAAGCTTCATTGATCGCTACTTTCTTTAATTTATCCACTGTCGTGACATTGTCCACGGTATGCGGCATGGCAACCTGCGGCTTAAGATGTGAAATATCCAATTCTAAAACTTTTTCATAAATAGCGTCTTTATCCGCTGCAACGGGTTTGATCTTCGCGCTCTTTTTGGCGCGCAGTTTTAGCCAGGCAAGTGCCTTTTCATCCTGAGGCATAAAACATACTTTTGCCCCCATTTCAATTGCCATATTGCACATAGTAAACCTGCCGTCCATATCCAACTTATCAATTACAGGGCCGTAAAACTCAACAGCATTATAAGTGGCTCCGTCCGCCCTCACCGTATCGATCACATGAAGCATTATATCTTTGGCGTAGATTCCTTTAGGAACCTTTCCTTTTATGATTATTTTAATGGTTTGCGGTACCTTAAACCAGTTTTTTCCCGTAGCCAAAGTAATGGCCAAGTCAGTAGAGCCGACACCGGTTGAAAATACGCCTAAAGCTCCGTAAGTGCAAGTGTGCGAATCAGCTCCCAAAACAAGGTCCCCTGGCAGGATCTCGCCTGACTCCGGAATGACCTGATGACAGACACCGCAGCCGATATCAAAAAGTTTGGCGTCAAATTCCTGGGCGAAAACGCGCATCTTCTTATGCACCCGGGAAACACCCTCGCTAGGAGACGGAGCGCTATGGTCGATGACCATGCAGAATTTCGGCTTTAATTCGGTAACTCCCAATTCCTTTATCCTGTCAACTATAATAGAAGAAGTGCCATCCTGGCCGAATGTAAAATCAACTTTACAAACGGCAAAATCACCGGCACTCAAATCCCTACCGGCATGAGCGCTTAATATTTTTTCAGCTATTGTTTTACCCATATTTTATTTTAATTTATTAAGCCATGCTTCTAATCTATCCATGGCAATTTCCAATTGAGGTATATTTGTGGCAAAACTTAAACGGCAATAATCTTTTCTTCCGAACCCATCACCGGGTATTACGGCGATCAACGCCTCATCAAGCAACCTATTCGCCACTGCCTGTGCGTCAAGTTTTGTTTTAGAAATATCGAAGAATACATAAAAAGCGCCTTGCGGCCTAATGAAAGAAATCCTACTCATTTTAGCCAGGCGCGAAATTACATAATCCCTTCTTTTCCAGAACTCCTTGCATATCTCTTTTGAAAAATCGCCGTCAGCTTTTAACGCCGCACTTGCAGCTTTCTGCGCGATTGAATTAGGATTTGAAGTAGAGTGATCCTGTACTTTTGCAATAGCGGCAGCAATTTCTTTAGGTGCACCTAAATACCCGATTCTCCACCCGGTCATGGAATAGCTCTTGGAAAGCCCGTTTACGGTAATGGTTAGATCATATATATCTTTCCCAAGGGATGCGATGGAAACGGGTTTAAGGTTATCAAAGATTATTTTCTCATAAATTTCATCGCTGATCACAAAAATATTTCTCTCAACGCAGATACGCGCGATCTCTTTTAATTCTTGCGCGCTATAAACACACCCGGTAGGATTAGCGGGGCTGTTTAAAAAAAGGAGCTTGGTTTTTGAGGTTATGTTCTTCCTTAGCTCGTCCGGATCAACTTTAAAATTATTTTCTGCCGTTGTTTTGATGAACTTTGGCGTACCTTCACACAAATTTACCATTTCCGGATAACTGACCCAGTAAGGCAAAGGTATTAAGGCCTCATCGCCCTTATTGATCAAAACAAAAACGGAATTGAATATACTGTGTTTTGCCCCGCAGGAAACCACTATCTGCTCGACAGCATAATCAATTCCGTTATCTCTTTTGAATTTTTCAGAAATGAGTTTCTTTAATTCAGGAGTACCTGTGGTAGGAGTATACTTAGTAAAGCCGGAGGCGATAGCCTCAACCGCCGCATCCTTGATGAATTGCGGCGTATCAAAATCCGGCTCCCCCGCAGCAAGACTAATGATGTCCCTTCCCTCGGCTTTTAATTTCTTTGCCTTTGAGGTGATGGCAAGAGTCGAGGAGGGATTAATTTTCTTAAGACGTTCAGCAAGGCACTTATCTATATGCATATCGTTAATCCCAACCAGGAAAATCTGCTCAAGCGAACAGGACTAAACGAAATTATAAAGAATCTCTTTCCTTCTTGAATATATTCTTCAAGCCGCCTAAGAATTTCTTGGCCGGTTTATTAGCTGCCGGATGTTTCTCTTTAACAGCAGGAGCAGCTTCATGTTTCTTCACTTCAGCTTCTTTGGGTGACTCCTCCTGTTTAGATGTGCCTTCCGCAACCTTTACTTCTTTTCCCTTTTTTGCTTTCTTGACCTCTTTAGGCTTTCTTTCGGTTAGTTCAAAGATCACCACGTCCGCGTCATCGCCTCTGCGCTTGCCGAGAGAAATAACCCGGGTAAATCCGCTTTCCCTTTTCGCAAAAAGAGGCCCAATCTCGGAGAAAAGTTTAGAAACCAACTTATGTTCGCCGAGTATTTTGAATGCCTCCCGTTTTGCGGCTAAAGTATTGCTCTTAGCTAAAGAAATAAGCTTCTCGACCAAAGGCTTTGACACCTTTGCGCGCGTTATAGTTGTTTTAATGCCGCCATAGATCAGTATATTCTTTGCTAAACTGATCAGTGTTGCTTTTCTCCAAGTCGAAAAGCGGTTAAGCTTGTTCCTTCTCTTCGCGTGTCTCATATGTTTTAAGCTTTCTTTAGTTTTTTAGGATCGATCTGCATGCCAAGCGTTAAGCCCATTCCGGCAAGCAGTTCTTTGATCTCGGTCAACGATTTCTTTCCGAAATTTTTGAAACCCAGCATCTCATCTTCGCCCCTCTTTACCAGGTCAGCGATGATCTTGATCCCTGCTTCCCTTAGACAGTTGGAACTCCTGACTGAAAGTTCAAGCTCCGATATCGGCAACCTTAGTTTCTCATAGAGAGCCAACTCTTCCTTGGTCATCTCTGGCTCTTCCTCAGAAACATCATCAGGAAGCTGGCCGAAACTGACAAAAATATCCAAATGCCTTTGTAGAATATTAGATGCATACAACAAAGCATCTTTGGGGCTTATAGCGCCATTCGTAAATATCTCCATGATAAGCTTGTCATAATCAGTTCTTTGGCCTACACGGGTATTCTCCACAAAAAAGTTTACTTTTTTGATAGGAGTAAATATCGAATCGATGGCAACGACACCGGCGGTTTTTTCTTCTTTTTTATTCAACTCAGCCGGAACATACCCGCGCCCGCGCGATACTTCCATTTCAATATGGAATTTTGTATCCTTGGTCAATGTGGCAATATGCAACTCGGGATTAATGATCTCTATCGTCTCATCGACTTCTATATCCTTTGCCTTGATCTCTCCTTTTTTATCCGCTTTGATGTAAATTGTCTTCGGGATCTTGGAATGAGAGTTCAAAACTAAGCTTTTTATATTGAGGATAACCTCCGGAACATCTTCAAGGACGCCGGGTATAGTTGTGAATTCATGCGAAACCCCCATTATCTTGATCGAGGTAACAGCGCTGCCTTCGATAGAAGATAGAAGCACTCTTCTTAATGAGTTACCTAAAGTAACCCCGTATCCTTTTTCAAAAGGGGCAGCTGAGAATTTGCCATAGGTGCTGGTATAGCTTGCCTCGTCACATTCTAAACGTTTTGGTAGTTGAAAATCGCGCCATTTTATACCCATCAAATTCCTCCTCTATATAATTAAACTATCCTGTTTGATCTTATTTGGAATACAACTCAACGATCAACTGTTCCTGTATCGGCTGCTGGATATCTTCTTTTTCGGGTAGCCGCATAACTTTGGCACTCCAAGCAGAAGAATCATACTGAAGCCAGGTAGGAACAGTCCTGTCTTTTGATATCTCTAATATTTCCTTGATTTTCTTTGATGCTTTTTCTTTAACCTTTACCTGAATGACATCATCTTTCTCAACCAGGTAGGATGGGATATTGACCCGTGTACCATTAACATAAACCATATTATGGCGCACGACTTGCCGTGCTTGAGCGCGGGAAATTGATAGCCCCATACGGAAGATCACGTTATCAAGCCTTCTTTCCAATAATTGCAGAAGGACTTTACCCGTAACGCCTTTTGTCTTGGAAGCTATTTCAAAATACTTACGGAACTGCCTCTCCAAAACGCCGTATATACGCTTTACCGACTGTTTTTCTCTCAACTGAAGGCCGTAATTCGATAGCTTTGTTCTCCTGCCTTCTCCATGTTGGCCCGGCGCGTAAGCCCTTCTGGCTACTCCGCATTTCTCGGTAAAACAACGCGTGCCTTTTAAAAATAATTTTTCGCCTTCACGACGGCACAATCTGCAAACTGCTCCAGTGTAACGACCCATAAATTAAACTCTCCTTTTCTTCTTAGGACGGCAACCGTTATGAGGAATAGGAGTCACATCCTTTATTGTAGTAATAGTTATGCCTGCTGCCTGCAGCGCGCGTATTGAGGACTCTCTTCCGAAACCGGGGCCCTTTACGCGAACTTCCAATTCCTTGATACCGATCTCTTTTGCTTTTCTGGCGGCGTCAGTAGCTGCGATCTGTGCGGCAAACGGAGTAGATTTCTTTGAACCGCCGTAGCCGACTATCCCGGGGGCTGACCAGACAAGGACATTACCCTGTTTATCGGTAATCGTAATGATCGTGTTATTGAAACTAGCCTGGATATGCGCGATCCCCGCGCTGATCCCTTTTGCTATTTTCTTCTTTTTTGCTTTTTCTTTTGTTGCCATGTTTTGGTTTGCTCCTTATAGTTTAAAAATTACTTCGCCGGCTTAGGCGCGGCTTTCTTGGGTGCCTCTTCTTTTTTCACTACAATTGCCCCGCCCTTACGAGGGCCTTTTCTGGTGCGCGAGTTAGTACGTGTACGCTGGCCCCTCACAGGAAGCCCCTTCTTATGGCGCATCCCACGGTAAGAACCGATATCCATCAATCTCTTGATATTCTGGGAGATATCGCGCCTTAAATCTCCTTCAAGGCGGTAACCGCTCTTTTGAAGAGTATTGGTTATATGCGCGATCTCTTCGTCGCTTAAGTCCTTCGCCCTCTTATCAGGGCTGATATTAGCCTGAATAAGTATTTTATTGGATAAGACCCTGCCAATGCCGTATAAATAACATAATGCTATTTCGATCCGTTTCTCTTTTGGAATATCAACACCTAAAATTCTTGGCATTACTTTCTTCCTTTCCTAAAATAAATTATCCCTGTCTTTGCTTGTGTTTGGGATTCGAACAAATTACACGAACTACTCCCGCTCTTTTTACTACTTTACACTTGTCGCAAATTCTTTTTACCGATGCTTTTACTTTCATATTATTTAACCCTAAAAGTTATTCTTCCCCTGTTTAGATCATAAGGAGAAAGTTCCAGTTTTACTTTATCCCCCGGTAATATCCTTATAAAATTCATGCGCATTTTTCCGGACACATGCGCCAATACTATATGGCCGTTTTCCAGCTCTACCCTGAACATCGCGTTGGGGAGTGCTTCAACAATTTTACCTTCTGTTTCGATCAGTTCTTCTTTTGGCATATTAAGCTGTCAATATTTCGTACCCTTTTTTAGTCACTGCAACCGTATGTTCAAAGTGTGCCGACGGTAAATTATCTTTGGTTACGGCGGTCCAGCCATTTGGGAGGATTTCAGCTTCCCATGTACCCAAATTGATCATGGGTTCAATGGCTAAAACCATCCCTTCTTTCAAAACGGCCCCTTCTCCCTGCCTTCCAAAATTAGGGATCTCCGGTTCTTCGTGAAGGCTTGTGCCTATACCATGCCCAACGAACTGCCTTACCACCGAAAACCCGTTACTTTCAACGTGTTTTTGTATGGCGGAAGATATGTCGGACAAATGTTTTCCCGGCATCACTTCTTTTATGCCGAGTTCAAGCGACTTTCTGGCGGTTTCTATCAACTTCTTTCTTCTTGCCTCAATTTTACCAACCGCTAAAGTCACTGCCGAATCTGAGAAATAACCGCAAAAATTAACCCCTAAATCTATACTGACAATATCACCTTCTAATAATTTCCGTTCTGAAGGTATACCGTGAACTATCTCTTCATTGACTGAAATACAAGCTGTTGCCGGAAAACCCTTATATCCTTTAAAGGCGGGTTGCGCTTTATTTTCTAAGATCAGCTCTTCTGCAAACCTGTCAATCTCATTCGTAGTTATCCCGGGCTTTATGATCTTTTCTACTTCTTTTAAAACCAGGGATAAAATTTTACCCGAAGCCCTTAAATACCCTAAATCTTTCTCAGACTTTAAGGGAATCATTGCTTTTACGGGCAAGCTCCACGATCTGGTTCAAAACTATATCCGCGTCTCCGTCAGCAGGTAAACTATGAAGCTTGCCGCCGGACTTATAATATTTTATCAAAGAAGCAACTTCATTCTTGTAAACTTCAATGCGTTTCCTGACCGTTTCTTCTTTATCATCCGTCCTTTGATAAAGAGAACCCTTACATTTATCGCATACGCCCTTAACTTTAGGAGGCATATTTTTTACATGAAAATTGGCCCCGCAAACACTACAAACCAGCCTTCCGGTAAGGCGCTGAATGATCACCGCATCCGAAGTATCAAGGTAAATGACCAGGTCTATGCCGATCTTTTTGTCATTCAAAATTTCATCAAGCGTCTTTGCCTGTGTCAACGCCCTTGGGTAGCCGTCAAGTATAAAACCTTTATTGATATCCGGCTGTTCAAACCTGTCTTTAAGCATTTTGGCAACTAATTCGTCAGGCACCAACAGCCCCTTCTCCATATAATCCTTGGCTTCTTTGCCTAAAGCAGTGCCGTCTTTAACGTTCTTCCTCAAGATATCACCGGTTGAAATATGGGGCAGATCAAGCTTTTCAGCTAACTTCTTTGACTGAGTCCCTTTTCCCGCACCGGGCGGCCCTAATAAAATTATGCGCATTATCTTCTTCCCCGGATATGCCCGGATTTAATAAAACCTTCATAATGATGCGTTAAAAGATGCGACTCAATTTGTTTTAAAGTATCAAGCATAACACCTACGGTAATAAGTATCCCGGTTCCTCCAAAAAATGATGCCACAAGATACGGGATCTTAAGTGTTGCCATAATAAAATCGGGAAAAATAGCGATAACCGCGATAAATGTTGCGCCCGCTAAAGTTATGCGGGTCATGACGTAATCAAGGAACTCCGCTGTCGGCTGCCCCGGCCTGATCCCTGGGATGAACCCGCCGTATTTCTTCATATTTTCGGACAGGTCAAGCGGATTAAAAACTATCGCCGTATAAAAATAACAAAAGAAAACTATCAAAAGAGCGTAAATTACCGTATAAAGAACGTGTCCCCTGACTAGCCCCTGCGCAAGCCTTTGAAATCCCGGATTCGGGATAAATGATGCCAGGGTTGCGGGAAATAATATTATTGACTGCGCAAAGATGATCGCGATAACGCCGGAGGTATCAACCTTAAGAGGGATATAAGTGCTCTGTCCCCCATAAATCTTACGGCCTACGATCCTGCGCGCGTATTGCACCGGGATCTTTCTCTGTCCCTGCGTGATCATGATGACCGCGAATACAACTATCGCAAGAAGTGCCGCCATGATCAAAAGCGTAAACGGCTGGATCTGCCTGCGACTAGCGGCAAACGGTGAAACCAACACGAACAATTGGTGCATTGCCGCCGGGATCCTTGAAATAATACCCGCGGTAATAATAAGCGAGATACCGTTACCTATGCCTCTTTCCTGTATCTGCTCTCCCAGCCACATAATGAAGATCGTGCCCGTGGAAAGAGTCAAGACAGTAAGTATTCTAAATCCCCAACCCGGAGACATAACTATTTTTAAGCCTTCGAACCGGGCCGGATTCTCAAGCCAAAGTGCGATAAAAAAAGACTGAATTATCGAAAGAACGATCGTTCCGTAACGGGTATACTGAGTTATCTTTTCATGCCCCGCTTTGCCTTCTTTAGCGATCTTCTCCAGTGCCGGCACCACCGCGGTAAGTAGCTGCAGGATGATCGATGCCGAAATGTAAGGCATAATACCCAGCGCAAAAATGGTCAATCTTTCCATTGCGCCGCCGGAAAACATATTAATGATCCCAAAGAGCGTCCCGCCTTGTGTCCGGGCAATACGATTGAAAAATTCCGCTAACGCATTGCCGTCTATGCCCGGTGTAGGGATATAACAACCTACGCGGTAAATTGCCAAAAGAGCGCCTGTTACGATAAGGCGTTTTTTAAGATCAGGTATTTTAAAAGAATTAACTAATGCGCTAAGCATTGATAACTTCTATTTTCCCGCCAGCTTTTTCAATTTCGTTCTTGGCTCTCTTTGAGAAAGCATTTGCCTGAACCGTCAATGCGTGCTTAATCTCGCCGTCACCAAGCACTTTCACAGGCTTCGTTTTATCTTCGATCAGCCCTTTTGTTTCAAGCAGCTCAAGGGTGACAGGCGTTTCTTTTATTTTATTCAGGTCTTTTAAATTTACGAGTTGAAATTCTTTTCTTACGGGAGGATTAAACCCAAGTTTAGGCATCCTGCGGATCAAGGGAGACTGCCCCCCTTCAAAACCAAGATAAAAATGCCTTCCGGCACGGGAAGTCTGCCCCTTACTTCCGCGGGTAGATGTTTTACCATGACCGGAACCGGGGCCCCTGCCTAAAAGCTTCTTTTTCTTATGCGCTCCAGTAGGAACAGCCAAATTATGCAAACCAAAGATCATTTTCTTTTCTTCTTTTTTCACGGCCTTCTTATATTTCCTGACTTTTGGCTCAGGTTTGGCTTTTACAGGATGAGAATCCTGCGGCTTATTTTCCTTAACCTCTTTTGATGCTTTCTTATGAATTATCTTTTTCATGTTTTTAAGTTTTTAAGTCCGTCAACTGTCGCCTTGATTACATTAACCGGATTGTTGGATTTTAAACATTTAGTAAGGATATCTTTGATCCCCGCAGCTTCGCATATAGCACGCACCGGGCCCGCCGCGATAACGCCGGTCCCTTCGGAAGCAGGCTTTAGCAAAACTTTTGCCGCGCCATAATGGCCGATAATCTCATGAGGGATAGTAGAACCCTCAAGAGGAACCCTGAATAAACTTTTCTTTGCCTTAGTCAATGATTTGCGTATCGCGTCCGCCACTTCATTCGCTTTATCCAAAGCAAATCCTACTTTTCCTTTTGTATCCCCCACAACAACCAAGGCGCTAAAATGTAACTTTTTACCGCCCTTAGTTACTTTGGTGACGCGATTGATAGTAATTATTTTTTCAATGAGGTCTGTTTGCTGCTCAATATTAAGTTCGCGCATGCTTAAAATTCCAATCCGCCCTTTCTTGCGGCATCCGCAAATGCTTTTACACGGCCATGATATAAATAGCCGGCGCGGTCAAAAATTATTTTAGAAATCCCTTTTTCCTTTGCCTTCTGGGCAAAAATCTCCCCGAATATTACCGCTGCTTTAACATTACCTCCGCTTTTTCCTGTCTTCTGCTTAATTTCCTTATTTGCCGTAGAAGAAGAAAAGATCACTTTGCTCTCTGCGTCATCAATTAACTGCGCGGCAATATTATTAATGCTTCGTTTTATAACCAAGCGTGGCTTTTCCGGAGTACCGAACATGCGCATCTTAATGCTATTGTGTCTCTTTAATCTTGACTGCTCTTTTTTGTTCATCTTTACCTTTACCTCTACCTTTACCTATTATTTAGTAGTTGCCTGAGCTTTTCCTACCTTCTTCTTAACATGTTCCCCCACAAAACGCACGCCTTTTCCTTTATATGGTTCAGGAGGATAAATTTTGCGTATCTCAGTGGCTACTTTACCGATCTTCTCTTTATCAATACTCTTTATCACCAATTGGGTCGGCTTGGGCGCTTCGATCTTAATACCTTCGGGAATTGAAAAATTTACCGGGTGTGAAAAACCTAAATTTAAAACTAAGGTATTTCCCTGGACTGCCGCTTTGAAACCTACGCCGATAATTTCGAGCTCCTTAACATAACCCTCATTAACGCCTTTGATCATATTGTTAATGAGCGCGCGATATAACCCGTGGAATGCCCTGTCCATTTTTGTATTCGCTACCCGACCGACGAAAACCTGCGCGTCTTTTACTTCTACGGTGACCCTATCGGATAATTTACGGTTCAGCTTGCCTTTTGAACCTTCGACAAAAACAACACCTTCTTTGACTTCTACTTTTACACCGCTCGGTATAGCTATTGGTTTCTTCCCTATTCTCGACATATTTACCAGATATAACCGATGATTTCTCCGCCGAGGCTGCTCTCTCTGGCTTCTTTATCGGTCATTATCCCCTTTGATGTTGATATAATTGCCAGCCCCCTGCCTCTTAATACATTGGGGACCTTCGCCTTCTTCACATAAACCCGTAATCCGGGCCTGGAAATCCTTTTTATATTCTTAATCGCTGATTTTCCGGTTAAATACCTCAGATAAACACGGGCAATCCCCTGCTTCTTGTCATCAATGATCTTGAAATCTTCAATATACGATTCTCTTTTCAAAATATTCAAGATAGCTTTGATAGTATTGGATGAAGGAATATCCGCGTTCTCCTTCTTACACATTACCGCGTTTCTTATAACCGTAAATGAATCAGCTATTAAATCAGTTCTCGACATTTATACTCCTTGCTCACAAGAGCACACCGGCGCAATTCCGATCTGCGCCGGGTGTTGCCCAAACAATAAATTTACCATGTAGCTTTTTTAATTCCGGGAATCAGCCCTTGCCATGCCAGCTCTCTGAAACATATACGGCAGAGTTCAAACCTGCGCAGATAACCACCGCTTCTTCCGCATATAGCACATCGATTATGCTTACGGCTTGAAAACTTTGGCGTTCTTTTCCATCGGGCTATTTGTGAATTCTTTGCCATCTTATTTTATTCCTTGGTTCCAAAAGGCATTCCGAACAACTTCAAAAGCTCTCTTGCCTGTTCTTTGGATTTAGCGTTTTTAATTACAAAGGTTATATCCATACCCTGGACGCGGGTGATCTTATCATAATCGATCTCAGGAAAAATCCCCTGCTCGGTCAAGCCTAAAGTGAAATTGAAACCCTGATCAAATGAATCGGGAGAAACTCCGCGGAAATCGCGTATTCTTGGAAGTGCTACATTAATGAGCCTGTCCATAAACTCATACATCATAGCTCTCCTAAGGGTAACCTTCGTTCCTATCGGAGAACGTTCTTTAATTTTAAAATTAGCGATGGCTTTCTTTGCCCGGCGCATTATCGGCCTCTGTCCGGTGATCAAAGCCAGGTCTTCCATCGACTTTTCGATAATTTTTACGTCGGCTAATGCCTCTCCCACACCCATATTTACGACTATTTTTTCAATACGCGGGACGCACATTCTATTCTTAAGGTTAAAAGCCGACATCATCGCGGGAATTATCTCTTTGCGGTATCTTTCAAGTAATCTCGGTATCATTTTTATACTGCCTCTTTACAGGTTTTACAAATTCTTGATTTAGCGCCGTCCTTTAATACAGAAAAACCGATGCGAACCGGTTTGTCGCAGGCCTTACAATAAAACATGATATTAGCCACACTTATAGGCATTTCAATCGAAACGATCCCGCCCTTTTCATCCTGGCGGGTCTGACGCTTGTGTTTTTTAACGGTATTGATCCCTTCGACAAGAGCCCTATTTGTTTCAGGGACAAAATTGATGATTTTACCTTTTTTTCCCTTATCTTTACCTTTAGTGACCTGGACAATATCGCCTTTTCTTAATTTAGACATTAAATAACCTCTGGTGCTAAAGAAATAATTTTAGTAAAATTCTTCTCTCTTAATTCACGTGCTACCGGCCCGAATACGCGGGTACCTCTGGGGTTGTTTGCCGTATCGATAAAAACCACCGCGTTACGGTCAAACCTCAAGATCGTGCCGTCTGCTCTTCTAATAGGGTTCTTAGTACGCACGATCACCGCTTTTGCTTTCTCACCCTTTTTTACCGTAGCATCCGGAGAAGATTCTTTGATATTTACGTTTATGACATCCCCGATCTCCGCATGCATGCAGTTCTTCTTACCTAAAACACAGATAAAAGATGCGCGTTTTGCTCCGGTATTATCCGCCACATCCAGGATAGTTCGTAACTGAATCATTTAAATCTCCTCTTTTAATACTATATGGGCAGCTTCGGCTTTTTTAACCACCTTAATTACCCTGAAATGCTTATCTTTTGAAAGCGGGCGGGTTTCGGCAATGATCACTATATCCC
>Ga0265316_10003746_pt1 | contig 15279 bp, 12 predicted proteins | sample 4522metaG_FD_202092 | JGI IMG/M metagenome (GOLD analysis project Ga0265316, IMG submission 202092) | Rhizosphere microbial communities from Carex aquatilis grown in University of Washington, Seatle, WA, United States - 4-5-22 metaG | ecosystem: Host-associated > Plants > Roots > Rhizosphere >...
GTACGACCAGACGATCCACGACGTCGCGCTGCAGAACCTGCCGGTGGTGTTCGCGATCGACCGCGCCGGCATCGTCGGCGCCGACGGCGCGACGCACATCGGCGCATTCGACCTGTCGTTCCTGCGCTGCATCCCGAACATGACCGTGATGGCGCCGTCCGACGAGAACGAGTGCCGGCAGATGCTCTACACGGCGTTCACGCTGGATTCGCCCTGTGCGGTCCGCTACCCGCGCGGCAGTGGAACGGGTGTCGCGGTCGAGCGGGCGATGACGGCGCTTCCGGTCGGCCGCGGCGAGCTCAGGCGCGAATCAGGCCGCCGCACGAACCGCATTGCGCTGCTCGCGTTCGGCAGTGTCGTCCCGCACGCGCTGACGGCCGCGGAAGCGCTCGATGCGACCGTCGTCAACATGCGGTTCGTGAAGCCGCTCGACGTCGAGCTCGTGCTGCGGCTCGCCGAAAATCATGCTGCGCTCGTCACCGTCGAGGAGAACGTCGTGATGGGCGGCGCCGGCAGCGCCGTCGCCGAGGCGCTGGCCGCGGCCGGCGTCACGATTCCCGTGTTGCATCTCGGGCTGCCCGACCGTTTTCTCGATCACGGCGACCCGGGCGAGCTGCTGTCCGCCTGCGGACTCGACGCGGCCGGCATCGTCGCGGCGGTCAACGCGCGCTTCGCGCAGCGCGCGCCGCACGCAGTCGTCAAGCCTGCGGCGTGACCCTTTCCCGCGACCGAAGCCCATCGACATGAATCGTCCGGAAATTCCGCGCAGCCTCTTTCCGATTCCCGACGTGCAGTCGGGCGGCGACGAGCGCAACATCGCCATCGACCAGGTCGGCATCCGCGGGCTGCGCTATCCGCTGCGCTTCGTCGACGCCGACGGCGTCGCGCAGCCGACGATCGCCACCTGCAACATCTACGTCGCGTTGCCCGCCGAGCGCAAGGGCACGCACATGTCGCGGCTCGTGGCGCTGCTCGAGTCGCGAAGCGAATCGGGCGCGCCGCCGCTTTCCGCCGCGACGCTTTCGGATCTCGTCGACGCGCTGCTCGTGCTGCTCGAAGCGCCGGGCGGGCGCATCGAATTCGCGTTTCCGTACTTCATTCGCAAGACGGCGCCGGTGTCGGGGGTGGCAAGCCGGCTCGACTACGAAGTGACGCTTGCCGGCGAGCGGATCGACGGCACGTATCGGCAGACGCTCGCCGTTGCGGTACCGGTCACCTCGCTCTGCCCTTGCTCGAAGGAAATCTCCGAATACGGCGCACACAACCAGCGCTCGCTGATCACGATCACCGTGCGCGCCCGGCCGGCGCTTTTTCTCGCCGATCTCATTCGCGTCGCCGAGGACGAGGCGTCGTGCGAGCTCTACGGCCTCCTCAAGCGTTCCGACGAGAAGTTCGTCACCGAGTACGCGTACAACAATCCGCGCTTCGTCGAGGACATGGTCCGCGGCGTCGCTGCGCGGCTTGCGAGCGATCCGCGCATCGACGGATTTTCCGTCGAGGCCGAGAACTTCGAGTCGATCCACAACCATTCCGCGTACGCGCGGATCGCCCGCGGTCTCTGACGGCCGTCCGGCAAGCCGCGGCGGCAGCGGCGCTGCCGATCGCGCTGGCCGCCTCCGACGCCGCGTGCTGCCTGCACAGATCGCGGCGCCCGATTCATTTCTTCCCCGGTGTGCGGTGCCAACTGCCGTAAAATCCGGTGATTCGCGTTTCGCGCACCATGCTGCCCATCGCCATCCTCCGCTTCTCGCCGACTGAAGGTCCCGGGCATTTCGCCCGCTGGCTCGACCGGCACGCGCTCGCCTCGACGCTTGTCCCGCTCGATGCGGGCGCTGCGGTGCCGCCGAAGGCGCGCGCATTTTCCGGCATCGCGATGATGGGCGGACCGATGGGCGTCAACGATGATCTGCCGTGGACTGCACCCGTCACCGATCTCCTGCGCGATGCGGTCGCGCAACAGGTGCCGGTGCTGGGGCATTGCCTCGGCGGACAGCTGCTCGCCAATGCGCTCGGCGCGACCGTCGCCCGCGCCCCGATCCCGGAGATCGGCTGGATCGATGTCACGATCGATGACAGCGGGGCGCGCCGCGATTGGTTCGGCGGACGCGCGGCGTTCAAGGCATTCCAGTGGCACTACGACGCGTTCGCGGTTCCCGCAGGCGGGACGCGCGTGGCGGCAAGCCGGTTCGCTCCGGCGCAGGCCTACATCGTCGACGACCGCCACGTCGGGATGCAGTTCCACGTCGAGATGACGCGCGACATGATCGAGGACTGGATCGGGACGGGCGCCGGCGAATTGCCGGACCGCTCCAGCGCGTCGCAGCAATCCGCGGCCGACATCCGCGCGGGCGTGCCGGAGCATCTCGCCGCGTTGTCGTCGGTCGCCGACGACGTCTACGCGCGCTGGGCGCGCGGACTCGTCCGCTAGGATCGCCATGCGACGCATCCGTGCGCTGTCGGAGCACCTCGTCAACCAGATCGCCGCGGGAGAGGTCGTCGAGCGTCCGGCCGCGGCATTGAAGGAGCTGCTAGAGAACGCGCTCGATTCCGGCGCGACGCAGATCGAGGTCGATCTCGCCGGCGGCGGCATCCAGCGCATCCGCGTCGCCGACAACGGAGGCGGCATCGAGCGCGAGGAGCTGTCGCTCGCCGTCGCGCGTCACGCCACGTCGAAGCTCGCGACCGTCGACGACCTCGAGGCGATCGCGACGCTCGGGTTTCGCGGCGAGGCGCTGGCGTCGATCGCCGCGGTGTCGCGCTTCGCGCTCGCGTCGCGCGCGGCCGGCAGGCCGCACGCGTGGCGCATCGAGGTCGACGGCGGCAATGTCAGCGCGACGGCGCCGGCCGCGCTCGCCGAAGGCACGACGGTCACCGTGCAGGAGCTCTACTACAACACGCCGGCGCGCCGGAAGTTCCTGCGCACAGAGGCGACCGAATGGGGTCACTGCGAGGAGGCGTTCCGCCGCATCGCGCTTGCGCACCCGGACGTCGGCTTTACGCTGCAGCACAACGGCCGCATCGTGCACCGGCTGCTGGCGCAGGGGCGCCGCGCGCGGGTGCAGGCTCTGCTGGGTGAAGGCTTCGTCGAAGGCGCGGCGCAGGTCGACGCGCAGGCAGGCCCGATCTCGATCGCCGGTTATGCCGTGCGCCCGGCGTATGCGACACAGGCGGCGGGCCAGTACACGTTCGTCAACGGCCGCTATGTGCGCGACCGGATGCTCGTGCACGCGCTGCGCGACGCCTACCGCGACGTGCTCCACCACGACCGCCAGCCGGCCTATGCGCTGTGGCTGACGCTCGATCCGCGCCGCGTCGACGTCAACGTGCATCCGCAGAAGATCGAAGTGCGCTTTCGCGAATCGGGCGCCGTGCACGGCTTCGTCCGCAATGCGATCGAGCGCGCGCTCGCCATCACCGGCGCGGAGCAGCCGGCCGTCTCGGCGGCGGAGCGCCTCGGCATTGCCGCCGCGCACACGCCGCCGTTCGCGGGGTCGACCCACGGCGGCGACATCCCGCTGCTGCGGCCGTTGCCATACACCGGCGGAACGCAAGGCACGATGCCGCTCGGCGCGACCGAGCCCGCGGCGTTCTACGCCAAGCTCTTCGGTCCGCGCCCGGCGGGCGATGCGCCGGGCCCGGACCTTCCCGACACGGGCGACGATCACCCGCTCGGATTCGCGCTCGCGCAGCTGCACGGCATCTACGTGCTCGCGCAGAATCGCGCCGGCCTCGTGCTGGTCGACATGCACGCCGCGCACGAGCGGATCGTCTACGAGCGCCTCAAGGCGGCGCTCGATCTCACGGTGCCGATCCAGCCGTTGCTCGTGCCGGCGACGTTCGCCGCGTCGCCGCTCGAAATTGCCGCCGCCGAAGAGCATGCCGACACGCTCGACCGGCTCGGCTTCGCGATCGGCGCCATCGGCCCGGCCACGCTCGCGGTGCGCGGCATTCCCGCGCCGCTCGCGGATGCCGACGCCGCGGCGCTCGCGCATGCGGTGCTCGCCGACCTGCGCGAGCACGGCGGCAGCGAAGTGCTGACCGCGCATCGCGATGAGCTGCTGTCGACGATGGCGTGTCACGCCGCGGTGCGCGCCAACCGCGCGCTCGCGGTTCCGGAGATGAATGCGCTGCTGCGCGAAATGGAGGCGACCGAGCGCGCCGGACAGTGCAACCACGGCCGTCCGACGTGGTACCAGCTTTCGCTCGCCGATCTCGATCGCCTCTTCATGAGAGGTCGCTAGCCCGTGATTCCCGCGGTGCTGCTGATGGGCCCGACGGCGTCGGGGAAGAGCGCGCTCGCGCTGGCGCTCGCAAGGCGGTTTCCGCTGGAGATCGTCAGCGTCGATTCGGCGCAGGTCTACCGCGGCATGGACGTCGGCACCGCCAAGCCGGATGCCGCGACACGTGCGCGCGTTCCGCACCACCTGATCGACATTCTCGACCCGACGGACTCCTATTCGGCGGCACGGTTCTGCGCCGATGCGCAGAGCGCGGTCGAAGCGATCCGCGCCCGCGGCAACATACCGCTGCTGGCGGGCGGCACGATGCTCTACTTCAAGGCGCTGACCGAAGGACTTTCCGCGCTGCCCGGCCGCGATCCCGCCATTCGCGCACAGCTCGACGCGCGCGCGGCCGTCGAGGGCTGGCCGGCACTGCATGCCGAGCTCGCAAGGATCGATGCGGCGAGCGCGGCGCGTCTTGCCCCGACCGATGCGCAACGGATCCAGCGCGCGCTCGAAGTGCATGCGATGACCGGGACGCCGCTCTCGATGCTGCAGGGCGCCCGCGCCGGCGGCGCGACGCTGGGGCCCGTGCTGCGCCTTGCGCTGGTTCCGGAGGACCGGGCGCGGCTGCACGCGCTGATCGCCGATCGCTTCGACGCGATGGTGAGCGCGGGACTCGTCGCCGAGCTCCGCGGATTGCGCGAGCGATTTCCCCTCGATCCTGCGTTGCCGTCGATGCGCTGCGTCGGCTATCGGCAGGCGTGGGAATACGTGGAGGGCGGCATCGACCTCGCGACGTTTCGCGCCAAGGGCATTGCCGCGACGCGGCAACTCGCGAAGCGGCAGCTGACATGGCTTCGCAGCACGCCGGCCCAGGCATTCGACCCGTGGGCGCCCGGCCTCGTCGAGGCGGTCGCTGCGCCTATAATCGAGGTCCTGCAAAAGGCCTGAACGGGATTGGCATCAATGCTCGCGCGCACGCTCTATGACAAGCTCTGGGACAGCCACGTCGTCCACACCGGCGAGGACGGCACGGGGCTGCTCTACATCGACCGCCATCTCGTCCACGAGGTGACAAGCCCGCAGGCGTACGAGGGTCTGCGCATCGCCGGGCGCAAGCCGTGGCGCACGGCGTCGATCGTCGCCACGGCCGACCACAATACGCCGACCCGGGACTGGAGCGCCGGCATCCGCGACGAGGTCTCGCGCACGCAGGTCGAGACGCTCGATGCCAACATCAAGGCCACCGGCGCGCGTGCGTATTTTCCGTTCCGTGACGCGCGGCAAGGCATCGTTCACGTGATCGGCCCGGAGCAGGGCGCGACGCTGCCCGGGATGACAGTCGTCTGCGGCGACTCGCACACGAGCACGCACGGTGCTTTCGGCTGCCTCGCGTTCGGCATCGGTACGTCCGAGGTCGAGCACGTGCTCGCGACGCAGTGCGTCGTGGCGCGGCAGGCGAAGGCGATGCGCGTGACCGTCGACGGCACGCTTCCGCGCGGCTCGACCGCCAAGGACATCGCGCTCGCGATCATCGGCCGCATCGGCACTGCGGGCGGGACCGGGTGCGCGATCGAGTTCGACGGCTCGGCGATTCGCGCGCTGTCGATGGAGGGCCGGATGACCGTGTGCAACATGGCCATCGAGGCAGGTGCGCGCGCCGGGATGATTGCGGTCGACGCGACGACGATCGACTATCTGAAGGGCCGACCGTTCGCGCCGCAGGGCGAGACGTGGGAGCGCGCCGTCGCGCACTGGCGCACGCTGGTGTCCGATCCCGACGCGATGTTCGACCGCACCGTTACGCTCGACGCCGCGACGATCGCGCCGCAGGTGACGTGGGGCACGTCGCCCGAAATGGTCACGTCGATCGACGGCCGCGTGCCCGATCCGGAGAGGGAGAAGGATGCGGTGCTGCGCGAAGGCATCGAGCGCGCGCTCGTCTACATGGGGCTCGCGCCGAACACCGCGATGACCGACATCCGCATCGACAAGGTCTTCATCGGATCGTGCACCAATTCACGGATCGAGGATCTCCGCGCCGCCGCGGCCGTCGTGCGCGGACGGCGCAAGGCGGACAGCGTGAAGCTGGCGCTCGTCGTTCCCGGCTCGGGCCCGGTCAAGCAGCAGGCCGAGCGCGAAGGGCTCGACCGCATCTTCACCGCCGCGGGCTTCGAGTGGCGCGAGCCGGGCTGCTCGATGTGCCTCGGCATGAACGACGACAGGCTCGGCGCCGGCGAGCGCTGCGCGTCGACGTCGAACCGCAACTTCGAGGGCCGGCAGGGGCCGGGCGGACGCACGCATCTGGTCAGCCCGATCATGGCGGCCGCCGCCGGCATCGCCGGACATTTCGTCGACGTGCGGAGGCTCCCCTGACCATGGAACCGTTTCGAACGTTCACCGGGGTCGTCGCGCCGCTCGACCGCGCCAACGTCGACACCGACGCGATCATCCCGAAGCAGTTCCTGAAGTCGATCAAGCGCACCGGCTTCGGGCCGAATCTCTTCGACGAGTGGCGCTACCTCGACCGTGGCGAGCCGGGTGCGGACAATTCACGCCGTCCGCTGAACCCGCAGTTCGTGCTGAACGAGCCGCGCTACAAGGGCGCGCAGATTCTGCTCGCGCGCCGCAACTTCGGCTGCGGCAGCTCGCGCGAGCACGCGCCGTGGGCGCTCCTGGACTACGGCTTTCGCGTCGTGGTCGCGCCGTCGTTCGCCGACATCTTCTTCCAGAACTGCTTCAAGAACGGGCTGCTGCCGATCGTGCTGTCGGCGCACGAGGTCGACCGGCTGTTTCACGAGACCGCCGCGCTGCCCGGATTCCGGCTGACGGTGGATCTCGATCGGCAGACGGTCGCGACGACCGACGGTGCCGCGGTGTTCGGCTTCGCGATCGACGCGTTCAGGAAGCACTGCCTCGAGAACGGCCTCGACGAAATCGGGCTCACGCTCGGCAAGGCCGATCTCATCCGCGCGTTCGAGGCGAAGCATCTCGCGCAATACCCGTGGCTTGCCTGACCGTGAAGATCGCCATCCTCCCCGGTGACGGCATCGGCACCGAAATCGTCTCCGAAGCGCGGAAGGTTCTCGCCGTCCTGCAACGCGAGGGTCTGCCGATCGAGACCGATGTCGCGCCGATCGGCGGTGCCGGCTACGATGCCGCGAAGGCGCCACTGCCGGGGGCAACGCTCGCGCTCGCCCGCGCGGCCGATGCCGTGCTGCTTGGTGCGGTCGGCGGCCCGCAATACGACACGCTGCCGCGGGCGATGCGTCCGGAGCAGGGCATCCTCGGCATCCGTCGCGAGCTCGGCCTCTTCGCGAACCTGCGGCCGGCGCTCGCCTATCCGGAACTGGCGGGGGCGTCGACGCTGAAGCCCGAGGTCATCGCCGGCCTCGACATTGTCATCGTCCGCGAGCTGACCGGCGACGTGTACTTCGGGCAGCCGCGCGGACGGCGCACCAACGCCGCCGGCGAGGACGAAGGCTTCGACACGATGCTCTACAGCGTGTCGGAAATCGCGCGCATCGCGCGCGTCGGCTTCGAGACGGCGCGCCGGCGCGGCAAGCGCCTCTGCTCGGTCGACAAGGCCAACGTGCTCGACACCAGCATCCTGTGGCGCGAGGTCGTGACGGCGATGGGCGAGGATTATCCCGACGTCGCGCTGTCGCACATGTACGTCGACAACGCGGCGATGCAGCTCGTGCGGAACCCGAAGCAGTTCGACGTCATCGTCACCGGCAACCTCTTCGGCGACATCCTGTCCGACGAGGCGTCGATGCTCGCGGGCTCGATCGGCATGCTGCCGTCGGCTTCGCTCGATGCCGCGGGCAAGGGGCTCTACGAGCCGATCCACGGCTCGGCGCCCGACATCGCGGGCCGGGACAAGGCGAATCCGCTGGCGACGATCCTTTCGCTCGCGATGATGTTCCGCTTCACGTTCGCGCGCGCCGACGTCGCCGACCGGATCGAATCGGCGGTGCGCGCAGTGCTGCAGCGCGGGCACCGGACGCGCGACATTGCGCAGGCCGGCGAGCCCGTGATCGGGACGCGCGCCATGGGCGACGCCGTCGTTGCTGCGTTGCAATAGAGTGCGCAAATCGTGCTAGGATTCAGGCCTATGCGCGATTTTCCGACCGGCCTTCAGGTTTCCGCTCCGCTGCGCGCCCGCGCAGCGGGCGCCGGCACGCAGGCGGCCAGGCACGCCGGCCGCGCGACGAAAATCACGACGATCAAGACGACCTGACCGGTCGCCTCGGCCCGCTGTCGCCTCCGCGAGCGGTTCCGGGGGCGGGCAGGAGCGCGGCGGCAGCGGACATCAGGGTGATTGCAATGCGAGTCGGATTCGTCGGTTGGCGCGGAATGGTCGGGTCGGTGCTCCTGCAGCGGATGCAGGCCGAGCGCGACTTCGATCACATCGAACCCCGGTTCTTCTCCACGTCGAACGTCGGCGGCAGGGGCCCTGCCGTCGGCAAGGGCACGCCCGCGCTGCTTGCGGCGAGCGATCTCGCCGCGCTGAAGTCGCAGGACGCGATCATCACGTGCCAGGGCGGGGACTACACGAACGACGTCCATCCCAAGCTGCGTGCCGCCGGCTGGAACGGCTACTGGATCGACGCCGCGTCGGCGCTGCGCATGGCCGACGACACCGTGATCATCCTCGATCCCGTCAATCGCGACGTGATCGACGCTGCGCTCGCCAGGGGCGTGAAGAGCTACATCGGCGGCAACTGCACGGTCAGCCTGATGATGATGGCGCTGGCCGGGCTCTTCCGGCACGACCTCATCGAGTGGATGACGTGCATGACCTACCAGGCGGCGTCGGGTGCGGGCGCGCAGAACATGCGCGAGCTGCTGCTGCAGATGGGCGAGGCGCATCTCGCCGCGAAGGCGCTCCTCGACGACCCCGATTCCGCGATCCTCGAGATCGATCGCGAGGTCGCGGGCATCCTGCGCGACGAGCGCTTTCCGACCGAGCACTTCGGCGTGCCGCTCGCCGGCAGCCTGATCCCCTGGATCGACAAGGATCTCGGCAACGGCATGAGCCGCGAGGAGTGGAAGGGCGGCGCCGAGACCAACAAGATCCTCGGGCGGAGCAGCGCGCCGCTGCCGATCGATTCGATCTGTGTCCGCATCGGCGCGATGCGCTGCCATTCGCAGGCGCTGACGATCAAGCTGCGCCGGGACATCCCGCTCGCCGAGGTCGAGGCGCTCCTCGCGGCCGGCAACGAGTGGGTGCGCGTCGTGCCGAACACACGCGAGGCGAGCATCCGCGACCTCACGCCCGCGGCCGTCACCGGCAAGCTCGAGGTGCCGATCGGGCGGCTGCGCAAGCTCGCGATGGGCGGCGAATACCTCGGCGCGTTCACCGTCGGCGACCAGCTGCTCTGGGGCGCCGCCGAGCCGCTGCGCCGGATGCTGCGCATCCTGCTCGCCCGCTGACGCGCCGCCGGGCGGACACGACATTCCGTTGGCGTTTGCGACCGCTGCGCGCGCCGCGCGCGCAGGCGGCGTGTTTGAGCACGTTTTATGCGGCGTCCGCGACGCGCTGCCGCAGGGCGGAACGCAACGCTCGCCGCATCGCTTGCGGCGGGAATGCAACATGCCGGCGGACCGAGCCGCGCGAGGGGTTGCAGCACAAGATGTTGTAGCAGCCCGATGCGGCGACGCAAGCGCTAGCGCACCGCGCTAGGATGCTGGCATGAATTCCGCATGTCGCCACCTCGCCCCGCGGCAAAAAATACCAGCTAATACTGGGGTTTAGCTTGCACCGCTAAGCCCATGATGTTATGTTTGGTTGAAGAATCCGATATCTCGGAAGGGGGCGGCATGCGAGCAAGACCGATCCTGTCGTTGAGCCTGCTGGCAAGCGCGATGGCGCTTTCCGGCAACGCGGCCGCGCTCGGCCTCGGCCGGCTCACGGTCCAGTCGGCACTGGGCCAGCCGCTTTCGGCGCAGATCGAGCTGACCTCGGCGACGCGCGAGGAGTTGGACACCCTCGCCGCCAAGGTCGCCGATCCGTCGCTGTACAGGCAGAACAATCTCACCTATCAGGGCGCGCTGACGCGTGCACGTGTCAGCGTCGAGCGTCGCGCCGACGGCACGAACTTCCTCAAGGTCACGTCGATCACCCCGGTCAACGAGCCGTATCTCGACCTCATGGTCGAGCTCAACTGGGCGTCGGGCCGCGTCGTTCGCGATTACACGTTCCTGCTCGATCCGCCGGAGACGAGCGCCGCTGCCGCCCCGGTCGAACCGATGGTGCCGGTGCGTCCGGGCGCCTCCGCTGCGCGCGCCCAGCAGGCGCCCGCGGCAGCACCGGGCGCCGCGCAGCCTGCCGCCAATGCGGAAGGCACGTATGCAGTGAAGCGCGGCGACACGCTCTCCAAGATCGCCACCGAATACAAGCCCGCGAACGTCACGCTCGACCAGATGCTGGTCGCGCTGTTCAAGGGCAACGCGAACGCATTCGACGGCAACAACATGAACCGGCTGCGCACGGGCGCAATCGTGTCGATCCCCGGCGCGACCGACGTCGCGTCGACGCAGCCGGCCGAAGCGACCAAGGTCGTGCACGTGCAGTCGTCCGACTGGCGCGCATATCGCGACCGCGTCGCCGCCGCTGCACCGGCTGCCGAAACGGCCGGCGGTCGTTCCGCCGGCGGCAAGATCGGCACCGCGGTCGACGAAAAGACGCCGGCTGCGGCGCCCGGCAAGGATCAGCTTCGCGTGTCGCGCGAAGCGGGGCAGGGCAAGGGCGGCGCAGGTGCCGCCGAGGAAGCGATCGCGCGCGACAAGGCGCTGCAGGAAGCCCAGGCACGCATCGCGTCGCTCGAAAAGACGCTGTCCGATCTGCAGAAGGCCCTCGAACTGAAAAGCGGCACCGGCGCACAGATGCAGGCGCAGGCCTCGAAGGGTGCGCCGCCGGCAGTCGTTGCCGCCGCGCCGTCCGCTGCGACGCCCGCGACGACGACAACGCCGCCTGCCGCCACCAAGGCTCCCGAGCCGCCGAAGGCCGAAGCGCCCAAGGCCGCGGAACCCGCGCCGACCGAACCACCGAAGGCCGAAGCGCCGAAGGCTGCCGAACCTGCGCCCGCGGCCACGACCACCACGACGCCTGCCGAGCCGCCGAAGGCCGAACCGCCGAAGCCGGCGCCGCCGAAGGTCGCGACGAAGGCGCCGGTGAAGGAACCGCCGGGATTCTTCGAAGACCTCGTCGCGAATCCGCCCGCGTGGCTGATCGGCACAGGCGCGCTCGTGATCCTGGGCGGCATCGCCGGCATGGTCGCGATGCGCCGGCGCAAGTCGACGAAGTTCGAGGACAGCATCATCTCGGGCACCGACATCAAGACCAACACCGTCTTCGGCTCGACCGGCGGCGGCGTGGTCAACACCGGCGACAACTCGCTCGCGAGCGAATTCAGCCGCGAGGGCCTCGGCAACATCGACACCGACGAAGTCGACCCGATCGCCGAGGCGGAGGTCTATCTCGCCTACGGCCGCGATGCGCAGGCCGAGGAAATTCTGAAGGATGCGCTGAAGAAGGATCCGCAGCGGCAGGAAATCTACCTGAAGCTGCTCGAAATCCACGCGCAGCACAACAAGCCGTCCGCGTTCGAAACCGTTGCCGCCGAGCTTTACTCGGTGTCGCACGGCCAGGGCGAGACCTGGCAGAAGGCGGTCGGCCTCGGCCGGCAGCTCGATCCCAACAATCCGATGTTCGGCGATTCCGGCGGCATTGCCGCCGCGGCCGCAGCGGCATCGGCAGCGGCATTGGCCTCGAGCGACGACGAGCCGTTCGTCGTCGAGCCGAAGGCGGAGCGTCCGGCCGCGAAGGCATTCGAAAACGTGCCGCACGGCACGACGGAAATCGTCGACACCGACGGCGGCCTCGACTTCAAGCTGGACGAGGAAATCTCGATTTCGCCGACGTCGGGCACCGCGCCGGTGCGCGCGAAGTCGCCGATTGACATCCTTGCCGGCGCGCAGAGCGAGGTCGAGAAGTCGACGCGCAGCGGAAGCTCCGCGGCGATCGCCGCGATGGAAAGCGCGAACGACCGCGCGCGGGCCGGCATGGGCGCGGCGACGCCCGGATTCTCGAGTGCCGCGTCGACGCTCTCCGAAAAGATCGACCACGCGCAGGCCTCGATGGGCGACACCGAGCTCGAGTTCCACCTCGACGACGCGGAAAAGCCGGCGCCGATGCGCGCTGCGCCGAAGCCGGAGGTCGCGCTGGCCGCTGCAGCGCCTGCGGGCGGCGGCGCGGCGCAATCGCTCGCGCGTCCGGAAGCGGCGATCGAACTCGACAAGCTCGACCTGTCGTTCGATCCGCAGCGCACCACATTCGAGGACCCGACGCCGTCGGTGCTGGACGGCCAGTGGCATGACGCCGCGACCAAGCTCGACCTCGCCAAGGCGTATCAGGAAATGGGCGACGTCGAAGGCGCCCGCGAGATCCTGCAGGAAGTGCTGCACGAAGGCGACGACCAGCAGAAATCCGAAGCGCAGGCGCTCATCGCGAAACTCGGCTGAACGTCGGCAATTCATCGGGCGGGCGGCGGAGTCGATCCGCCGCCCGCTGTTTTTTGGCGGATCGTCCCTGCGACGACGGAACTTTCATGCGCATCGCGCTTGGCCTCGAATATGCGGGAACGGCCTACACGGGCTGGCAGTCGCAGCCGGACGGGCGCGGCGTGCAGGACGCACTCGAGCGTGCGCTCGCCGCCATCGCCGGCACGCCGGTCCGCACCGCCGCGGCCGGCCGCACCGACGCCGGGGTGCACGCGACCTCGCAGGTCGTGCATTTCGATTGCGACGTCCTGCGGCCCGACACCGCATGGGTGCGCGGCGTCAATTCGCATCTTCCGGGCGACGTTGCGGTATTGTGGTCGGCCGCGGTCTCCGCCGAGTTCCATGCGCGTTTCGCCGCCACCGCCCGCCACTACACGTACCTGCTCGTCAACCGGCCGGTGCGCCCGGGACTCCTCGCCGGCCGCGCTGGCTGGCACCACCGGCCGCTCGACGTCGACGCCATGACCAATGCGGCACGCTGTCTCGTCGGCCGGCACGATTTCTCGTCGTTCCGCGCGTCGGAATGCCAGGCGAAATCGCCGGTGAAAACGCTGTCGCATGCCGCGATCGCCGCGACCGGCGAGTTCGTCCGCTTCGATTTTTCCGCGGACGCGTTCCTGCACCACATGATCCGCAACATCGTCGGCGCGCTGGTCGACGTCGGCACGGGCAGGCATCCGCCGGAGTGGATCGCGGAGCTCCTCGCCGCGCGCGACCGCACGCAGGGCGCGCCGACGTTCGGCGCCGAAGGGCTCTATCTCACCGGCGCCGATTACGCGGCGGACTGCGGGCTGCCGCCGACGCGACGCCCGCTCGTGCAACCCGGTGCCTGAAGCGGACATCGCCATGCGCACACGCGTGAAGATCTGCGGCATCACCCGCGTTGCCGACGGCATTGCCGCGGCGCAGGCGGGCGCCGACGCGATCGGGCTTGTCCTCTGGAGCGGCTCGCCGCGCTGCGTCTCGTTCGACACGGCGCGCGCCATTGCCGAGGCGGCACCGCCCTTCGTCTCCGTCGTGGGACTCTTCGTCGACCCCGATCCCGCGCAGGTGCGTGCGGCGCTCGCGGCGATCCCGCTGTCGCTCCTCCAGTTTCACGGCAGCGAGTCGGCGGAGCTGTGCCGGAGCTTCGGCCGGCCTTACATCAAGGCGGTGCCCGTCGCGCAGAATGCCGGAAGCGCCGGTTTGCTAGAATGCGTTGCGCATCACCCCGATGCCGCGGGATTCCTGTTCGACGCACCGCCTTCGGGCGGCATGCCGGGCGGCACGGGGGAAGCCTTCGACCGCAGCCTCGTCCCGAAGGGGCTCGGGCGGCCGGTGATCCTGTCGGGCGGGCTCGACGCCGCCAACGTGCGCGAGGCCCTCCGCATCGTGCGGCCATGGGCCGTCGACGTGTCGAGCGGAGTCGAAGCGCTCTACGCCGACGGCACGACGGTGAAGGGCATCAAGGATCCCGCGCGGATCGGCGCGTTCATCGAGGAAGTTCGCAATGCAGATGGCTGACGTCCCGTACGACCTTCCCGACGCGCGCGGTCACTTCGGCCCCTACGGCGGCGTGTTCGTCGCCGAGACGCTGGTGCACGCGCTGGACGAACTGCGCGAGCAGTATGCGCGCTATCGCGCCGATCCCGAGTTCGTCGCCGAATTCGAGTACGAGCTCGCGCATTACGTCGGCCGACCTTCGCCGGTGTACCACGCGAAGCGCTGGTCGCAGCAGGTCGGCGGCGCGCAGATCTGGCTGAAGCGCGAGGACCTCAATCACACCGGCGCGCACAAGATCAACAACTGCATCGGCCAGGCGCTGCTCGCGAAGCGGCTCGGCAAGCGCCGCGTGATCGCCGAGACCGGCGCCGGCCAGCACGGCGTGGCGAGCGCCACCGTCGCCGCGCGCTTCGGCATGGAATGCGTCGTCTACATGGGCTCGGAGGACATCCGGCGCCAGGCGCAGAACGTGTTCCGGATGAAGCTCCTCGGCGCGTCCGTCGTGCCGGTCGAATCCGGCTCGAAAACACTGAAGGATGCGCTGAACGAGGCGATGCGCGACTGGGTGACCAACGTCGAGTCGACGTACTACATCATCGGCACCGTCGCCGGCCCGCATCCGTATCCGATGATGGTGCGCGACTTCCAGAGCGTGATCGGCCGCGAATGCGTCACGCAGATGCCGGAGTTCGCGGGACGCCAGCCCGATGCCGTCATTGCATGCGTGGGCGGGGGCTCCAACGCGATGGGCATTTTCCATGCGTACATTCCGCATGCGGGCGTGCGCCTCATCGGCGTGGAGGCGGCGGGCGAGGGCATCGCCTCCGGCCGCCACGCGGCGTCGCTCGCCGCCGGACGCCCCGGCGTGCTGCACGGCAATCGCACGTACCTATTGCAGGACGCCGACGGCCAGATCATCGAGACGCATTCGGTCTCGGCCGGGCTCGACTATCCCGGTGTGGGCCCCGAGCACGCATGGCTGAAGGACACCGGTCGCGCCGAATAC